>Ga0081455_10000546_pt1 | contig 48933 bp, 48 predicted proteins | sample TabmetS3T2R1_FD_70207 | JGI IMG/M metagenome (GOLD analysis project Ga0081455, IMG submission 70207) | Tabebuia heterophylla rhizosphere microbial communities from the University of Puerto Rico - S3T2R1 | ecosystem: Host-associated > Plants > Roots > Rhizosphere ...
GCACGCTCAGGTGCCCACGGCTTCCGGTCTCACCGCCTTCGCCCATTACTAATGCTGTGCAAGTATTGTCGGATTAGGGCTAACCACTTACTCCAAAGTAAAAGAACCGCTATTTAGATTGATGCACAATTACAAGTTTCCCCAAGCCTTCACACGTAGTGGCCTAACGACGATCATCGGCCGCTGGTCTATTGCCATTGAGTAGTACTGTCGGTACTTCCGGCGAAGAAGGATGACGGCTCTTCGATGGCGCCGCCCGCGAAGCAGAATCCTGGCCTTTCCCGTGATCAGGACGTAGGCCAGACGTCGCCAATCTTCGTCGTATCGATCGCAGATCAGAGAAACTTTTGGATTTTCCGCAATGTTCCGCAGGCGTTTGAGCTTGTGCGGAGAAGCTCGCTTGGGTTTTTCATCGATAGGCGAGAAAAATTCTTTGCCGTCAAAGGCAAAGCAAATGGGAATAACCAGCGGCTGGCCGCCGGCGCCGGCGGTCGCGAGATGCGCGATGCGGGCGGCATGAAGGAGTCGGAGGGCATTTCGGGTCAAGAGGCGCATGAAGATGGAAAAAGGAGGGTAAATGATGGGAGATGGAGCTTAGATCGATCCTCTTATAGCTTGAACTCTCCGATAGAGCTTGGGGCGAATATTTCTTCCACCGTTAGCGACCTTTTCAACAGACCCTGCGCGCCGAGATAGCGGATTAAAGTTTGCAGGACGTGGCGGTTGGGATCGATGCCGTAGGGCCACCAATCGGGGCCGAAAATTTCTCTGAGCTGCTCTCTTTCCCAGGAGAGCCACGGCAAGGTGCAGGCGTGAGCGTTGGAAATATGCATCGTTTCTATGGCGCGGTCTTTGGCTTCACAAAAAGCCTTGTAAAGGCTGCGTGCGACCCATGGGTGCCGTTCGTACACGTCCTTGCGAATCACGAGGATATGCATGATAGGAAAGATCTTGGTTCGCTTGTAATAGTCGATTTCCACTTCCTTGTAGTTGGGAAACAGCCGGCGAACTTTCCCCGAACCGTCGCCAAGACTCGAAGGACTGCGCGCGGAAATGAGCGCGTCGATCTCTCCGCTCTCCAGCATGCTATTGAGCGTCCGGTCGTCGGGAATCGACTGAACGCTGATTTCTGGCGGCAATTCTAGCTTTACGCGTTCTTTCCGGCCTGGTTCTTCCTGTCCACCCAGGAACCACTTCATATCCTGCGCGCGTACGCGGTAATCATCGTCGAAAAATCCCCGAATCCATACCGCAGCGGTCATCGCATACTCAGGGGTGCCGACTTTTTTCCCTTTAAAGTCTTGTGGTTTCTTGATGCCCGAATCGACATTGTAGTAGACGGACGCGTGCCTGAAAAATCGCGAAGGGAATATCGGAATACCCACGAAAGGAGAATCGCCTCGACCCAATATGGTGATATGGTTGGAAAGAGACATTTCCGAGGCGTCGAATTCCTGATAATGTCCCATGCGCCAAAAGATTTCCTCCGACTGGAGTGCAACATAGTTCAGCTTTATCCCTTCGGGCTCCACCGAGCCGTCTTGAAGGGGCTTGGTACGGTCATAGTCGCCACAAGCGACGGTTAAGAATAGTTTTTCCACTGTTATCCCTTAATATGTTGGCCGAAGATGGAAGATCGAAGATCGTGCTTGCCACTTTCAATCCTCTATCCTCGATCATCTATCCTCGGTTCTGTGCCCCGAACCACGTTTACCTGGATTCCCAGTGCGAGTAGCGCTGGGCGATGGCGATGAGTATGACGGAGATTACGGAAATGACGAGCCCGATGGCCGCGACTCGGCCGCGCATGCCGTCGAGATAAAGAAAGTAGAGTAAGGGGCCAAGAGGCTCGGAGCCGGGGCTGTAGAGAAATAGGGTCGCGCTAAACTCGCGCATGAAAATCGTGACCAGAATAATCCATCCAGCCATAACTCCGGGGCGCATCATCGGAATCAAAACGCGCCGAAACGTTGCCAAGAATCCGGCGCCGCAGGCCACGGAGGCCTCTTCGAGCTCCTTGTGGACTTGAATGATCGTGCTGCTGACGGCTCTCATCCCGTAGGGAAGAAAGCGAGTGACGTAGGCGATCAGAATAATCCAGATTGTCGCATAGACCGGGATCGGAAAATCGATATAGGCCCACAGCAGTCCCAACGCCAAGGCGGTTCCAGGAAAAGCCCAAGGAATAAAGACTAGTCCTTCGAGAATTCCTCTGCCGGCGAGCTTTGTGCGGACGGTAATATAAGAAGCCAGAGAGGCGAGAAGCATACACACGGTTGCGCCCAACAGCGCCAGAAAAAGACTGTTTGCGAACGCTCGGTGAACTCTCGGAGTGATCCAAATATAGCGAAAGTGATCAAACGTCAAATTGCTCCAGGTCTGCCAGGTTGGCACGTGATAATAAGGCAGAATTGCCACCAACAGCAGAACCAAGAGAGGCAACACGACCAATAGTAGGAGCAATAAAAACGCTATGGCGGAGGCCAGGTACTTCCACTTGCCGAGGTCGATCTGATGTGGGCGAAATCCCTTGCCCGTCACTGTGGAGAAACTCTCCACCTGTGACGTAAAGCGCCGATAGAGATAGACGAACAGCAAAGCGATTATCAAGATGCCGACACCATAGGTGGCTGCGAGATTATGGTTGGTGGGGAAAGATCCCAAAGCTTCGCGCCAGATTTTAGTCGTAAAGACCTCAATCCGCGCCGGCAGCGCGATGATCGCCGGCGTATCGAAGCTCTCCACAGCGCGCACAAAATTCAGAGTAGCGGCGGCTAAAATCGCCGGTCGCATCAAAGGAAAGGTAATCCGGCTCATCACACCCAATTCGCCGGAGCCGAGTGTCTTGGCGGACTCTTCCAGCGACGGATCCATGCTTTTCAACGCGGCGGCGATGATTAGAAAAGCCAGGGGGGTCAATATCAGTGCCTCGACAAAGATCAACCCCGCCATAGAATAGATGTTGAATGGCCCTTTTGCCAACCCAAGAGCTTTGACAAACAATCCGTTGATAAGGCCGTTGCTGGGATTCAACAGCATGACCCAAGAGATGGAGACAAGAATCGGCGGTAGAATATTGGGGATAATAGCCGTCAGCTCAAAGAGTCGTCTGAAAGGGGCGTTAGTGCGAATCGTGATCCACGCGAGGGTTAATGCGAAGATTACGGAGAGCCCGGCGGCTCCAAGACCGAAAATGAACGAATTCAACAGCAACGGATAGGCTTCCGGGTCGCCGTAAGCCCGTACATAGTTTTGCAAAGTAAAATGGCCGGGGACACCCAAGGGGGCATCCATCAGACTGCCATAGAAGAGAAAGAACGTGGGATAGAGGCTGAGAAAGCCGATAATACAGGCAACGAAAAGAAATACCCAGCTGACGGGCTGGCTGAGAAAACTGCCGATGCGGGTTCGGCTCCAGGCGGTGGATACAAGGCTTGGTTCAGCCGCGAGGATTCTCTCGTTGGCGGACACGGAGCGCTTCGATTACCGCAGAAAGATCTGCTGGTACTCCTTTTTCTTTTCGGCAAACTGTTTCGAGTCGAGGTCGTGCATCTCGACAAACTGAATCTTGTCGGCGTCGGGTAGCGGCGGGTAGACGCCTTTACGATTCACAAACTCACCCAACTTGGCGATCAACGACATACTTTCCTGACCGAGGAAAAAATCGATCAACGCTTTGCCTGCGTTGGGATGGGGCGCCTTATTGCCCAAGGTTAGATAGTGGCCATCTCCCATCATTTTTCCCAATCTCACATAGTCTAGAGGAGCTCCTCTTTGGCCGTAAATGTAAGCGTATTTTACATAGGTAATGGCAATGGGTGTTTCACCGGTAGCGGCGCGTTCTGCCGCCGGGAGTAAAGATTCGACCAGTACAGGCTTTTGTGCGGCTAAATCACGAATATATTTTTCCGCCTTTTCTTTCCCCATGAGCTTCTCAAGACTGGCCACCCATTGAGTCGTCGTCGTATGCTGCGTCGGATCAGGCATCACGAGTTTGCCACGATACTGGGGTTTGACAAGATCTTCGAGTGACTTGGGCGCCTCAGCCGGACTGATGACGCTTTTGTTATAAACGACCCCGATAACGACGTTGCGATATCGCGGACCAAGATTGGGGTCGATGGATTCCTTGGTGAAATCCTTGGCCGAAGGTGAATCGTATTTGGCAAAAATCCCTTCTTTCAACATGATCTGCATCGGATTGTCGTTGGTCAGAATGATGTCAAAGAGCGGTTTTCCTGCACGATATTCGCTCAAAGCGCGGTCCATGACTTTGGTCGCCGACGCGCGCCAATAGTCCACTTCGATGCCGGTTTTTTTCTTGAACACGTTAAAAACTGTTTCCGCCGAATCGGATTCTAGTGAGCCGTAAATTACTGCTTTTCCTTCTTTTTTTCCCGCCTCGATGAGATTCGCACTCTGGCCATAAACCGATACGGTGCCAAGCAGCAGAGCGGCCAGCAACACAAATCGAAAGGTTATTTTTTTGAGCATATTACCTCCTGGAGTTTGCCTTCGTCGCTTTTTTTGACGTAAGCGGAGAAAATATTTTCAGATTTCACCTATCGAGTCAAGCATGGTTGACAGCGGTAATTGCCGATCATATAAGGGTTTTCTAGCAGACTGCTGAAAAAGACTCATATCCTTCGTTGCGCTCAATCGCCTCGCTACAACGTACTGCCTGTACGCCTCCGCTCGTCGATTCTTCGCGCGCCTAGACTCTGAGTCTTTTTGAGCAGCCTGCTAATAGACATTTTTGAGTAATGCAAAGGAGAGTAGCGCAATATGGAGAAGTTGGATTTGCTGATTCGTGACGGAGAAGTTTGGACCCCGGGAGGGTTTGTTGAAGCCGACGTGGCGGTGCATCAAGGAAAAGTGGTGGCCTTAGGAAAACCGCCGGTTTTGCCGGAGTCTGCAGATGCAGTTATTGAAGCCAAAGGGAAAAAAGTCATCCCTGGTTTAGTCGACACACACACCCATCATAGAGACCCAGGTTTCACGCACAAAGAGGATTTGACCACGGCAACGATGGCGGCGGCGGCGGGCGGCGTCACCCTTTCCATCGGGATGCCTAATGTCAATCCGCCGACAACCACTGTGGAGCGCTTTCGCGCCTTGATCGAGGATCACAAGAAGAAAGCGATCGTGGACTTCAATCATAATCCCTCAGGAACCGTGCCGGAGGAGCTCGCTGGACTCGCCAAGGAGGGTTGCCTCGCGTTTAAGATCTTTATGGTTAAAGATACAGGTCGCGATTACCCGCATATGCCGGGAATCGGTCTGCACAACCACGGCGATCTGTTTCGCTCGTTCGAAGAGGTAGGCAAGACCGGGCTGCCGTTGATGGTTCACCCGCATGATCAAGACCTGATGGACGAGATCGAACAACGCTATTGGAAACGCGGCGATCACAGTCCCCAGGCTTATGCCAAAGCCTATCGCGATTTCGATGGCATCATCTGGGATACGGCTATTGCAACTCTGTTCCGGTTCCAAAAAGCTGTCGGCAATAAATTGCACATCATGCATATGACCACTCCGGAAGGCTTGGATATGCTCCGTCGCGCCAAGGATCAGGGGCGGCCGTGCAGTTGCGAAGTCAATCCGTGGGCACTCTTCCTCGGCTCCTGGGAGAATGTCGAGAAGCTTGGTCCCTATTGCTTGGGCTTCTGGGTGCCCCCGGCGCATGTCGAAGCGATATGGAAAGGTATCAACGATGGCACAGTCGATCTTGTCGGCACGGATCACGCACCACACACGAAGGAAGAGAAAGACATCGGCTGGAAGGATATGTGGAAATCACCAGGCGGCGAGCCCCAGATTCAGGACTATCTCAGCCTGTTTCTCACTGCCGTTAATGAGGGGAAGGTAACACTGGACACCGTGGTCCGCATTACGTCGTACAATCCCGCGCGGATTTTCGGTGTGTACCCGAGAAAAGGCATCATCCAACCGGGTGCCGACGCGGACATGGTCATCGTGGATATGAACAAGGAAGAAATCATCAGCAACGAGACAACTTACACAAGAGTCGGCTGGACTCCCTACCATGGCCGGAAAGTTAAAGGTGTGCCGATCCGCACGATACTACGAGGGAAAACAGTGATGGAGAACGGCAAGATAATCGGGAAACCGGGCGATGGCCAGTTTGTGACGCCACTAAGGTAGATCCGATTGAGCGCCGTGGTTGCAGCGCGGCGAAGCATTTTCACTCGCCGGGAAGGTCCTTGATTTCTTCCTTCCGATTGATTTTGTTAACGATCAAACCGGAGATGAGCTTGGGATAAAAGTAGGTAGATTTCTGCGGCATTTTCTCGCCGCCGCTGGCGATCGTAAATATCTCCCCTGCTTTCGGTGGGTTGAGAATAAATGCCGCTTGGGAATCTTCTTTCTCCAGGGCCTGAAGTACCACGTCTTCATCCTGGGAATAACGAATAGTCTCGCCACTGACTTGCTGGTCCGAGGTGAGACCGAGGATGTGCTCCAGGATCAATAGATGAAGTGTCGTTACGTCGAGTTCACGGAGCGGCGCGCTTAGATCCTTCGCCAGGCGCTGCATAATCCTTTTGTTCTTCAGTCGCAAGATCAGGTAGCGCGGGTCACGCTTGAAACTGGCACCGATAAGTCGCTGTTTTTTGGCGCCGGTTCTCAATGCTTTCAGAAACCAACCCTTGCCCTCCGGTGTTTTCGGATATTGTTCGACATAAAAGTATTTTTGCAGGGTATCCTCCAGCTGCAAGAACGGCGGCGGAACATAACCCCGCACCAGACGATGGGTCGGAAGAATCACCAGGTTCTCGTCATCCATGTTGGTAAAGTAGGTCATGATATAGTTGAACGCCTCGCGACCGTTCCATTGAGCTTGTTCCGCGCGTACCTGATCGCGGTATTTGAGTGTGGCTTCATAACGGTGATGACCATCGGCGATCAGCAGAGGCTGATCTTTCATCTGTCGTTGAACCCGGCGAATGAGCGCCGCATCGGTAATGCGCCAGAGGCGGCACTCGCCGGTATCGTCCTGCTTGACCTCTATAAAAGGATCAATCCCTTCGATGGCTGTAGCCAGCATGCGATTGATTGACGATTTGGGCTCGGCATAGAGGGCGAAGATCGGGCTCAGCTGTGCGTCGCAGGCGAGCATCAGTTTGAGCCGGTCCTCCTTGGGCGCTTCTAGTGTCTTTTCGTGGGGGCGAATGTCGCCGCTGGAAAAATCCTGTAACTCGGCAAGAGCGAAAAAGCCCTGACGTTCTCTCGTCTCGCCGCCTCTGACAGAGAAACGGTGCGCGCTGTAGTAAATAGCCGGGACCTCGTCTCGTTCGAAGATTCCTTCAGCTTGCCATTCTTGAAAAAGCTGAGCGACTGCCGAATAGGAATCGGGCTCTTGGTTGAGATCCAGGCGAACAAAATTATACGGCGACTTACGGTAAAGTTTTTCTTGCTCCTCTTTTGATATCACGTCATAGGGCGGAGCAATGACTTTGGAAAGATCGCGAATCTTCTTGTGGTTATAGAATAGCCCGCGAAACGGAGCGATGCGTATCATATCCTTGTTTACCTTCTCATGACCCAGGCAACGATTAAGTTCGGTTTCGGTTCAAATAGTTCAAGCCGTTTAAGCCGTTCAACCCCCCTCCTTCATCCTCCCCCGCGGCGCGGGGGAGGAAAAAGGTGGGGGCTTGAACTGAGCATAGCGATTGAACGGAGTGAAACGGTTGAACGCTTTGAACAGTACTTGGATGAGCTACAAAGTAGATTACTCCATCTAACCTTCTTTCGCCACGCCAAGACTCATGGCGCCGATGGCTTCGATCTCGGCTTTCAAAACATCGCCCGGTTTGAGCTTTTCTTGGAATTCCGGAGAGTCAGGGTTTCCGGTCGTGATTAGGTCGCCCGGGTATAAAGTCGTGACTTGCGATAAAAAACTCACTTGAGTCGCGATATCATTGATCATCGCGTCAGTCTTTGCCGATTGTTTTAGTTCGCCGTTGATCCAAAGCTTCATCCAGAGATTGTGCGGATCGGATATTTCATCTTTGGTCGTGATCCACGGACCGATGGGCGCAAACGTTTCAAAACCTTTGCGCACGTTGCGGGTACCAGAGAGATTTTTGCTCAAGCCATATCCACGGGCAGTCACGTCGAGCATGATCGTATAGCCGAAAATTGAGTCAAAGGCTTGCTCTTTGCTCAAGTGGCGCGCTTGCCTACCGATGACGACACACAGTTCCAACTCCGGAAAGATCGAATCGGCATTTTTAGGAATCAGAATATTATCTTCAGGCCCGGCGATGGCTGACGGCGGTTTTAGGAAAATATTTTCGAGAAGCTCTGCCGGTGAAACTCTGGAGGCCGTTCCTCGGCCGCGGGCATCGCCAAGCCCTTCGCTGCCGCGCTTATAATTGCCGGCTGCGGCCCAAATCTTGGAGGGCTTTTCCACCGGCGGCTTCAGAAGTTTGGCATCGATCCTTTTTGGATTTCCCTTATGAAGGGCTTCGGCTAGTGAGTTTTTTAGTGATGGATATTTTTCGATGAGGTCGAGCATCGAGAAGTCTGCGGATAGCGCGCCTTGGCGAGCCAGGGTTTCGCCCACCGCAATCCAAGTATCATCTTTGATCACAGCGAGCTCGTTGGGTTTAATCGAGGCGAATTTCATAACCGGCTCCTTTCCTTATTGAACCATGTCCATACATGTAAGAAACGATTTTGACAAGGATGGGAGTGACTGAATGCCGCGTTGAGTTGAATGACCCCATCCAATCGTGGCATAAAAAATTGTGCCTTTCTCATGGTTACAGCTTTCTGTGCGTGCGCATCCGTCGACCTTCGACGCGGTATCTAATTTCCTGATGGAGCGAGGATCGCCGGGCGTCGTCATCAAGAAAAGCGAGGTCCAAGCCTACTTCGCGAGTTCCGGCGAGCACGGCTCCATCAAAAAGGATGTTCGATCTTTCCTCCGCGGGATCAGCGAAATCCACCCTGAAGCGGAGACACCACGCCTCCAATGGAGGATTCTCAAGGACCGAAACTGGAACAGCTCGTGGCACAGGTTCTTTCGTCCGCAGAAGATCGGCAAAGCCTTCTGGGTGACGCCGCCTTGGGCGACTCCGCCAACCTTGCACCGTCGGCAGGTGATCACCATCGAGCCGGGTATGGCATTCGGCACCGGTACGCATGCGACCACACGAGGCTGTTTGGAGTACATCGAGCGGGTCGCGCGTTTGGTTCGTGGAACCAAGTTCAACGCTCTGGACGTAGGCACGGGATCGGGGATTCTAGCCATCGCCTTGGTCAAGTTGGGGGCGAGCGGAGTCTGGGCGGTTGATTTGGATCCCGTGGCTTTGCAGGTGGCGCGAGAGAATCTGCGTTGTAATCATGTACAGGAAAAAATTCATCTAGCGGACGGGAAGCTCAGTCAAATCAGAAAGTCGTTTTCTGTGGTGGTCGCGAATTTGACGGCGGAGACGATTCTAGATTTTGCCGGAGCGTTAAAGACCAAGGTTGCTCCCAAAGGTTTCTTGATCCTCTCGGGGATTTTGAATCCAAAGAGCGGCCAGGTGGTCAATCAATTTGCCGCACAATTCAAAGTCATAAGTCGTAAACGAGAAAAGGAATGGGTTTCACTTTTGCTTCGCCGCAGGTAGAAGTTTGATGGCGCGATTCTTTTTGCCTAAAGAAAGAATCCAGCACCAACGCGGTACGATTGTCGGCGAAGAACTGGCGCACCTGCGAAAAGTATTACGGCTCGGCCCTGGCGATCAGTTGACTATCTTCGATGATACGGGTTGGGAGCATGAAGCGGTCATTCGCTCCTTCAGCGTTGACCGAGGCGACGTCGATATTGTGCGCTCGTACCGGCCTGAACGCGAGTCGTCACTGCAAATCACGCTGGCTCTGGGCTTGACCAAGGGCGAAAAAACCGACTTTGTTATCGAGAAAGCGACGGAGCTGGGAGTTCAGACACTCGTCCCTTTTACGTCAAGCTACACCGTGCCAAAATTAAATGATCGGAAGATCGAAACCCGTACAGAGCGTTGGCAAAGGATTGCTCTTAGCGCGGCGAAACAATCCGGTCGTACTCTGGTGCCAAAAGTTCTGACGCTTTGTGAGTTTCAAGATCTCGTGACACGGCCTGGAACCGGTACGCTGAAGCTTCTTTGTTGGGAGAGAGAAGGACAACTGACGCTCAAGCAAGTGTACGATAGGGAGCGTAATGTGCGAGCGATTCTGCTGGTCATCGGGCCTGAAGGGGGCTTCAGTTTCGCGGAAGCTGCCAAAGCACAGCAAGCCGGATTTCAGTCGGTGCAATTGGGCCGACGCATTCTGCGGTCCGAGACCGCAGCTCTAGCAGCCTTGTCGGTTGTACAATTTTTGTGGGGAGATATGGGGTAAATGCTCTGGACCTAAAGGGCATTTTCCTGCGTAACTTGACAGTGAATTGTCAAAATTGCGAATACCCGATTCTTCCATCGGATGAGAAATGTCCGCACTGCGGTGCGATTCCGCTGCGTCGACGGGTAACGTTCGGTGCCAGACGGGAGGAGTTCACGCTGACTCGTGAAGAGGAGCCCTTTGAGCTCGGCGAGATCGCTGAGGCGGAGGACTGGCGGAGCCCGGTTGAACAAAAGTCGGAACCAGAGAGTCCGGTTACAAAACCGGCGAGTCCATCGATACCAGAAATTCGTTGGGGTGGGTTTTTTCGCCGCGCTTTTGCATTCTTGCTTGATGGCATCGTTATTTTGGCGCTTTCAGCGATAATGTTCTATATGTGTTATGTCGGTTACAGAGTAGGGCTATCGGCGCATGGGCGAACTTTGACCTGGGAGCGTTCCACCCCATTTTTGGTGCTGTTTACGTGGGGATGGATCGGTTTGGCAACGGCGTATTTTGTGATTTTTCATGGCATCGAAGGAAAGACCATCGGGAAGTGGCTCCTGGGACTTCGAGTGGTGGGGCACGAGCGAAGCCGCGTGACGTATCGGCGGGCTTTTTTGCGCTGGCTCGGAATGGTTGGTTTTGCCCCCGTGTTGTTGGGGTTTTTGTGGATTCTGTGGAGCCGTGAGAAGAGGGGCTGGCACGACTATTTGGCTCGCACCTGGGTAATCAGGGATTAGTTCGGAACTTGCGTAAAAGACCTATGCCGGTATTGAAAATCGGGGTCGTCATGGACCCCATCGAAAAAATAAACATCGACAAGGACACGACCTTTGTCCTGTTGCTCGAGGCGCAGCAGCGCAATCATGAAATTTACTACATGGAACTCGATGACCTGTTCATCCGTGCCGGCACCGCCTGCGGGCGTTGGCGTCGAGTTCATGTCGCTCGCGGGACACCGCATTATCGGTTGGGGGAATTCAAAACCGGCGCTCTCGAGGAGTGTGACGTTGTCCTGATGCGCAAGGATCCACCGTTCGACATGAAATTTTTCTTTTCCACTCACCTACTCAGTCTGGTGGACGAGCAAAAATGTTTTGTCATGAATCATCCGAAAGGGTTGCGGGAGGCCAACGAAAAACTGTACGCGCTGCGGTTCCCTGAACAAATCCCCCAGACGCTTGTGACCAGTGACATGGGGCGGCTTAAAGAGTTCATGACGGAACTCGGCGGTGAGATGATTATCAAACCATTGGACGGTGCCGGCGGCAGCGGGGTGTTCTATCTCAATCAACAAGATCGCAATACCAACTCGATTTTGGAAGCTGCGACGAACAATGGACAAAAACTTGTGATGGGCCAGCGCTATTTGCCAGAGATTCGTCAGGGGGACAAACGCATTATCGTGCTCAACGGTGAGCCCCTAGGAGCGGTCCTGCGGGTTCCCTTGGAAGAAGAAACTCGCGGCAATATTCACGTCGGGGGACAATGCGTGCGAGCCGACATAACTTCACGGGATAGAGAGATCTGCGAAGCGCTAGCACTCCTGCTTCGAAAGGATGGCCTATACTTTGTTGGTCTGGATGTGATCGGCAACTATCTTACCGAGGTCAACGTTACCAGTCCAACCGGTATTCAGGAGATCAACTCGCTGAACGGCGTTCATCTCGAGAAGCAGGTGATCGACTTCATCGAGGATCGAGCGAAAAAGAACCGCAAATCGTAGCCGTTAATCTTGACTCCCTGCAACTTTTAAGGAATATTCCAAGCTTCTGGCCAGGTAGCTCAGTCGGTAGAGCAGAGGACTGAAAATCCTCGTGTCGGCAGTTCGATTCTGTCCCTGGCCACATTTCTCTTCTCGGTGGTCGCGTAGGGCCTAACCGGCTTGCCGCCCGAGATACAGCTCCCACGCTCGCTCCACTGCGGTTCTCAGTTCGCTTCGCCCTGACTTTTCTCGCTCCTACCGCCTGTTTGGCTTGAAGTCGTGTATACCCCGTCGGTTTTGTCACACTTTTCGTTGTTCTGGATGACGCAATCAATGGCACCGTGAAGACCGCAAACCATGAGGCATCACTGGCGACAACCTCTGCTGGAATCCTGGTAGCCGTCGATATCTGCCCGTCCCTTAAACTGGGGCACATACCAGCTACGACTCGCCAAAGAAGGCTTCACAGTTATCCTTGCCACGAGTAATAGCTTGACGGTGCAGTGACATTGACTTCCAGTTTCACGACATTTCGTCAATGAGGTCGAGATGTCTGGAGTACAAGCCCGCCTCAAACGCTCGGTCCAGTCGCCATCTTCAGGGGCGCATTCTGAAGTTAGAATTTACCTAATACCCGCTAATCTTCCCGTATTTCCCTTGAATCAGAATAGAGCGGCGGTCGATAAATAACCGCGCCTAGGCTTTAGGATTTTTGGCTTTTCGGGGCCCTTGCATTCCATTATCATAAGGGGGTTTGTATCTCGCTTAGGCGGTTCGAAGAAGGGAGCAATTATGGATCGGCTCAGCAAACTTTTGGATCTCTCACTTCGTTATGTTTTTGAACCGGGACTCAACTGGGTTTTGGAGCACCCGATTATATCGGTTGTCGTTGTTGTCGCGTTGGTGTATTGGTCGGTGAGAGGGTACAGGATCCTCTAAAGGGTCGTTCCCAATAAAAACAGGAGGACTGAACGATGCCGTTAGTCTCCGCGTTGGCGGCAAGCCATGCTCCTAACATTCTCCTTGAACCTGGAGCCGAATGGGAAGACTTTATGAATCTCCATTACAGCATGGCGCCGCAGGGTTCCGCCACGCGGCCCACCCTAGAACAACAGAAAAAGCTCAGAAAGGATGCCGAAGACGCTTTTGCCGTGTTGCGAGCCGATATGGAGCAAGCAAGACCCGACGTGCTGATCGTCGTGGCCAACGATCAGTTTGTGAATTTTTTCTGGAATAACATTCCGACTTTTTTCGTAACGATCGCTGATGAGGTCAAGGGACAGTTCACCCGGCACAAGTTTCATTATCGAAACCACAAGGAACTGGGACGCGCGATCGTACGCGCGGGAATTGACAAAGGGATTGATTTATCCTTCGGCGAGCACATCGAATTACAGCACACGCAAAACGTCCCGCTTTATTTCCTTTTGCCTGAACCCAAGATCCCGATTCTACCCATTTATGTGAACACCTGGGTCGAGCCGGCGCCGACCCCCAAGCGCTGCTATCAAGTCGGCGAGCTGATCCGAGAGGTGGCGACCAAATCGCAGGAGCGAGTGGCGATTCTCGCCACCGGCGGCCTCTCGCATTTTCCTGGCTCGCCACGCATCGGCGAGATCGATACGCAATTTGATCATAAACTCCTGGAAGTGATGCGACAGGGCAAGGGACCAAGCTTAGCCGACTACTCCGTCGAGGAGCTGTTAGAGGCGGGAGATAGCGAATTTCTCAATTGGATGGTAGTCGTCGGCACCGTTGGCAACGCGAGAGCTTCCTATACCTCATACATGCCGGATTTCGTTGCCACGGGTTGGGGATTCGTTAGCTGGAAACTCAGCTAGCATCGGGGTGACTATGAGTTGCTATCACCTTAGTCGTTTACTCTTTGACCTAAAAATGAACGAGTCGTGCGTCAAGAGAGCACTAGCGGATTTCGAATCCGTAATGAAGGAATACGATCTTACGGAAGAAGAAAAAGCGGCTCTCAGGGCGGGAGATCCGCGAAAATTGCGTCAGCTGGGCGTGCACGGCATGCTTTGCCTCTACATCAAGCGTCTCCAACCCGAGTTTCGCGACAACATCTATTGGCAGCAAAAATAGCCCCACGACATTTGATTGGCGGGTTCGGCTGCCGGCATCGATTGTTGTGTTCTCCTCTAGCTCGGCGTTTTTCTCCGCTGCTGCCGGCTTCCTAGTTTCGCCTTTGACAGAGATAGCCCTCGACTTTTGACCGTCTGAGATGGGTCTGATAGTATCCGGCACACTTCGAAAGATCAGGGGGATGGCGATGGATCTTGGATTAAAAGGTAAAGTTGCGCTGATAGCGGGCGCGAGCCAAGGCATGGGACGGGCGACCGCATTGGGATTTGCGCGTGAGGGTGCAAAGGTAAGCATTTGTGCTCGCGGCGAAGCGGCGTTGAACGAAGCAGCGGCGATGATTCGCAAGGAAAGCGGCGGTGAGGTGATGATCACGGTTGCGGATATGTCCAAGCCGGAGGAGATAAAGCGCTTTGTTAACGACAGCGCACAGCATTTCGGCCGACTGGACATCATTGTCAATAACGCCGGCGGCCCGCCGCCGGGCGAGTTCATGAAATTCACCGACGAAGACTGGAACAATGCATATAACTTGAGCTTCATGAGCACCATGCGCATGACCCGTGAAGCCGTGCCGCACATGCGCAAGGTCGGCGGCGGCCGGGTCATTAACATTACATCTTACGCTGTCAAGGAACCCATCGCGGGGTTGGTGCTATCGAACGCAGTGCGCAGCGCGGTTATCGGTTTGGCCAAAACCCTCTCGCGCGAACTGGGGCGGGATAATATTCTGATCAACAATGTTTGTCCCGGTCGCATTGACACCGATCGAGCCCAGAAACTCAATAAAGCTCGCGCTGACCGTCTCAGAAAGCCGGTGGAAGAAATCAACAAGGAAATGGCTGCGGAGGTGCCGCTCGGACGTTACGGCACCGCGGACGAGACGGCGGACTTGATCGTCTTCCTGGGCTCGGATCGCGCGAGCTACATTACGGGTACGACGATTCAAATTGATGGCGGATTAGTGAGAGGAATTCAATAATGGTGCACTTCGTTATTCAGTGGGATCTGCCGGATCAGAAGGCGAATCTCACGATTTACGCTAATAAGGCAAAAAACGACTGGTTGCCGGTAACGCTTTCTCACAAAGGTGTTCTGGAAGTGCGCAATTACCGAAATCCTCTTGAAGTCACGCCGCAGGTGGCAATCACCATCGACTTCGAAAGCTTGGACAACTGGCGTGATTTTATCGATTCCCAGGACTACATCCGCATCATGCGGGAATTGCGCATTCTCGGCTGCCGCAATTTCACGGCCAATGTCTGGGCGCCATCGAAATATTTTCCAGAGTCGTTGACGCCGGAGAAGAAATAATTTGGCTGTCGGCTCGAATTCTTTCCAGATAGCCGCTCTGAAACTTGTTACCGCGGTTTTTTCTTGCCGCCGCGAATAAGTGAAAGTTTTGCTCCTTTTCTGCTCTTGATTTCAGCTAATAGACATTCCCAGTCTATTAGGACGAGATAGTCCTCTGGTGTTCCGGACTCGCAATCGTATCGCCTGAGAAATTTAACGTAGTGGCCATATTGTTTCTCATAGGCCTTAAGCCTTTTTTGAATTTCTTTCAGCGAAAGAGCGGAGTAATCCACTTCTCTTTCACCTTCGGTTCCCTTGACAGCTAGGATGCGGCTCATCGAGTTATCTCCTTAAGTCCCGGCAATATGCTTTCAATTATTCTTTTGAGCTCTGCTTCACCTTCCTCGACGCTTTTAAACGGAGTCCCGAGCTTCATGTGCAGGTGAGGTGCGAGAGTTTTTCTTCCTCTTCTGATTTCGTGGCTGTCGTAACGAACCTCATCATACACTCCGTTGAGCTTCCGGTAGAAATGGATCTTGTATTCGACAACCGCGCCCGACTCCTTATCTGTGACAGAGATGTTCAAACATTTCCAATTCTGGTTATCGGCTGTTTCTGCCACACTTTTAGTCTTTCGAATTTCGTCACATGCACCGAACTTCGTCTGTAGGTTAGTGCAAGTTATACAATAGAGTAAGGCCAGACTGTGGCCAACCTGAGAATATAGATCCCCAGGTTTTTGTCGCTGATGTAAATACAACCACGCCGATCGACCAAAACGTCTTCCGTTTGCGCAACGAGCCGGCTAGGCTTGAGGCCGATTCTTATCTTGGGATCGGGTGGCACGAAATAGCCGATCTCCTTTGGCGTGCGCGCATCACGGGTATCGTAGACTCTCAAGCCGGCGTTAAAGTAAGTCAGATAGGCGATGTCGTCACGGTCCTCCAGGCAAGCTTGGTGGTTTGAATGGTGCTGGTTGTGCGGTCCGAAACGACCGCCTTTTTCGTAGAAGTTTTTCAATGCGCTCTCCAGCGGCGGCTCCGGAAGGGGGAAGAGCGAGATCAACCGGGGCTGGTTCTCGTTGCTGATATCAACGATACCAGCCAGGTTCAGATCTTCATCACCATTTTCGCGTATCGCTTCGTCATTGATCAAGGCGATCTTCCGGCGGGGCAGCGGGAGAAAAGTGTGAATCCCCTGAGTGGCGGTAATGCCGCGAAAGGCGAGCTGGCTGATCATCTTTGGGTGCGCGAGATCTGAAATGTCGATGATGATGCCGCCACCGTCACCATAAGATAGATACGCGCGATCGTTTTCTACATGGGCGGGACCGTGGCAAGAAAATTTTAGCCCGCCCGTCGGAGCGCCGCGGGCCTGCTCGGGCAATGAAAATCTGCCCACTTCCCGTGGATTGGCCGGGTCTGAGATATCGATGGCGCGGTAGATCTTTCCGACCAAGCCCGGCGCGCCCGCGGCGCCGTGCACCAAATGTCCGCCGTCGTAAAAATTACGGTGAGTTCCAGTGCTTCCGGTCTGGAAATGGCCGATGCGGCGTGGCTTGGTTGGCTCGCTCACGTCAAAAATGAAGAATCCTTCTGAGAAAGCTTGATTTTCATTGCCACCCCAGCCTGGCGCGATGCGTTCAAGTGCGGTGATCATCTTGTCTTCAGCGACTTGAATCTGGATCGTCCACGTATTCTCCGGACCAGGTATAAAGGCAACGAATTCCGGCGCCGTTGGATCGGTAACGTCGAGAATGCTCCAGCCGCGATGCCATAGGTGCGCCAAATAGAGATACCAGCGGCGATTCACTTCCTGCATCGCCAGTTTGAAAGCTGGTTTGCCGTTGAGATCGTGGTATCCGACAACCTCGATATTATGGGCGAAATATCCTTGTGGGATCGGCTGAGCCATGTTTAGCGGCTTATCGTAACACCGTTTTTCGCGCAATAGTCTTCTATCGGGCACTCACTACACAGGGGCGAGATCGGCCGGCAGAGATGCTGGCCGAAGCTAACTAAGAGATCATTGTATTCGATCCAGTACTGTTTTGGGAGCTTGTTTCGGAGCGCGAACTCGGTTTTCTCAGGCGTCGTGGTATGGATGTAACCCCAACGGTTGGAAATTCGATGCACATGCGTGTCCACGCAAATGCCCGGCTTGCGATAGCCGAGCGTTACGACGAGGTTGGCGGTTTTCCTTCCGACACCTTTGAGCTTCAGCAATTCATCGATCTCGGCGGGAACTTTGCCCGAGTAATCCTGGATCAAGATTCGGCAGATCTCGCGAATGACTTTCGCCTTGGTCCGATAGAAACCGACCGGAAAAATCGTTTTCTCGATTTTTTTGGTCGTCAGCTTCATCATTGCTCGTGGCGAATCGGCAAGAGCAAAAAGGCGGTGAGACGCTTTTGCCGTCGTTGCGTCCTGCGTGCGCAAGCTCAAGATGCACGAAATAAGAACCCGGAACGGGCTCTCGTAGGTTTCCGCCATCAAGGTAACAATCGGAGTCTCCCATTTGGGGACTTCCCGACGTAAAATGCGGATGACCGGGTGAATGTCTCGATCTCTCACGGTGCTGGTCTTTTCGGGGCCAATTGGTTAAATTGGAAACGTTTCATATCACAGATCGTCACCCGGTCAAACCTTTCTTCGCCATGGTTGCCGACAGAATCGCTGACCTCCTGCAATCTCGAGAGGCAAAAAATCTTAGTGGCGACCATTACAAACTCGCTGCTGTGTTAATGCCTATCCAAGAACGCGACGATGGAGATTATCTCGTTCTAACCAAGAGAGCGGAGCAGCTCAATCATCATCGAGGTCAAGTAGCGTTCCCCGGAGGTCGGGTCGATCCTGGTGATCGCGACGAATTAGCAACGGCTCTACGCGAAAGTTACGAGGAGATTGGCATCGCTCCATCCGATGTGCGCGTGCTCGGGCGACTGGATCAGGTGACGGCGGCTTATGATTTCGTCGTCACACCGTTTATCGGAGTCATCCCCCCAGTTTACGAGTTTCGTTTGAATCCGGGGGAAACCGACGCGGTCTTCTCAGTCCCCATCGCTGCTCTGCTCGATCCGCAATGCATGGAGATCGCCGATCATCTCTCGTCCCACGGCGAACCGGTTTATCACTTCTACTGTAATGGCTGGGACATCTGGGGTGCGACGGCCAGAATCATCGTTCAGTTTCTAGACCTGTTTTATGGCTATCAGATCAGGAAGATTTAACGTCCGCACTCTTGGATTTTTTGTCCTGTCAGTCTTTCTAGGCTGTACCCCCGCGCCCCGCGTTTTTCTTCAGTACGGCACGCAGTTCAAGCAAGACGACATTGAAAAAGTGTTGGCTGACAATCCGCTCGCTAGTAGCGAAAACATCAAGATTACGACTCTCGGCCAGGGACAGAGCGTAAGCCATCACATCGTGCAAATCCGTGATCGGGAGAAGCCACACCTACACAAAAATCACGATGGCACGGTGGCGATGATCAAGGGTCACGGTTATCTGATGATGGAGAATCGCCGCATCGATCTGTCAGTCGGTGATATCGTTTATATTCCCCGCGCGGCCGTGCACTACTTTGTTAATACGGCGAGCGAACCCACGGTTGCGTTTGTGGTTTTTTCTCCACCCTTCGACGGCAAAGACACGGTGCCGGTAGAAAAGCCCTAAGCTCTTTGCTTACGTGCGCTATTCATCATCTGTTTTCTGCCACGACAAACCCCGGTTTCAGGATGGCGATAAGGGCTGGTAAAAGTAACAACCCCCCAAGCATATTCATCGTCAGGATAATCAGAAGCTGGTAGCCCATTTCGGCTTGGAAACGGAGCGGCGACCAGGACCAGAAGGCAATGCCCGCCGAAACGAGGACGGCGGTATAAAGCACTGCTTTGCCGGCGGTAGCGATCCCTTCGATCACGGCTGCAGGAAGATGACTATGGTTCTGACGGTGGTATTCTTCGATAATGCGCGAGACGATGTAGATTCCATAGTCTTCACCAAACCCTATTCCCAGACTGATCACGGGCAAGGTATTAACGTTCAGTCCCACGTTCCAGTAAGCCATCAGTGCCATGCCAAAAGTGTTCGATAGCAGCACGACCCCGACGAAGAAAAGGCCGGCCACTAAGGAGCGAAATCCGATGGCGCAAAAAACCAATTGCGCCAAGAGCATCAAACCAAGAGTGAGCTTGTCAGAGCGGGCGATGACTTCGTTGGCCGCCGCCAGCACGCCGGCATGACCGCTAGCTAACTTGAACTCGGCGCCTTGCAACGGATGGCTTTGAATAAATTCCGCGGCACGATTGATCACGTCTCGGAGGGTGTCGCCCTTATGGTCGTAAAGAAAGAAAGTCAGCCGGCCATGCTGAAAATTGTAGTTGACCCAGCGGTCGAAATCTCCTGGCTCACTGCCGTGCTCCGCCACCATCACGATACCTCCGACGTCATCCGCCGAGCGTGGCAGCAGAGACCAGCGAGGATCGCTGTTATGCAGGACGGTGTTGATCTGACGCGTCAAATCGACGAGAGAGTCCGTTCCACCCACGTGGGGCGAGCGCAACATGTAACGCTGAAACGCCTCGATGGTCTCCAGCACCCGAGGCGACTTCATGGTATTTTCCGTTTCGCCCTTGACGATGACGTAAAGATGGTCCGTGCCCTGAAATTTTTCGTTGATGTGGCGCACGCTTTGGTTGTAGTTCGAATCAGGCCAGAGGAGCGGTGAGCCGGAGCGCGAATCGCCGACGGTCAAAAACTGATACCAGTAAAGACTCCACGCAACGATCCCAACGAAACAGGCTGTGACCAGCACCCGCCCCACGCGGTGCACGCAAAACCCGCCCAAGTTTCGTAACGGGGCTTCCAGCCAGTGCCCTTCTCCTCCTTTCGGAAGGTGACGGGGGGCCGGAAAGTAACAACAGAGAATCGGATCGAGAATGACCACGGTTACGAGATTGGTCAGCACCCAGAAACTGCCCGCAATCGCCAGTTTGGTGAGAATCGGCATGGGTGCAACCAGAAGAACCGTGAGGCCGACGGCATCGGTGATGATGGAAACGCTGGCGGGCATCATGAGCCCGGCGGCCGATTCGATAGCGGCCTTCTCCTTGTCGCCGACTCGCTCCAACTCCTCGAAAAATCTTTCGCGAAACTGTATGGAGTGACTGATGGTCCGGGCAGCGATGAGAAACGGCACCACCAGGATGAGCGGCTCGAAGTTGTAACCCAATAGAGCCGTAAAGCCCGTGCCCCAGATAAAGGTGACAAGAGCGGAAATCGCCGGAATCAAAACCCCGTTGAGATTCCGGTAATAAAGAACGAGCAACGCAAGAATGCTGAGGCAAGTCAACGCGATGATCAGTCCGATTTCCCTGAGATGATGGTAAATCCAACCATAGAGAATAGGCTCGCCGGCGGCAAAAACCCGAGTCTTGTCATCTTCCACTTCTTTTATTGCCTGCTGTATGCGTTGGAACAGGGCCGCATAGTCTAGCCGCTCTTCGTGGAAGGCAGCGGTGATCAGAGCGGCCTTGCCGTCTTCGGAGACGAGCCGTCCCACGATCGTGGGGTTGGCGTAAACGGTGCTCCGTAGTCGCTCAATGGCCTCCGGGCTGCGCGGAACATCGGGCCACATGACCGGTTGTACCTCTATTCCCCAAGCCGTGGCGCGAACGTCCTTCACTTTCTGGCGCGCAATTGAGAAGATCTGGTAATTGTTGACCCCCGGGATGCGTTCGATGATTTCCGTGAGCTTCTTTACTTTCTCCAGAGCCGCCTGGTTAAAGATATCGCCATCGGCCGCCTCAACGGAAATAAGAATGACATTGGCGCCGCCAAAGGTTTTCCAAAACTCGTTGTGCACGCGGATATAGGGATGATCCCTCGGTAAGAGATCCGAGAACGCGGTGTACATCTGGATTTTCAAGGCGTGATAAGAAAAAAACAGAGTTGCCAGTAAAATGATCCAGAGAATGGCGGCGCGTTTTTGAACGATGAAAGTTGCGAGCCGTCTCATGGGGTCCGGCTGAGCTCCTTTCCTTGGCCCTGAAGCGCGATTTTAAGCCGCTTCCAGGTCGTCCCTCCGTCGTCGGTGCGCAAAATCACCCCGCGATTGCCGACGATCAAACCCCAGCCATTCTTGCCAAACGCGATGCCATTCAAGCTTACGGGAGGTGTTTCCGCTGAGGCCTGCCGCCAGCCACTGCCGTCGGCATCGGAGTAAAGAACCGTGCCTCGCTCGCCCACGGCCCACAAGCGGCCAGTGATTGCGGCTGCAGCAAACAGATGATTTGCGCCAGCAGAGCTGCCGCCAGCTTTCTTTTCATGAACAATTTCCCAGCTCGATCCCCCCCGGGTTTTGAGAACAACCCCATCGAGACCGAATGCCCAACCGTTGTCCGGCTCAGGAAAGAGCAGCGCGAAAAGATTACGGCTTTCTCCACTTACGAAGGAGACTTCCACTGGACTCTTTTGCTTGTTCCAGCTCTTGCCTCCGTCTCGGGTCTGGAAGATGACTCCGAACTCGCCAACGATCCAGCCTCTGCTTGCATTGACAAATGCAACGTCACTGAAGGTGAGGTCTTCCGACAGCGATGAATTGAGCCACGAACGACCGCCGTCCTCTGTATGAAGGATGGTTCCACGACTGCCGACAGCCCAACCCATCTGCTCGTTGACAGAAGTCAGCCCAAAAAGTTGTTCAATCGTGCCCGTCGGCTGCGCGTTCCAGTTGTTGCCGCCGTCCGCAGTGTAGAGTAGCGTCCCATAGCTTCCGGAAATCCAACCCTTTTCTCCGTTTAGAAACCGAACCCGAAACAAGGAGCTGCGTGTGGGGCTACGCTGGAGCTTCCATGTTAGGCCTCTGTCATTGGAATGCAGGATCGTCCCGTAGTAACCGACCAGCCAGGCTCGGTTTTCAAGGACATGAACGCCGTAGAAATTCTCTTGCAGCGCAGGTTCTTTCTCGAAGGTGGCAGCTTGAGCAGCAGCCTGCGAAGCCAATCCAAGGACCAGCCCCGCTAGACAGGTAAAGACAAAGCGCATGAACCTGATGGAAGATCGCACGCTAAGGAATAAACGTGCTATCGGCTCTGCTTGCCCATTACTCGATGGATCCTCCGCGCATAATGGTTTGCAGGGTCGCGAGGCTGAACATACTCGCCGGAAAACCCTGGTTATAGGCGCGGGTCGCAGTGACGATGGTGGATCGGCCGTTTTGGACGTTGACGATGACCACGTCCCCCACCGACCAGACCTCCCGTCCGTCGGCCAGTTTTACTGGAGTGAAGAAACCGAATTGTTCTTTCCAGTATTCTCCCTTTTGATCCCACATCAAGGTCCAGTGGGTATCAAAGGTGGCCTTGTTCAAGTGCAACAGTTTTCTCGGATAGCAGTAGCTTGGATCCTTGGGTGTGATCTCGAGCACGTAAGTGTCCACGACTTGCCATTTTTCGTCCAGAGGCAAGTAATCACCCGGCTTTCGCGCAAAGGGCAAATGCTCTTGACTGATGTTGGCCAGGATTTTCTTATCGCCCAGGTATTTGTAATTGAAGTCGGTAATTTTGCCGTTGAAGCTGTTGATGTCATCGAGAGTAAATTCACTGGGCGCCAGGGTCTGGCACCGCTGGGTGGTGGTGGCACGGCGGATCCTACGAATGCTGGGAAGGTAGATGTGGAGATCATCGGCTCGACTTGGATCTTTATAGCGGATCTCCAGGGTCGTCGTGCCGGAAGCGTCACGTGGATAGCTGTCCACGCGCAGTTGGATATAATCGATGTGTTCATAACCGGGAATCGCGGGTTTCGGGTTCAACGTGTAGCGGGTGCTCGGAAAAAGAAAATAGGAGACCAGATCGGCGCGGCGCTCGGAGCCGTCTTTTTCGATTGCCGCGCGGATGATTTTCCCCCCCTTCACACCGCCACCGGTTTTATAGTCGTCCCCCAGCCAGCGATAGAAAAAGTTCCAGGCCAATTTCTGGCCGATCTGCGGATCGTTAGGATCGAGCTTGGGAAAGGGTTGTCCGGCGACGTAATTCAGCAGTTCGCCATTGGGCCCGAGGCTCACTTTGTCGGAATATTTTTCGGTGGCTTCGACGTATTCCTTAAGCGGCTGGTAGACCTTGGGCGCTTTGATCTGCATGGTGTAGCCGGCTTTGACGCGACTCAGCAGATTTTCGCCGACCATGCCTTGAATCCTTTGCCAGTTCTGCGGGCCGATGGTCTCTCCCGCCTTGAGATCCGCTTCGGCTGACGCCGCTTGGGATCCGGATCCAAGAATGAAACTGCCGAAAAACACGACAGAAACGCCAGCAGCCATAGTCTTAAGCCAATGTTGACGTTTGAGCGGTAAACTGACCATTGGGAACCTCCGTAATCGGTTTCAGAATTGATAGCGCATCTTGAGGAAGATCGAATCTTTTTCAGAAAAAAGTCCGAGATTAGCGAATTTATTATGACCGCCATAAAACGTACCGACCAAACTCAAGGTAATTCTTTCGTTCCAGGGCGGCGCATAGGTTACCGACGGATTGGCGCTCCAGTAGCCGGAAGGGTCGTAGCTCACGAATACGTCGGGCAAGATCGTGTCGCCGAAATAGCCGGTGCTGACTCTGAAGGTCAAATTTGTCGTCACCGGTTTTATCTTTTGCGCGCTGCCAAACGGATGGATGCCATCCTCGTGATCAAGAATGATGCGCTGAAAAATTTGAAAGGACATCCTAAAAGGTCGCCATGGGTCATCCTGAAGAAAAGGAATCAAAGCGGTCCGGTCGAATCCCAGGGCATAGCGCAGGGTATTTTTTTCAACGATGCCCTCCGGGTACTTCGGATTGGCGCTGGCTTTGAGACCAAAATTTCCAGGGTATTGCGCGATGTTGTATGGCTGATTCGGATAAAAGGCAAACTCGCCTCTGATTGCGGTATTGATCGGAATTGAGGCGACCTGGTCCACCGTGTAGTTAAACTGGCTGGCAAAAATGTTCGCTCGATTGTTGATCAGTTTCATGTTGACCACGCTTGGAGCCATACCGGCAGCAGTACCGACCACACAGGCTCCCACGTTGGGATTGGAACAGCCGACGCCCGTGACCTTGAAGACCATGTCGGCGGCCTGCGGATTGTACCCCCAGATATAACCCACGCCGAAATTGAGTTTTCCGATACTGTGGGTGATCCTTGTCCCGACCTTCCAGCTCTCCCCCGCAAGAGGCAACTGCCGAATTGTGTTAGGAATAACGAGGCAGCCGGCGCCGCTACAGCCCGTGGGATTTAGAGGATTGGCGTACAGGTTGCCGAAAGCGGGTTGCCCGGCGATCACCAGTCGGGTTTCAGGATGGGGGGACCAGCGTCCGAACCTGACTTTGCGATCGTTGGTATCATTGGTGCCCATGAACAGATCGACTCTTTCTGCCGCGTTATCGAGAGAGCCTGGAAGAGTGAAGAACTCCAGAATGGTATTGCTCACCGGCCGAACCGTGTAGAGGGCTCTCAGTCCCCAGGCGGGAATTCGTGTCTCGTCGAGATTGAAAAGGTTGGGCGCCCCGGGCGGGGAGTACCTCAAGTTTTGCGAGTTGATCACATCGAGCAACCTGAAGCCATCGGTTTCCCCCCAGGAAATAAATTGCCTGCCGACCCTCAGTTTCAGGTCATCTGTTGGGGAAACGTCCCAAACGGCTTCCCAGGGCACGGGACTGTACTCATCGTAGTAGGTAAAGACCAGGGGTTCGACCGGTCGCCCCCGCGGAAAGTAAGTAACAGTCGCCTCGCGGCTTTTCGTTTCCATGCTATAGCGGGGCTCCGCAACAAAACGCCATGAGATAAAAAATTTCGACCAATCGGCCATGTCGACGTTGAATTCAGGCTGAATGGTAAACCGATTCATGACGAAACGGTTCGAGGTATTAAAAAAGCGGCTCCCCTTGCCGACCGACACGCCGCTGGTATTCTCAACGAATCCGCTAAAAGAGACCTTTTCTGTAAAGAATTTTTCCCAGTCATCGCTGAGGATTCCGGCCGAGGCAGGAGTGGAGGACAAAACCATCAGCATCATACTCGCGGTCAAGAAGAAGACCTTGTGGCACTTCTTTACCATGCGCTCCTCATCGAGTTGCCAACTATATTTTTGCGTTTGGTTCGTGGTACTTGTTTGGAATTGCTGTCTTCCGCTTTGTGGGTCAATCTTAGTCAAATTCGTTTATATTCAAATAATTTGTATGTCAAGTATTATCTTAGCAGCTTTTTCATCGGCTATTTTATTAGCAGCCCCGTTCCTCGCACCGATTTTGTTTCCTTTAGCTTGGATAGCTTTTGTCCCGCTTTTTTGGGCGATTATCCATGCGAAAAATCTGCGCAGCGCCGCATTCGCCGGGTGGCTCACGGGCTTCATTGCGCATCTAATGGGCTTTCACTGGCTGATTTACACCATCAATGTCTTTGGCGGTTTTCCGTATCCCATCAGCACGATCGTGTTTCTCATCTACGCCGCGTTGCAGGGAGTGCAGATGGGAATCTTTGCCTTCCTCGTGCGCGGCATCGGCGTCGGACCCTGGCAAATTTTTCCCGCGCTATTTTGGGTTTCCATAGAATTTTTGTTTCCGCTCTTGTTTCCCTGGCACTTGGCGAACAGCCAAAGTTCTTTTAGCTGGTTCATTCAAACAGCCGACCTCGTGGGCCTCTACGGTGCGAGTTTTCTTCTGATGTGGCTCAACTCGATTGTTGCCAGCGTGCTGTTCAAACTGGCACCTGATTCGAAAACTCGCTGGATGCCCGCAACGATTTGCATGGCGTGTATTGTTGCCTCTCTGATCTATGGTTTAGTGAGGCTCAATCAAGTCACGGCACAGATGAATAGGGCTGCTAAATTGACCGTTGCGGCCGTGCAAGCGAACATCGAAATAGACATGAAATGGGACCCGAAACAGATGAATGCCAACCTGGACGCCCATACAAAACTCACCCGAGAAACTAGCGACGTTCAGCTCATCCTATGGCCAGAATCGGCTATCGAAGAATGGCTGCCGGAGAATCTCCGAGCGCTGCCGGCAAAGTTTGTGGATTCGCTCCGGCTCAAGGACGCATATTTTATCTTTGGAACCAGAAGTTATCGCGGGAACCTCAAGGGGCCCGATGTCAAAGCCTTTAACACTGCCTTTTTGACCGACTCGCGCGGAGTTGTCTTGGGCCGGTACCACAAGCAAGTGCTGCTGGCGTTCGGCGAATATATTCCGTTTTCCGGCCTGCTTGGATTGTTGCCTGGCGTGCCGTCTGTAGCAGGGTTTACGGCGGGCGACGGCCCGCGCACATTGGACTTGCCCGGCGGAGAAAAAATCGCACCGCTGATTTGTTACGAAGACTTGATGCCAGAATTGTCTCGGAGCTTTGTTCGCGAGAAGAAAGCCAACCTGCTGGTCAACTTAACCAATGACGCCTGGTATGGAAGAACGGTGGCGCCCTGGCAGCATGCGCGCCTTGCGCAGTGGCGCGCTATCGAAACACGGCGCAGCTTGCTGCGCGTGACCAATACCGGTGTTACCAGTTTTATCAATGCCAAAGGAGAAATCGTCGAGGCGCTGCCAATTTTTACGCCGGGTGTGCTGAAAACCCAGATGGAAATCTTAGAGGGGGAAACGTTCTACGTGCGCTTCGGCGATTGGTTCGCTTGGGGGATTACGCTGATTGTGGTAGCAATCGTTCTTTCACATTTCAGTCGCGCCGGCTTTGATCGGAATTCTCATTAACTGGGCTTTACACCGCGGTCGAAACGAGAGATACCGCGTCCCGACTTCTGGCGGTTCTCGATGATGCGCTGCCATTTTTCTTCGTTGGAAATCAGCGACCAGTCCTCTTGGCCGTGGGCGGTGATCTGCAGCTTGTTGGTGTCCGGGTCGGAAAAATAAATGCTTCGTTCTCCCGGAGGGCGGAGTCCGTCTTCGGCGCGAGAGTCGCCTTGGTTAGCGCCGCCCAGGGCTGGAATCAATCCCAACATACGGTCGAAATCATCCTGGTTGACGTTAAACGCAACGTGAACCGCGCGGCCATGTCGTTTCGTGCGGTCGGACAGTGCCGCGACCGGCTTAACCCCAAGCAGTTGGTGATTGGGGAACTCGAAAAAAGTTTCGCTGTAATCTTCACCCACAGGTCGAAGGCCGAGGGCTTCGGAATAAAATCGCTTCGCGCGCTCCAGGTTGGTCGCTTCCAAGACCACGTGGCTGAGGCAAATATCGCCAAGCGACTGGCGGTTCATGCAGATTTCTATGTGGTTGTTGTCAAAATCGGTGAAGCCAAAAGAGCGCAAGAACGGCGAGCGGCTTGAATGGTCACGGATTTCTCCGTAGATGACCCCAGATTGTTTGATGCGCTGGACGATGGTGTGAAAATTCGCCTCCGAGCCAACGGCGATCGCATAGCGGGGCGCACCGCTGGGCGAAGCCTTTGTTTGAATGCCAGGCAGGTTCAAGCCAATGATATTGTCGCCGGCCTTGACGTAAGTATGCCGCGGCGAGCCGTCGGCATTTTTGCGTTGCGTCAAAAATGAAAGGCCAACGACTTCCAAGTAGAATTTCTCCGCACGCGGCAAGTCTCGCACCGGAAAGGCGATGTGGTCTAAGGTTTCGGCTCCGAACATTGTTTTCCTCCGTTTGTCGAACACCTTTGGACTGAGAGGCTACATACTTGATGATTTTCGTTTCAAGATGATCTCATCGAGAATCTGCAGCCCGTCTTTGTAGAGTTTGTGGTTTTGTTCCACGGTATTGAGTTGAACCCGGGAAGTTCCCAACAGACTCTGGAGTTCTTTCATGCGCGGATAGATAGGGTCGACCTTTGGATGGGCCACGACCCGCCCTTCCTTAGCAATGAGTTGTTGACCTTGTTCCGAGAGAAGAAAATCATAAAACAAAGCGGCAGAATAGGGATGAGGAGCGTTGCGCGTCAAGGTCAGTGGATACATTAACGCGGGGATCAAGTCTTCTGCCACCCAATCGACGGGAGCGTTAGTTGCCCGCAGGCTCTCGTTGTTGTAGGCGTAGGTGGTGACCGCCAATGGGGCTTCGCCAGCCATCATCATTTGAGTCGTGGTGTCGCGACCCACGCGAATCAAAAGCTGCTGCTGACTGAGCCGGGTAAAATAGTTAATGGTTTTTTCCCGACCCCACGCTGCGAGCAAAGCTACAACCTCCTCCAAGGAGGATTCATCGAACAGGATTTCGCCTTTCCAGCGCGGCTGAAGCAAATCCTCCCAGGTCTTTGGCGCGTCCTTTCGGGTTACCTTGCGAGGGTTGAAGGCGAATACACGAAAAGCATAATTCATATTGGTAAAGTACGTAGCTTTGGCATGCCCCGGATAGATGGCTCGGTTGGGTGTTTCATAGCGCCCGATAAGATTCTTTTCGAGCAACGCGGGGAGAAGATCCGTTGAGGGCTTAATGACATCGACGATGTGGCGACCGGCGTTGGCTTCGGCAATGACCCGCTGGATCACTTGCCGCGTCTTGGAACGCCAAACCTGTGCGTCAATGAACGGGTAGTGCTTCTTAAAGGCTTGAATATAGCGGGTGGCGTTCTCGAGGCCGGAATTCGTATACCAAATCATCTCGCCTTCGTTTTTGGCACCATCGATAAGCTTCTTCTCTCTCTCGGCGGGTGGGAGTCTTTCCAGAGATTTCCAAATTTCTTCAGGTGGATTAGCAGTGGCAGCGTACCCAGTCGGCGGCGAAGTGAACCAAGCGATGGTTAGCAACAATAGGATTGCTGCGGTGCAATTCATCGTGTGTCTCCGTTTGCTTGCGGCTGTCAAAACTTATGGTAACCGACTAAGAGCTGTCAAGGATTACTGTCACTCGTCACGAACTCCGGAGCACGCGACAGCGCCCGGCTGGGAGGTGCAGAGCAACGGTTTGTCCTCTCTGGATGCCGGAAGAAGGATGAAGTTTCGTGCGTAACCTCTGGCCGCCCACCAGTAATTGGCATTCCAACGCATCGCCCATAAAGATCAGGGCATCCACCTGGCCATGCAGCACATTTTCCCGATGGAACGATAAATCGAAGGCAACAGTGATATCTTCCGGCCGTATGAGCAGCACAACGCTATCTCCCGATGCGATGTCGTCGGGTAGCACGCAGCGCAACCTTCCGCTGGCGGTCTCGACCTCGCCGATTTGGTTTTGACCGCCTGCCGTCCTATGCACCCTGCCCTCGACAAAGTTGGTTAGACCAATGAAGTTGGCAACGAACCGTTCTTGCGGCGCCTGGTAGATCTCCATCGGTGTGCCGCTCTGGACGATGCATCCTTGATCCATCACGGTTACCCGATCGGACATCGTGAGCGCTTCCAGTTGATCATGAGTGACATAAAGTGTGGTGATGCCCAGTCGCTTGACTAATTCACGGAGCTCAAAGCGAGTTTCTTCCCTTAGTTTTGCATCAAGATTGCTGAGAGGTTCATCGAGGAGCAGGACACTGGGCTCTTTTACGAGGGCACGAGCGAGGGCGAGCCTTTGCTGTTGTCCGCCGCTCAAAAACGGCGCGGGCCGGTCCATCAGGCCGTCGAGCTGAACCAAGGTCAAAGCTTGTGCAACCCGGTTCCGGAGCTCTTGCTGAGAAAACCTGCGCTTCATCTCGCGTAACGGGAAGGCGACGTTTTCGAAGACATTCAGATGGGGCCAGATCGCGTAGGACTGAAAAACCATACCGATATCTCGCCGATACGGCGGCACGACGATTTTTCGCGATGAAGAGAAAACCAAATCGTCACCAACATAAATTTCTCCTTCATCGGGAGTTTCCAGGCCCGCAACCGAACGCAAGGTTGTTGTCTTGCCGCAGCCGCTGGGGCCAAGCAGGGTGTAGAATTGCCCTGGTTGGACTTCCAGGTTGATGCCGCGCACCGCGTGCACGCGGCCCTGGTCTGTCTGATAATGGACGTGCAGATTCTCGAGCTTGATCATACGTTCGGGGCCTGCATGAATTGCTGACGAAAACCGACATATCGGACAACAAGGGTGAGAAGCAACAGCGTAAGCATCAACAAAGTACCGATGGCCGCGACAGCCGGAACGTAGCCTTCATCCCACATGTTCCAAATCAGGATAGAGAGCACTTGATTTTGAGGTCCTTCATAAAGCATCAGCGGCATACCGGCGATGCGCACGGCATGCAGCACGACCCAAATCCAAACGCCGACAAAAGTCGGAAGCATGAGCGGCAGAAAGACACGCCAAAGGGTTCGCCAAGGCGGTGCGCCGCTGACGTAAGCTGCTTCTTCCAGCTCTTTGTGAATCTGCAAAAGCGAGGCGTTCATCGAACGAGTGCCATAGGACAAAAAACTTACGGTGAAGCCGATTGCCATCGCCCACACGGTCCCATAGATCGGCAGGAAGTCGATTTTGAGGAAGACCCAAAAAAAAGCGATGCCCATCACGATGCCGGGAATGGCATGAGGAACAAAAGCCAATTGATCGAGCAGTTTTCGACCCCAGAATTTGCTTCGCACAACCACCAGCGACACCAAGAAAGAGAGGAATACCGTAGCGGTGGCCGTAACGGCGACCATCAAGATGGTGTTTTTCAGCGCGGCACCGACTTCCCCGTATTCCGCGAGCAGGCGGTAATTCTTTAACGTCATGCCTTTGAAAGCTTCCAGGGAAGGTGTTTGTACATAAGATAGAAACGAGGCGTAGACGAATACCGCGAAGGGCAGGAGAATCGCGAGAAACAGGTACAGAAAGACCAAAATCACGGCGGGGTATCTCCACTTGCCGAGATTGAGTTGCCGGGGCCGGTACCCTTTGCCGGTGATGATCGTATACTTTTCCGATCGACTGATCATGCGAGCGTAAAAGTATGTCGTTACGACCGCCATCAGCAGATAAACCATGGCCAGTGCGTTTGCCTGGCCGTAGACCGGCATGAAGGTGGCGCTCCGAACGATGGCATAGATCTTGGTGCTGAAAACGTAGATCCCTGCCGGGAGCCCCAGGACCCCGGGAATTTCAAATACCTCCAATGCGGTCATCAGCTGATAGATCATTACCGCTACCAATCCGGGCGCCAGAAGACGCAGCGAGATCTTACGAATAATTGACAGCGGCCGAGCGCCGGAAACCGCTGCTGCCTCCTCCAACGCTGGGTCCATACTTCGCATCAGCGGTACCAGCATCAAAAAAGCTGTGGGAACAAGACGAAGTCCTTCGAGGAAAATCATCCCGCCGAGGCTGTATACATTGATCGGAGGGTGTTCGAGGCCAAAAAGATCTTGCAGCCACTTGTTAATCAGGCCGATTCTTGGACTGAGAAGGAGGACCCAGGCCATAGCCTGGAGCATGCCGGGAGCCGCCAAGGTCATGGGCACACCGGCGTAAATCCAGAGCTTCACCGGCAAATTGGTCCGCTCCACCAGCCACGCCAAAGTAACAGCCAGACTGATGCCGAAGAGCGAACTGCCACCGACATAGACCAGGGTGTTTGTGAAAAGCTCGTAGGTTCCGGGATCCGTGTAGACCTTGACGTAATTGATCCAACCCATGGTGTCGAGAGAGAAATCACCAGGCAAGCGCGCGGTGCTGAAGCTTCCCAGGACGAGGAAAATGAGCGGGACCAGAACCAAGACGAGAACAAGAAGGAAAATTCCCGAGTGCCAAACGAGAGGGCGCGAAGCGACCCACATAGTTCATCGACCTCGGGTTTTGCCCCCGCCGCGCAGCCAAAGTTCATCCCAGTAGGCCAACAGCTTGGGTTGGATCTCCAACTCCACGCCCGGATCCCTGAATGCATCTTTTTTTCCAACGATTTGATCGGCGAAGGGCACAAGTTCCTTACGCTGCAAGTTTTTATGAACCGGTGGGGCGTAATCGCCAACGTACTGGGCGATCTGACCCTCCGTACTGAGGAACCAGTTGACGAAAAGACGGGCGGCGTTGATGTTGGGTGCGCCTTTGAGTATGCCCATTTCCGACACGGCGACGGGCACCGGCTCAGGACAATGATAGCTAACCGGCGCGCCATCTAAAGCTTTCTGATAACTGCGATACTCTGCTGCCGGAATCGTCGCGTCAAATTCGCCTGCAGCCAAAAGCTCTAAGTTCGCATTCATCCCCTCGCGGCGCAGTTGGGGTTTTACTTCGGTAAAAAGCTTGGCGAGAAAATCTTTGGCCCATGGCTCGCCGTTGGCTTTCCAGAGAGCTAAGGCCCACAGTTGAGGCCGGTTGCCGATAGCCAGATTACCGTTGCGAAACTTCACATTGGTGAGCAGATCGTCCCAGCGCTTGGGCATATCTTCTCTCTTTAGACGCCGCGTGTTGTAGGCCATGCACCAATAACGCATATGCATGCCAACCCAGAGACCTTCGGGATCGACGGTACCCTCAGGATTGTTTTTAAAGTTGGGTATATTTCTCATGTCCTCCAGCGCTTTGGCTTCCTTGTACAGGAAGAAGCTTCCGCCCAGTCCCGTAATGATGTCGGTGACGATTCGCTTGTTCTTGAACGCCACCAGAGTGCGGACGGCACGGTCCTCATGGCTTGCGCGGGAGTACTCGATGGGAACAAAAGGAAAACGTTCCTTAAAGGGGCGGAACATGACTTCCGCCTGGGGCGGATCCATGGTGTGGTAGATGCGTAACTTACCTTCCCCCTTGGCGCCCTCGAGCCAGCCCTTTGGCACCTCAAGTTCCTTATCGATGTTAGAGAGAATGTTGGCCTCGAGCTTGAGCTTCTTGAGCATCTCTTCGGTGGACTTGGGAAGAGAAGCAGCCCATCCGTCGTCGACGATGCTAACGCGCGCCCACAAAAGGAACAGAATCAAGAAAAGACACTTCCGTTGGGTCATTACTCGTCCCTCCTTTTAGCGCGGATTGGAGTCCCTCGCGACAGGGTCACTGCAGGCCTGAATATGTCTGAATGTTTCCGGTCCATTGTATTCCCTACCAAGCCAGTTCAGGGCCTCCCTATCACGGATTGGTATGCAACGCCATCATCAACGAAGCACGAATTGATGAATGAAGAAGAGCTGTTTACACGAGGCGGGATAGCCCTAAAGAGGATCGGCGAACGAGAGAAAATCGATGAGTGTTCGTATCATCGGATCACATTGTTGAAGAACTTCCCGCATACCTTCACTTTCGAGCGCTTCATCGAAGAGATGCGGTTTTGTCGGACGCAAAGATTTGGCGACAGATCTAAATCAGAAAATCCTGTGGGATAAAATCCGAAAAGGTTATAGGGGATCTAACCCTAATCCGACAAAACTTACGCAAAGTGAGCAATGAGCGAGGGCGGTGAGACCGGAAGCCGTGGGCACCTGAGCATGCAGGTTGCTCGCAGGCATCGATCACACGAATCATCGTCCCAGGGGATTGCGGGGTGGCCCTCAAGGCTGTGTCCCATTGCCCACGGCTGTAGGGCTCATCGCCTGAGCCGCTTCGAAATAATGTCGGATTAGGGTTAACTATTGGTTCCTACTCCCCTTCGACAGGGCTCGGGCCAAACGGACGACCTCTCGGAGAACAAAGACTTAGCCGTTCATGCTGACTCTAGTCGAAGCATGAAGTGCGCCTTAAATGCCAAATGCATTTGGCTACCAGCTCACGAGGTTAGGACGCGTGAGCTGCTAGTGCTAACGAAACACCGCCCCCACCCCCCACAGAGGCTAATCGGGATTGAGAATGCCTGCGGCAAACCAGGTCCCGCCGGCTGCGTTGCGGATGAGGAGCACGGGGCTCGCGCAATCAGCCGGTGGTATAGGCATAAGCACGTCATCGATTTTGAAGTCGCCGTCGGTCGCGAGGGCAACGCCGGTGGCAGTGGTACTGTGTTCAGTGACGGTTGTGGTTCCACAAAACAGCGTAGCAAACACACTCTGTCCTGTTGCCCGTCCGATACTATTGCCGCCAGCTAATACCAACCCCTTACCCTCGACCTTGATGTCGCCGTTCGTTCTCACGCGAGCTTCAAGGTTACGTATCACCCACAGCTGGCCGGCAGGGTTGACGCCCTGGACGATGTTCCGGGTCACATCCGGGAAACTCAAGTTAGCATTTTGAGTACCGGATACGTTCGATACAGGATGGACGCCGATTCCGCCCTTGAATTTCACTAAAGTATCATCATGCTTGCCATGGTCGTTGCTATCGGCTACTAGTGACGAAGCCCAAAATCCTCCTATGAGAACAACCAGAATAGCTACGAGCAAACTTCTTTTCATGACTGCACCTCCATTTTTATTTTTTACTTCCGACACAAACGGATAAATTGATTATTTGATAATGAACCGAGGATCATCAGCCGCAGATTTTAGCCGATGTGGTGTTGGTGGCGTCAATCCCCATTCGGGGGAATTTTGGTTGACCCGCTTGGGGATTTTGCGAGTGCCAGGGAATTGCGCGGAATAGGGAATCCCGTGTTGACCTAACTTGAGACAAAGACCAGGAAATACTGATAGCGTAAGAAGGTGTGGTCTCTCGTAAGGCGAAATCCGTTCCTCTCCATCTGCTTGGTCAGATACTCGCGGGCGATTTTCATTTCCATCGGCGGCCCGACGGGAAGTTCTTTCTTGTGAAAGTCGATCATGATGATCTCGCCGCCGGGTTTCAGCATTTGTTTCATGAGCGAGAGTTACCAACTCCCACCTGCTTCAGCCCCCGGTGCCTCTACCTTCGACCAGTCACTTGTGGCAGCGAACTCACCGCTCCCGGGAGTGGACCGGTGGCTCGCGGTAGCGGCGCGACAGCCGCTTGCGACCGAGGGCCAGCAAGGGCGCGCAATTGAGGACTCATGACGGGTCGTGACGGTGCACCGACCGGCGCAGACCAATCTGGTATGATAACACCCCCAGGATAGCAACAGGGTTGGTAAATTTGATACGGCTGGTATGGCTGTAGATAAAGCTGGTAGTGGGTGACATGGAGCTCGTAGTACGGATCGTATTGTTGCAGATAAGCCAAATACTGTTGCCACTGCAAATACTGCTGATATTGCTGATACTGAGCATCCCAATATGGATCATAGTAGTAGGGGCTATACACCTGCGCTCGTACGTCGCCGCCGCCCAACACAAGCAAAGCAAACAGTGTAACTGCCAAGAAGAGATTTTTCATCGGACCGCCTCCCTCAAAGTTAGACGTACCAACTAGAAAATAGCACAGCAAAGCACATGCCGCCATACGCAAAGCGGAGCCATTCAGCATCAATCTCTCGAATTACAGAGACTTTTTGCTTCGCGATCGAAAAGTTGCCAAAAACGAACGTGACTGGTGCCTTTTTGCTACCACCGTATATCAATTAGTTACCACCGGTGTAGCCAAAGTAGACAGTCGGATGTTCACTTTGTATGTCTACTAACCAAGGAGCTCCTTGATAGATGAATTGCGTTTCGGCTATGCAAGCAAGTTCTAGAACCCTTTTTCTCCCCATAAGCATGATAGTGGCGGTAGGAACAATAAAACGGTAACTTGTTAGTGCTAGTTATTCGGGAATTTCGGAAGCTCTTTCTAGCGTCTGGAGCACTGGCTTGTGAGTCAATTAAACACGGTCCTTCCCTCGTCGGCGCAGAGCAAAAAGATTGAGCGATTGCTTAGGGAAAGCCCCGCCCCCCCCTTGGCTGAAAATCATCTCATCCGGTTGCTAGAGAATTGCGGTCTGAAAAGCCTTAACAAAATCTCGGTCAATGAGCGACCCACACTGATCCGCCTGCTGGGAAGCAGCACCTACCTCAGTGACGTTCTGATTCGCCACAGTAAAAACTGGCCCGAACTGTTTCTCCACCAGGTTAAGGTCCACCATAAAACTGTTGCCGAACATCTGGTCGAATTGGAGCCGCTGCTTAAGGCGTCCAAATCGATCGACGAGTTCTCTGCTGGCTTGAGGCAGCACAAGCAGCGGGAGTATGTCCGCGTCGGCGCAAGAGATCTTCTCCCCTCGGTCGCCATGGAAGAAACCGTCACGGAGCTAACGGCTCTGGCCGAGGCATCGCTGGAAGCCGCGTACCGATTTTGTAGAGCCGAAGTTGAGAAGGATTTTGGCAATCTATTATTGCCAGGAAAGCAACAGCCGAACCGGTTTGTGATCCTGGGAATGGGGAAACTAGGTGGCGCAGAGTTGAATTTTAGCTCCGATATCGATGTGACCTTTCTTTACGAGGAAGATGACGGCGAGAGTTCGGGTGGTCGCAAAGGGAAAACGGCACCGCGGGAATTTTTCACAAACGTCGGGAAAAAAATAATTCATGCCATGGGACAAGTTACCGAGGACGGGTTTGTCTTTCGTATCGACCTCCGGCTTCGTCCCATGGGAGCCAGTGGACCGCTGGTTCAATCGGTAGGCTCCGCCATGACTTATTACGAATCATGGGGTCAATGCTGGGAACGCGCGGCTTTAATCAAGGCTAGAGCAGTAGCCGGCGATCGGGAACTTGGAACCCAGTTTCTGAAGGAAATTGAGCCGTTCATCTACCGTCGATACCTCGATTATACGACTGTGGATGAGCTCCGGCACATGAAGATGCGCATCGAAAATGAACTCTTAACCGCCGACGACAAGGAAAGAAACATCAAGCTGGGCTACGGTGGCATTCGCGAAATAGAATTTTTCACCCAGGCCATGCAGTTGGTCAATGGGGGCTATGAACCGGGCATACGCGAGCCCAATACGTTGCGAGCGTTGGCGCAGCTTGCGCAGTACAAATTTATTCAGGCGCGCGACCGCGAAAAGCTTAGCGACGCGTATCGCTTTCTCCGGCAGGTAGAACACAAGGTTCAGATCGTCCAGGAGGCGCACGCGCACTCCATTCCCGAAGGCGAAGATAAGGAACGAGCGCTGGCCCGTCGCCTCGGTTACAAACGCACCGGGAAGCGAAATGAGCGGGAACTTTTTTGGCAAGACCATCGCGCTCATACCACTACCGTACGAAACATTTTTGACCGGCTCTTTTACCGCGCACAAAAAGACATCACTGAGGAAGGAGCGTCAGAGATCGGTTCGATTTGGCACGATCTTGACCGGGAGGAGATCATCGTCCGGGGGCTTGAAAGATTCGGCTTTGCGGATCCGCGTAAAGCCTATGAGAACCTTCTCGCGGTGAGGGATGGCGAGGTCTATGCGCCCCCCAGCCCAAAACGGCTCAAAGTAATGCGTAGCCTCGGTCCGGCTTTGATCACCGAGATCGCAAAATCCAGCGCGCCCGATCAAGCCTTGCTCAATCTGTCAAAGTTCAGCCACCGGCTCGGAGGACGGACCGGATTTCTCACACTCTTGGCGGAGAATCCGGCAACCATGCGTTTGCTCGTGACTCTATTTGCAGAGAGTCAGTTTTTAACCGACCTGTTTTTGAATCGACCTGAGATCATCGACACGTTGATCCGGGTTGATCTCACGCGGGTCAAGAAACACAAAGTTGAAATGCTTTCTGAGTTGCGAACGGTGCTAGGGGAGCAAAGCGATCTCGAAGCCAAGCTCAACGCCTTGCGGCACTATAAGACCGAGGAGTTCATTCGTATCGGGCTGCACGATTTGGGAGGAGCTATTGAGATCGAAGCGGTGCTCAATCAGCTCTCGAATCTTGCTGAAGCCTGCCTTGAGGGTGCGGTCCAGGTTACCATCGACGAGCTGAACGAAAGATTCGGTGCAGTTCCTAAGGGGAAATTCGCCGTCCTGGGGATGGGGAAGATGGGAGGAAGAGAACTCGATTATAATTCCGACCTCGATCTCATTTTCATCTATGACGCCGACGAGGACGCCCAAAGCCGCGGTGGGACCCATGGTAAGCTGGGCGCGCACGAGTACTACGTTCGGGTCGGACAAAAACTCATTACTTACCTCTCGGCGCCGACGGAAGAAGGCGTCGCTTATAAGATCGACATGCAGCTCCGCCCCTCGGGCAAATCCGGCCCCTTGGTTTGTTCACTCGATGCCTTCCGCGAGTATCACAAGACCAGTTCCCTGCTGTGGGAACGACAAGCGCTGATCAAAGCTCGTTTCGTCGCAGGAGATCTGGAGCTCGGGAAGGGGATTGAAAACGTCACAGAAGACTTTGCTTACGGCCAAGGATTGACGCCGGAAGGCATTGGCGAAATTCATCACCTGCGCATGCGCATGGAGCGCGAGCTCTCCGGCGAAGACGAAACGCATCTCAATCTCAAAAAAGGACGAGGCGGATTAGTCGATATCGAGTTCCTAACTCAAATGCTCCAGCTCGCGCACGGTTATCGGCATCCCGAGTTGAGACGTAGAGAAACGCTGCATGCGTTGAAGGCATTAAATGAGCAAAAAATTTTGCAGAAAGACGAATATAGAGTACTCTCCGATGGCTATCTTTTTTTGCGCACCCTGGACCATCGGTTGCGCCTGGAAAGGGATCAGTCCATCGATGCGTTCGAACGGGAGCCCGGCCGCCTGGAACATATCGCGCATGCTCTAGGATACCAAGACTTGAGACCGGACAATCGCAAAAGGACCTCAAAGGCGGGGCAAAAACTGTTGCGCGAGTACGAGTCAAGACGAGAGAAAATTCGCAGATGCTACGAGAGCTATTTCTTGCTGAAGCGGGAGTCTCGGTCGCAACGTAGCGCACCTGCCAGCGTTACTCGCTCGCCCCGCCACAGACGCCGCGCTTTGAAGACCTGATAAAATCCACAAGCGCCAAGACATCGCCATTGATGTTTCCGCGGCTGTTTATTTCCTTTATCGCCAGCGAGAGATTACGTCCTTTTCGGAAGAGAATGCGAAAGGCTTCTTTAATCTCTCGAATCCGCTTATCATCAAAGCCTGCCCGTTTCAGACCAATGACATTGACACCACGAACGGTGTGCTGCCAATCAACAATGGCGTACGGTGGAACATCGCGACTGGTTCCGCTTAAACCGCGCATGAGTGCGTAATCGCCGATCCGCACGAACTGGTGCACGACACAATTGCCAGAAATAAAGACACTGTTTCCCACCTCAACGTAACCACCCAGAAGAGCATTGTTGGCAAGAATAGCTTGATTGCCCACTCTGCTGTTGTGACCGATATGCGAACACGCCATGAGGAAATTTTCATTGCCGATCGTTGTCGATGAACCCGGGGCGGTACCGCGGTGAACCTGAACGTATTCGCGAAAAATATTGCGAGCGCCTATTCGGAGGTAGGTTTCTTCCCCTTTGTAACCTTTGTCTTGGGGGGCATCACCCAAAACAACGCCCGGGTGGATTTCGTTGCTTTCGCCGATCTCCGTCCAGCCAGTCAGATACGCATGCGCCATGACTCGCGTGCCACGCTTTATCCTGACCGGGCCGTCGACGACGACGTAAGGGCCAATCTCGACTTCGGAGTCGATTTCCGCCTTGGAATCGATAACGGCCGTCGGATGAATGCTCATGAAAATGACAACTACCTGTCCCTAGTTTGCTTTCTCACGTTAGGGACGCTACCGACTCAAAACCGAAACTCGAGCTCCGAAATGGGGTTGTTTAGGGCCTCGTCTCTGACCACTTAGATTTGTTTTTGAATTGCACATCGTGTTTCGACGTTTTAATTATCGGCCTTCCTCGTCACCATCATCATCTTCATCATTCAGAGAAGGCTGGCTTTCGCTGCCAGCAATACGATATCTCTCCTCAGTCCATGCTCCAAGATCAATGAGCTGGCAGCGATTGGAGCAGAATGGTCGATGGGGATTATTTTCCCACTCATTTTCACGGTGACAGGTTGGACACTTGACCCGAAGAGACATTTACTCCTCTTTAACTATCTAAAGTTGTGGCGGCGAAAAGCTCCGCGAGTTCGAGCTTTTTTTCCATCAGGCCTTGGTCCAGAGAGTAACCGATGAAACGCTCCAGGTTGGCCCGGTTCTTCCTCACGCCATTGGGCCAGGGATCGTCGCCGAATGCGATTCTCTCTTCTTCAAAGAGATGGCGGCCCCAAACAAAGCGCGACCAGTTGGGATCGTCGTAGTATGCCACGCAAGCCTCCTTGGCTCTGTGGAATGCGGCCATAAGGTTCTGCGCTAACCAGGGATTCTTTGCTAGGACTTCATCTTTGAAGGCAACCACATGCATGATCGGATAATAGCCGTTCTTGCGAAAATATTTCAATTCTTCTTTCCTTGGATCGCCGAACATCCGCCGAATCTTTGGCGATCCCCTTAGCGCCTGCTCGGGCGGATGAGGCACCATCAACGCGGAGATTTCACCTTGCTCCAGCATCGCGCCCAGTTTCTTTCCAGGAGCGACGAGTTCGATGTGAACGTCTTCTTGGGGCCTGAACGGCACGGCCTCTTCTTTCGAGACAATCCATTTTATCTCGCGCCATGGTACGCCGTATTCCGATTGTAGGTCTCCTTTCGCGAGAACAGAGAGGGTGGTTTGGAACGTCCTCAGGCCGACACGCTTACCGCCAAGATGCTGCGGAGAGTGGATCCCAGCGCCCACATGGATCCACATCTGCGATAGGCTGAACAGCCGGCGCGGAAAGACTGGAATCGCAGTGAACGGCATCCCTCGGCTCTTGGCCATCAGATAAGAAGACAACGAAAGCTCGCAGACATCAAACTCATGTTTCTGCAACATGCGCTCGTGTCGATCTCGACCGTGCTTTAGTGGCTCAGACTGGCCCACTTCGAGAACTTGGAGGTCAACGCCCTCCAGTTGCACGGACCCATCAAAGAAGGGAAGATGCCGGTCATAATGCGAAAGAGCCATATTCAGTTTTATTTGCACCATTGTTGGCTCCTGACGTGTTTTATATGCTAGATATGAATTACTTCTCACGAACGATAAACACTAGGGAATCAATATTAGTCTCTGCTACGGAACCATATTGAAGGAAATCAAACTGCTTTAAGGTCATCGGAGAGCCAGCAATAAGGTCCCACTCGTGAAAATCATCAAATGCCTTGACTCCTTTAGGAAATGTAACGGTTCTATTCCAAATATGTAGATTGTAGTCGCTCGGGCAAAGGCGTCCTATCTCCTCTGTAAAGACTTTTCTTGCAGAGTCGTTGCCAAGCCATAAGGAGTAGCATCGCGAGTAGGAGCCATATGTCCAAAGGATCTTGATATCATCTCGGCTATGCGAAGAGGTCTCGGCATGATTCTTAATAAACCGTTCAGCCTCAACCTCGTAGTCTTGAAGCTTGCTGACTCTTGTTACGTGCTGTCGTATAGTCGACACCAAGTTAACAGTAAAAGCCAGAACAATAACGGAGAACAGTACGGGATACACATATCGCGAAACGGACGGATATTCCCTAAGAAGCTCAAGTGTAATCGCGAGCAAGATTGGAAGTGAAGCCGCAATTGATAGTAGGTATCGACTGTGAGGATGCTTAATAACCAGTAAGAAGATGAGTGCTATCTGAAATACAAGTCCAAGTGCAATGGCGTAACGTCCCATGTGCGAGCTAAATTTATCCCTCAACAACAACAGCAGGACACACAGCGATAGCACGATTAAAGCTGAACCAATGAAAAGAGTTATATTGCTTGTCCAGAGTTGCCCGAAGTTAGTTGCAAGTTGCTGCGATGAAGTAAGCCCTTCAGGTCCACCTCCATATATTCCTTGGTGAGTTAATAGCCCGGTGAGCCAACCAAGGAAAGAGGAATAATGTGGAAGAATGACTAATGTAGCAACGATGTATCCCAGCACTGAGTAAAGCACTATTTGAGCTGCCCCGAGCAAAGGGTGCAATCCGGCCGAACGGCAAAAGAGGAGATAAAAAAAAATGGTGGCACTAATGCCAAGAGTCCATGCCATCAGATAGACTTGAAAAGACGCTAATAACCCAGCAAGAAATCCAAGAGCGGCAATCTGTTTCTTTTCCAGTTTTTTGTTTGAACGCAAGGTATTTAGCAGTCCCAACAGGACCAATGTGCCCAGTGCGAAACTGAAGGAGTTTGGTGACCAAATTGTCAAAAACTCAATGGCGGAGGGATGGACGGCAAAGTATAGTAGAACCACACTAAATGAAGCGAGCACAGCTAACCGGTCTGTGTGTTCCAGTGCATAGTTAGCCAACACGATAATTGCCATAGCATTTGCAAGAAACACAAAGGTTCTAGCAATGAGTAAAAAAACTCCAGGGTGTTGCAAATGAAACTGAATCGGGTCGCTACTTAATATCATCGTTATAGGGTAGGAAAGAATGAAGAAGGCCGATCCTAGAATCTGCAACAACGTGCCGGGGTGATCCATTCTTCTGTAAAGCTCCAGGTCCTTAAACGGAGTTAACGAGTTTAGCATGTACTGCAATTCCGGATCGTAGTGGATGAAGAATGGCCCGGGCTGAATGACGTAGTAAAACAATAGGTATCCTGTCACGGCAGAAAGGATGAGCGTCAGACCAATCTTGTAAATGCGTTTTGACTTAGCATTCCGTTTCCCTATTTTGTCTTTTTCTAAAAGGGAGCCTAAGGATTCATACAATCTCGTCAATCCCCAAACCATAAGAAGCCAAAGAAAGATCCCTAAAAGGCAGCTTCGGACGTCTACCCAGATTGCTCGATCGCGTCCCGCCGCTACTATCCAAATTACAATCTGCCTGGCAACTAGAAACCCAATCGCAATTTCAAGAATAGCTCTAGGCTCTTTTAGCCGTGCAGATAACCATGAAGCAGACGAGCGGATTAAGCCTACGAGAGACAAAGCCAGGAGGAGACCAGCACATCCGAGAAGGAACAACCTAAGTCGGGTTGTTTCGTCGATTGCGCCGAGGGCAAATGCAGTTAATCTTAGAACAAATATGAAATTTAGAAAAAAAAACGATAGCCCTATCCATCGGGTTCTTGGACAGGTTAAGGAAAGACCACTGTATATCTGTTTAAATGGGAACAATAGGGATTTCCTGGACAAACGAGCGATCAGAGGAATCCACCGTTGTATGGACAAAGGGTTTTACAGCGATTGATTTTTACGGAAACCATTTCTCGTTTGGGTCAAAATCCCTGAAATTTGAAGATTGTAACCGGGTAGAATTGCGGGAGAAATTGGAGCGGGCGACCGGGGTCGAACCGGCGACGTCCAGCTTGGGAAGCTGGCATTCTACCGCTGAATTACGCCCGCTCATGGCTTAGGCAGAGAGACCTTTTATATGAAAATAAAACGCTCTTGTCAATTCAGAACCGGAACTGAAAGGACGACAAACAAAGCTCCGCATCCGCACCGTAAGTGTCACACAAAAACGTTGGTGTTCAGTTGGGTATGGCGAGTTGAGGCGAGGATGAGGGCAGGGTTAAAAGAAAGGAGACCGGGAGGAGTCGTCACTGAAGAGAGATTATATCTGCCGCATTTGCCGCGAGGGTGTTGAAATCAGCGTTTCCCTCTGTGGTGGAGTCTCCGGGCGAGATTCTTTCTGCTTGAAAGACTTTTTATCCAGTCCGTATTCGCGCATTTTCCGAGAAAGTGTCCGAATGCCTATGCCGCAACTCTTCGCCGTTAGCGCTATGTTGCCCTGGGCAATAGTTAACTTTTGAGCGAGGTAGTGTTTTTCTTGTTCCCTTAACCAATCACTCAGGGGAGCATCTGCGTTGCTCCTTTTTTTCTCTTGCTTATACTCAGCCGGCTGTCCGGGTAGATCGACCGCTTCTATAACTCGGCCCGTAGAAAGCACGATAGATCGCTCGAGCACGTTTTGCAGTTCTCGAATATTGCCCAACCAGGGATAGTCTATGAGTAAACGCATCACCTGCTTAGAGACAGAGCTTATTCCCTTGCTTGCCGCTATCGGATGCCGATGAAGAAAATCCTGAACCAATAGCGGAATGTCTACTTTTCTCTGACGCAGAGGGATAAGTTGGATCGGAATGACGTTTATGCGATAGTAAAAATCTGAGCGCATTTTCCCTTCGGAAACCATCTCCTTTAACGGAACATTGGTGGCGGCGATCACGCGCATATCCACTTGAATGCCGCGACTACCACCGAGGCGATGAACCTTTTGATCTTCAAGGACACGCAGCAACTTTCCCTGCATCACAACCGACATACTCTCAATTTCATCGAGAAATAGAGTCCCAGTGTGAGCCAGTTCGATCTTTCCGGCTTTGGCATGGTCCGCCCCAGTAAACGCACCCTTCTCGTAACCAAAGAGCTCGCTTTCTAGAAGGGTTTCGGGGAAGCCTGCACAGTTAATCGTCACAAACGGTCTCTTGCTACGATTACTATGATAATGGACAGCACTGGCAACCAATTCCTTGCCGGTGCCGGTTTCTCCTTCAATGAGCACGGTCATTTCTGTTGGAGCGACCATTCGAATTATTTCAAATAGGCGGTGCATCTCGGCGGTTTTGCTGAGCATGCCGCCGAACTCGTAACCATCTTTGAGATAACGACGCAGGTGGCGAATCTCCATGTAGACACGGGTCTTTTCGAGAGCCGCACGAGTCGATTCCTGCACGCTTCCCAAGTCAAAGGGCTTCACGACAAAATCGCAGGCGCCGCGCTTGAGCACATTGATGGCGGTTTCGATATTGGAGTACCCGGTAATCGCGATCACAGGGACATCAGGATAATTTTCCTGGATGTGTCCAATCAACTCAACACCGTCCATGCCTGGGAGCTTGATATCCGTGATAATAAAATCGATATTTCCGTCCGCGAGTTGCTTCAACGCATCTTCAGCGGAGGGCACCGGAACGACAGTGTAGCCGCTATGTGTGTATAAGCGCACCAACTGGCTACGGACTACTGGGTCGTCATCAACCACGAGGATATTGGGGATCAGCGTGCTCACGGGAGCGGCCTTTTGAGACTCCTGTGAATCATCATTCTTCGATGATTTTGCGGACGAATCTAACAATGACGCAATCCTGTTTCTATCTATTTCAACGGAATCCATTTGTCTAGCTCTTTTTGGATTCGGGCGCACGAATCAATAGCGAAAACACTCCCCGGTTTGAATCCTCCTTGCGGAACACAATTTCACCGTAATGGCGCCTCAGAATTTGCTGTGCCACCGCCATACTCAATCCAAGCCGGTGACCATTAACTTTTGAAAAGGGACGAAAAACATCTCTCTCGTCCACCTGTAGCGAAGTCGAGGAGGAGCTAACAATGTTTAACTCAATATACCTCTCTCCTTCCCGCCGACGCATTCCGGCCTCAATTTTAAGCTCTCCGCCTTGGGGGAGCAGCGCGCGGGAGAAATCGATAACGCCTCTGAGCGCCCTGTCGAACTGCCCGTCTAAAGGCACCTTAGGGAGCACTTCCTTGACGACCATCCCGGTTCGAATCCCGTGTGCAGCCATCTCCTTTTCTTTGCTTTGGATCACCTCCGTCAATAGTGATGCCGGATCTTCCGTCTTCAGTCGATGCGTTGAAGGAAATAGATATTCTTCGATTTCATGGGCAAGTGTACGAATCTGCGTAATTCCACGAGCCATCGCCTCAGCGCTTTCCACGGATAAAACCCCCGACCATCGCGACAGCTCGAGTTCCCCACTGATGGTTTGGAGGTTATTGCCTATGTCATGAGTCAATCCGCCTAACAATTTCCGCAGAGAGTAGGTTCCCGTAAATTCATCCTCAAGCCCGGTCTCCTGGGTGTAAAGACTCCATGTCCCGAGCCCGTCGCTCTCGCGACGAGAATGAACGATGGAGATCTCTCTCAGCCGAAGCGCCGCGGTCTCATTCTTAGGGAGAAAACGATAACGGCAGTCAATCTTTTTCTCTCCCGCCTGAAGCTTTCTCCAGGCGGACGCGAACGCATCCTGATCTTGAGGGTGGATACGATCCGTCCACAGAGAACCATTTTTAATAAAGTCATCGTCTGAGAAACCTAACAATTCCCGGGTAGGATGATTAAAGATGCATGAACGGCGATCAAGACTCCACAGCGCCACCGGATAAGGAATCACTTCAAGAATAATACTGACATCGATGAGGCTGGTCGGGGATAGAGAAAAAGAATTCCGTTCTTCCGCCGGACTTAAATCCGCTTCTCGATCATCAGGCGATTTATGAAAGGGCTTTTTTCCTCGAAATGACCTAATGTTATTCGATGCCATCAACAAAAGCGAGGGGAAATCTCCCCCCTACTCTCCTTCATATCAAGCAAAGTGATACCTTCTTCTTCGCTTGTCACCCGATAGGGGTTACCTACGATCAATTCCCCACAATGTTGACAAACACGGTTCATAGGTCTCCTCGAGGGCAAGGAGTATGCCATATCAGATTGAGTCCTTGATGTACAGGGGAGGCGTAGTATTAAGTTGCAGAATAATCCTTGTTCAAAGACCGGGAAATGAGGTTTGCGCTAGATTTCCATAAGTGAAGGCAATTGCCATCGTTTTTTTAAAATTTGTACCAGATTACCGACAAAAATCTCTTAATCCTGACTTACAAAGAATCGCCGCCAAGGTCGCGGAAATCGAGTCAAACTGCGCCGGCATTTTTAAAATCGCGCCGACGATCATCACTAAGATTTGCATGCTCGACCCATTAATATCATCAGCCAGATTGATGATATCTTCGTTACACACGCCTTTTTGTAATTCCGGCTTGACTTCATCGAGAAACCGAACCCCGTCCCCTCTAAGCTCATTACAGATGAGCTCAATTCCTTCTTCCCAATCGGATCTGTCGGGCTTGGAAGGTAAAGTCGCGTATAGATTCTTCGCCTGGCGGGCTTTTCTAGCAGCTGAGAGATAACTTATGATCCCCGCTACACGCTTGGGCTTCTCAGAGGCGAGGAGCTGACAACCCAGAATCATATAAAGCTCGTCAACCCCCAAGGGCAACAGCTGCATGGCTTGGGTCGTCAATTCTTCAATGGTTAATTCTTTCATGGCCTACCTCGTCTCATCTCGTCCATTCCTCAGGAAAAAAACCGGACGCTTAAAGAAGTCAAAGACAAGACTGCTCTCAGGAGGAAATCTACAAAAGTTTCAAATCAGATCTCGAAAAACCTTTGAGAGCATTGCGAGTATCGAGGATCATGCTGCTGTATTTGGCGACCACCGAATAATCGAAGGCGGAATGATCGGTCAAGATTGCAACGCAATCCATCGACTGAAGCAAGTTGGGTGTCAACTCAGCAGCTTTGAGGGTCTGACCCCGGACGACAATAGACGGGATATAAGGATCGCAGAAAAAGACCGAAGCTCCCTTTTCACGGAGTCCCTCCAAGACCTGAAGCGCGGGCGATTCTCGAATGTCGTTGGTGTCGCGCTTGTAAGTAACTCCCAATCCGAGAATTTTTGATCCTTTCAACGGCTTGCGCCTTTCATTCAACGCATCGGCGATGCGGCGGACCATAAATGCCGGCATCTGGCTGTTGATGTGTCCTGCCAATTCAATAAGCCTCGGCTCGCAGCCGTTCATTTTGGCTTTCCAGGTCAGGTAATAGGGATCAACGGGGATGCAATGACCCCCTAGCCCAGGTCCAGGATAAAAAGGCATGAAGCCGAAAGGTTTGGTTTTGGCAGCTTCAATGACCTCCCACACGTTGATTCCGAAGCTGTGGCAGGTCAATGCCATTTCATTGGCCAGGGCGATATTGACGCTACGAAATGTGTTCTCCAAAAGCTTTACCATTTCGGCGCAATCAGTAGATGACACGGGGACAACACTTTCGACAAATTGCTCATAAAGTAAGCTTGCGATCTCAGTACACTGAGGAGTAACGCCACCAACCACTTTGGGAATGTTGCGCGTGGTAAAGGTCGAATTAGCCGGATCGACACGCTCCGGAGAGTAGGCAAGAAAGAAATCATGGCCCACCTGAAGACCTGATTCTTCAAGAATCGGCAAGACAACCTCTCGTGTGGTTCCCGGATAGGTGGTACTTTCAAGAATAATGAGCTGCCCCGGACGAATGTGAACCCGTATCGCCTCCACAGCAGCAATGACGTAAGAGAGATCAGGATCCTTGTTCTTGCGCAAGGGCGTCGGCACACAGATGTTCAAGGTGTCAAGCGCTTCGACAGCAGCCAGCGATTGGGTTGCCCTCATCCTATTCGCGGAGACTGCAGACCCTAGAGCCGCGCTGGGAACATCGAGGACGTAGGAAGTTCCTGAATTGACGGAATCCACTTTCTCCTTGACGAGATCAATGCCAGTAACTTGGAAGCCCGCGTGCGCCATCTCAATAGCCAATGGTAGACCCACATAACCAAGGCCCACGACCCCCACTTTCGCCGACCGATCACGGATTTTGTCTTTCAACTCCCGCGCGGTCGGCAGGGGTTCTGTTTGGTTCTGTGACATCGTAACGGCCTCTACCCGATATTCCATAAAAGCTCCTTCCTTGGATGCTTTTTTGTGAGCTCCATTGGTGTAGTCGACTCGCTTAGTCTCAAACCTCTTGGCGTTCCGTTCGGTTAAGCCTGATATCTCACAGGCCTCAAAACGTCTGGCCCTTCTGTCCTCGCCCGGCGTTGTTTCGCCCGCCCTGAAATATTAGCTTTCATAGGTCGAAAAGTAGGGACGATTTCGTAGAGCAGCTCGATCACACGCTCGGATTTACCGCTGATGGCGAGTTGCTCCAATTCGGAAATCTTCTCAACC
>Ga0081455_10000547_pt1 | contig 48774 bp, 43 predicted proteins | sample TabmetS3T2R1_FD_70207 | JGI IMG/M metagenome (GOLD analysis project Ga0081455, IMG submission 70207) | Tabebuia heterophylla rhizosphere microbial communities from the University of Puerto Rico - S3T2R1 | ecosystem: Host-associated > Plants > Roots > Rhizosphere ...
GTCGCGCCGCATCGCATCGACTTTTGAACTGATATCGGAAAGCGCCTTGTTCGCGTCGTAATTCAGTTTCAATCGAGCTGTGATCAGCGATTGGCCCTGCTTGCTTTGAGATTGGATGTAATCGATCCCGTCCGCTGCTGCGATTGCGCGCTCGAGAGGTGTCGTAATGAATCCCCTCACTAGCTCCGCATCCGCGCCAACGTAAACGGTGCTTACGGTTATCGCGGCGATGTCGCTGCGGGGATATTGTCGCACGTTGATCGTCTTCATCGCCTGCAAACCAGCGATGAGAATTACGAAACTGACGACGAGCGCCAGAACCGGACGCTTGATGAAAAGGTCAGTGAACGATTTCATGTCGATCCTGGATCACGAATCAATGGGATTCGGCTTAACCTGCGGTTTTGGTGCGAGATCGTTGTTGATGGTTACCGCCATTCCGTTGCGCAACTTAAAGACTCCCGTGCTAACGACTATTTCGCCCGCCTTAAGGCCTTCCGTAATCGAAACCAGATCTCCGCGCGATTCGCCGACACGCACAAATTGCTGCCGGATCGTTTCCGACTCTTTGCCGGTCTTTTCGTCTTTTGTCTTTTCGATCACGAAAACCGAATCTCCAAATGGGGCATACGAAATCGCAGATCCCGGAATAACCAGCGCTTTGTGTTTTTCAGGCAACGTGACCTCCGCCTTCGCGAACATTCCCGGCCGTAACGCATGATCAGGATTTTCGAGGGTGGCCTGTAATGTGATATTTCGCGTATTCGCATCGACCATCGAGTTAATTGCTGTTAACTTTCCAGTGAACTCGCGGCCGGGGAGCGCATCCGTGGTCACCCGTACATCAAGACCTTGAGTCAATTTACCGAGGTTTTGCTGGGGCAATGCGAAATCGGCGAACACCGGATCAAGCGAAGTCAACGGGACGACTTGCTGGCCGGCGTTAATCATTTGCCCGACGTTCACCTGGCGAATTCCAAGTTGCCCGTCAAATGGCGCTATAATCGTTTTCTTGCGAATATTAGAGCGCATCTGATCGACAACTGCGTTCAGTCTGTTGAATTTCGACTCCGCAGAGTCGAGTTCAGCCTTGGAGACCACCTTGTGCGAGGCGAGGTCGCGAGTCCGCTCCAAATCCTGGCGTGCCAGCTCGGCTTCAGCTTCTGCCGATCGCAAAAGTGCTTCTTCAGCCGACGCATCAAGTTGGAGTAACAAGTCGCCTTTTTTGGCGGCGGCTCCATTTTCGAAAGCAATCTTGCTGACGATGCCACCGAGCTCGCTCGAAACGACCGCACCTTGGACTGCTGAAATTGAGCCCACTGCTGAAAGTGTTGGCGCCCAATCTTCTTCCTTCACCACCGCGCTCGAGACCGTTGTCGGGGGCGGCACCATCTTCTTTGCCATCGCACCCATCGCGCTGAACTGAAGGGCCTTGAAATCGATCAACACGAAAAAAATCGCGAAGACTGTAAAGATGGCAGCCGAGGTCGTGCGTCCGGAACGAAAGCGTCGAAACGCAATCAATCCAAACCAGATGATCAACGCGGTCACGACCGCGACTACAATGATCATGGGCGAAATCCCAAGAAGGTTTAGACCGAAAATTAGACCGGCAAATACTAGAATGAATAGGATCGAGTAAAGCACCGGTCGAATCCAGCGACCTGACCTCGTTCGCACTAGATTTTTCGATTTGGCTATATCATGCATAAACTGATTCGACTTCCTTCTTAAACAAAAGACCCCACAACCTGCGCGTAACTTCCAGTTGTCGCGTACGCCTGTCCGCCGCGGTCATTTCTTGCGGCCGCAACACATCGAGCATCAGCATGCCGCGTGCGACGGCGAAGATTAATTCCGCCAATTCGTTCGGAGTCAGGCCGTGCGACACAGCCTCCGCTTCCGGGGCGCGGGCAATTAAATCCCTTACGCCAGCCATCGCTGTTTCCAAAACATCACGCGTCAAATCGGCGATATGCGGATTTCGCGAAGCTTCGGCATAGAGATCGACCACGAACGCCGAAATGAGTCGCGGTTCGTTTTCGCAACAATGCGCAGTAAACAAAATTTCCAGTGATTCCAGCAGCGTCGGTGCCTGTCGCGCGCGTTCGAGCACTTCGCTAATCTCCTTCTTATGCCGGTCGGCCATCGCGGAAATGACTGCCTCTTTATTTTCGAAATAGCGATAAATCAGCCCAACACTGATCCCCGCCTCACCACTGATGTCATGCATGCTGGTTTGGTGAAAGCCGCGCTTGGCGAAACAGACAAGGGCAGCCTCAAGGATCTGAGTACGCCGATCGGCATTGGAAGAGTCTATCTGGGGTTGCGACATAGGCCAGGAAGATGAATGAACGTTCATTCATTGTCAAATAATGCGTCGAAAAATCTGTCATCTTTCTCTCGCCCCCTCTGAAAGCTCCCGTCTTTGAGACTCTACCCAACCGCCACGCGAGCGCCTGCATTGGCGCGTGTCGCACGGCGAGCAATCGCCACGATCCTGGCCTGAAGCACGTCGCCGCAGCTTACTTCACGACTTCGTGTCCAATACCGTTTCCGTAGCCTGGTGCGACACAACCGGCACACGACCCGCCGATGGGTCGAAATTGGCGAAAGGATCCGGAGTCGGTTGCCCGATGAATTGAAAGATAGCGACGGTAACGCTCAAGATGCACATGACATAAACCGCGGTTTCCATGATGTTCCGCCCTTTCTCCTCCGAATGGGCCAGCAATTCGTATGTGGTGTGATTATTCATATCGTTGAATCCTCTCTATCAAAGACGCCGGCGGTTTCCGCTTTTGTCTAAGTTTGTTGATCGTTCATGATTGCTTTGAACGTTGGATGCAGCGCCCCGATGGATTGGATTCAAATAAAAACAAATTTGTTGCGGACATTCCCGCGTAACACCCGGTATCTGATCGGCGTTTCCGGCGGGCGCGATTCCGTCGCGCTACTCCATTGGCTGGTGGATCTCGGTTACAAGAAACTGATCGTTTGTCACTTGAACCATCAATTGCGAGGACGTTCGTCTCTCGCTGATGCCCGCTTTGTAGAAAACATCGCACTGAAGCACCGCGTGGAATTCGAACTTGAGTCGGCGAACGTCCGTAGCCTCGCTACGAAACGGAAGACGTCGATTGAAACCGCAGGGCGGGAAGCTCGCTATAAATTCTTCGCTGAAACTGCGCGACGCCGAAAATGCAAAACCATTTTTCTTGCGCACCATGCGGACGACATGGTCGAAACGTTTCTGATCAATCTTTTTCGCGGCACTGGCAGCGCAGGTCTCGGTTCCATGCGCGAGGCTTCTACTCGCTCTATCGGAGGTGTTAACCTGACAATCGTGCGCCCGCTGCTCGGCACGTGGCGCAAAGAGATCGATATTTATGTACGCAAGCATCGGATCACATTTCGCGAAGACGCATCGAACAAGAATCTCCATCCACTCCGCAACCGCATCCGCCATCGAATCATTCCTTACCTGGAGAAAATCCTTGGCCGAAACATTCGTCCAGCGATTTGGCGGGCAGCTGCCATCGCCGGCGAAGAAGAAGACTGGATCGACAGTCAACTCCCGGATTCGGGGGAGTTGGAACTTCCGGTAGCAAAACTTCGTGCGTTACCGGTTGCGCTTGGGCGCCGGGTGATTTTCAAATGGTTGCGGATGCAAAACATCTCTGAAGTTAGTTTCGACGTAGTTGAGCGTGTCCGCTCACTCCTCGACACGGGCGCGCGAGTGGCAAAGATCAATCTTGCGCGTAATCGGCACGTACGTCGCCGCGCGGGTAAAATTTTCGTGGAGTAACTCTAGCCGCGTCTCTGTGAGACGCGCATCGCAGGAGCGGCTAGGGTCCTCCCAATTCGCGCTTCGCACAGTGAAGCGGCTACAGCAATCAATGAAAATCTGTGTAACCTGTGACCAATGTCTAACATCCGCGTCCGCTTCGCCCCCTCACCTACCGGCTATCTGCATATTGGCGGGGCACGCACGGCGCTTTTCAACTGGCTTTTTGCGCGGCATCACGGCGGGAAATTTGTTCTGCGAATTGAAGACACCGATACAAGGCGAAACACCGAGGAAGCCATGGCGGCGATTTACGAAGGCTTGGAGTGGCTCGGTCTGAACTGGGACGAAGGCCCGCATGCCAGCGGCGACTGCGGACCCTATTTGCAAAGCGAGCGGACCGAGCTTTACGAGCGCTATCTGCAAAAGCTCCAGGATGCCGGTCACATCTTCGAAGACCAGGGCGCGTTACGATTTCGTTCGCCGCGCGAGCACGTCATCGTGGATGACATTGTGTGCGGCAGGATCGATTTCGATCTCAGCAATCCAGCCACGCACCCGGACATGACAATCCGTCGTCCGGATGGCTCTTGGATTTTTCATTTCGTCAATGTTATCGACGACCTGGAGATGAAAATCTCCCACGTGATCCGTGGCGAAGATCATCTCTCAAACACTCCGAAGCACATCGAGATTTTTCGCGCGCTCGGCGCGACGCCGCCGCACTACGCGCACATTCCGCTCATCCTGAACCGCGACGGCTCGAAAATGAGCAAACGCGATGAAGGCGCACGCGTGGAGTATTACATCCGGCGCGGTTATCTCCCGGCTGCGGTCCGAAATTATCTCTGTCTGCTTGGCTGGTCCCCGAAGGATAATCGCGAGAAAATCGAGATCGACGAGATCATCCGGATCTTTGATCTGAAAAACATCGGACGCAGCTCGGCCACGTTCGATCCCGACAAACTCCATTGGTTGAATGGCGAATACGCCCGCGAATTGAGCGACTCCGAATTTTACGACCTGGCTATCGCGAAGCTAACGGTGAGCGGTGTGAAGCTTGAGAATTTCCCGGAGGAATACGTGCGTGCTGCGCTGGAAACGTGCAAAGGCAAAATCAATACCTTTGACGAGTTACCTGCTTACTGCGGATTTTATTTCACAGATACCTTCGATTACAATCCGGAAGGAGTTGCGAAGCATTTCATCGCCGAGAACAAACCAAAACTAGAGGCTGTTCGCGACGCGCTGAGTGAGTCGGAGAAATTCGATGCCGCTGCAATTGAAGCGACATTGAAAAGTACAGCTGCAAAGTTGGGTGTAAAAGTCGGCGCGATCGTTCATCCGACTCGGTTAGCAGTTACTGGAAGCAATGTCGGACCGAGTCTGTATCATCTGCTCGAAGTTCTCGGAAAAGAAAAGGTCGTCACACGCGTCGACCGGGCGCTAGCGATGTTTTAACGCGACGTCATCCCGAGCGAAGCGAGGGACCTCCCGCAAGCTCGCGAGATCACACTGCGTTCCTTGTGTAATCGGTCACCCGATGCGAGGTCCTTCGTCGTCTGCGCGACTCAGGATGACACGCAAACTACTTCTTCGCTTCTTTCGCCCACGTATCTCTTAACGTAATCGTGCGGTTCCACACCTGTTTTTCGGGCGTGGAATCCGGATCGAGCGCAAAATAGCCGAGTCGCTCAAATTGATAGCGTTCTTCAGGACGCGCTTTGGCAAGAGCTGGTTCACATTTTGCGGTCACGACTAGCAGTGAATTTGGATTAATAAACGATTTGAAACCGCCGCTGGCGTCGGGTTCGGGAACGCTGAACAGGCGGTCGTACAATCGAACCTCGGCTTCGATTGCCTGCGCCGCACTGACCCAATGGATCGTTCCTTTTATTTTGCGGCCTGCTGTTGATCCGCCCGACTTGCTGTCCAGATCAACAGTGCATCGGAGCTCGATTATGTTGCCGGCTTCATCTTTCACGATCTCATCACACTTGATGATGTAAGCGTATTTCAGGCGCACTTCACCACCGGGCCGGAGCCGAAAATATTTTGGCGGTGGGGCTTCCATGAAGTCGTCGCTCTCGATGTAAAGCTCGCGACTGAATGGAATCTTGCGCGTACCGGAGCCTGGATCTTCGGGATTATTGATTGCGTCGAGCTCTTCAATTTTTCCCTCGGGAAAATTGGTCAGCACAACTTTGATCGGCCGCAGCACAGCGAGCCTGCGGGCGGCTGTGCGATTAAACTCGTCGCGCATAGTGTGCTCCAGTACGGCCATTTCAGTCATGCTCGGATATTTCGTGATGCCGATGTTGTAGGCAAACGCGCGCAAAGCGCTCGCCGTTACGCCGCGCCGACGCAATCCGGAAATAGTAAGCATCCGCGGATCATCCCAGCCGCAAACAAGGTTTTCGTTCACAAGCTGGATTAGTTTGCGCTTGCTCATAACCGAGTAAGTGAGATTAAGCCGCGCAAATTCGTGTTGATGCGGACGCGGCTCCGGCAATTCGAGCGCGTCAAGAATCCAATCGTACAACGGCCGATGTACTTCGAACTCCAGGGTGCAAACCGAGTGCGTGATGCCCTCGATGTAGTCGCTGAGTGTGTGTGCCCAGTCGTACATTGGATAAAGGCACCACTTATCTCCAGTGCGATGATGCGAGGCGTGCCGGATGCGATAGAGCACCGGGTCGCGCAGCCACACGTTTGCAGCGTTTACGTCGATCTTCGCGCGCAAGGTCCGCGCACCGTCGGGAAACTCCCCGCCTTTCATTCGTGCAAACAGATCGAGATTCTCCTCGACCGAGCGCTCGCGAAAGGTGCTCGCTTTCCCGAGCCGGCGATATGCATCCGTTTCCTCGGGAGTCATATCGCAAACGTACGCTTTGCCTTTGCGTACGAGATCGACCGCGTATTCGTAAAAGCGGTCGAAATAGTCTGATGCGTAAAACGGCTTCCCGCCGAGATGCTCGGCGGCCCAACCATCGATCAGCCAATGCACGTCGGTCATGATTGACTCGACATATTCAGCTTCCTCCTTGATCGGGTTGGTATCGTCCATCCGGATGTTGCAAGTACCCCCAAACTCGCGCGCGATGCCGAAGTTGAGGCAAATCGATTTCGCGTGGCCGATATGCAGGTAACCATTGGGCTCGGGCGGAAAACGCGTGCAGATTTGCTTGTATTTGCCCGTGCGAAGATCCTCCCCCACGATATCCCGGATAAAGTCAGACGGTTGTTCCGTTTCAGTCGTCATTGTAGCGAACAAAGCTATCGGCGAACGGTCGCATCCACAACTTTCGCGTCGAACACGCCCACGTTAAACTGCCATCCACGCAAGGTATGCAAAGCACCCAACGTTACACGCTCACCGACCTTGAGAAATGGGCTGAAATTGCGCGCGACATCGATCCTCCGATTCGCCTTGGAGTTCTTGGTGATCCTGTTGCTCATTCGCTCTCGCCAGAAATGCACAATGCCGCCCTGCGCGCCTGTGAAATCGACGGTCAGTACGCCCGTTTTCATATCCGCGCGAACGAACTGAGATCGGCTCTGCGTTTCTTGCGAGACCTGGATTTCGTCGGAGTGAATTTGACCGTGCCACACAAAATCGCGGGGTTTGCGCAAATCGACGAAGCGGACGAATCCGCGAGTCGTGCTGGAGCTGTGAACACAATTCGCGTTCGCGACAGGAAACTCATTGGCTCCAACACGGACGGCGAAGGATTCCTGCGCGCCATCCGCAGCGAGTTCTCCGTCGATGTACGTGATCTGCGAGTGATGATAATCGGCGCCGGCGGTGGAACAGGACGCGCCATTGCGTGGCAATGCGCGCTTGAAAACTGCGAACGCCTTATCCTGATCAATCGTACATTGGAAAAAGGGAATGCGCTCGCGGAACGGTTGCGTCCGTTTTTCATGGAAGCTCGCGTGCTTGGTCCGGCGGCGCGCCTTGAAGCGGTGGCATGGGAGGAATCGGTAATACGCACGCAACTTGCGGAAACGGATCTTATCGTCAACGCGACTCCTCTTGGAATGAATTCCAGTGATCCAGCTCCAATCCCGGCGCGATTGCTTGCGCCTCATCATATGGTTTTCGATTGCGTTTATGGCCCATCGAAGACTGCGCTGCTACGCGCCGCCGAACAAGTCGGGGCGCGCAGCGCAAACGGAATATTGATGCTGTTACATCAGGGTGCGCTCTCTTTTTCCGCCTGGTTCGATCGCGACGCACCAATCGACGCGATGCGCAAAGCGTTGCTGTAGCCGCGTCGCTGTGCGACGCCCGCATTTTTCGCGTGACGAAACGGCCAGTGGCTAGGTTGTAATTCCTCAGAAAACCGTCATATTAACCGATGGTAAGCGCCGGTATAAACTTTGGCCGTCCACGGCTGGTGGATGTGGACCTTGCAGAAGCGCTGCAACAGCTCAAGCAGGATCGGAACGCCGTTATTCTCGCGCATAACTACCAGGTTCCCGGGTTGCAAGATGTCGCGGACTTCGTTGGCGACTCGTTAGGCTTAAGTTATCAAGCAGCGAAAACGGATGCTGGCGTGATCTTGTTTTGCGGCGTCCATTTCATGGCCGAGACGGCGAAGATTATTAACCCGACCAAGCGTGTGATTCTGCCAGATCTTGATGCTGGGTGCTCGCTCTCCGAATCGTGTCCGCCAGAAAAGCTGGAGCGGTTTCTGAAAAAGAACGCGGACAAGAATTATTATGTCATCGCTTACATCAATTGCAGCGCGGGCGTGAAAGCATTGTCCGACGTGATTTGCACCAGTGGAAATGCCGACAAAATCGTGCGCGCCGCTCCGGTTGATCGGAATATTCTTTTCGTTCCCGATCAAAATCTCGGCGCATGGGTGATGGAACGAACGGGTCGCAAAATGGATCTGTGGCAAGGCAACTGTTACGTCCACGTCGAGTTTACAGCGCGCAGCATTAACAAGATTCGGCAGCAATTTCCTGATGCTCCGGTTGTAGCCCATCCGGAATGCACGTACGCCGTGCGCATGCTTGCTGATGAAGTTTGTTCCACCGAAAAAATGGTGGCTTTTTGCAGAGAATCGCCGGCGCACGAGATCATTGTCGTCACGGAAGCTGGTCTGTTGCATCGCCTGCGCAAAGAGATTCCTAACAAGACCTTTATTCCTGGTCCGACAGATAACTGCTTCTGCGGCGAATGCCGGTTCATGAAGATGAATACACTCGAAAAAGCGTATGACGCTCTCCTGAACATGGAACCGGAAATCACTTTGCCGGAGCCTATACGTAAACGCGCCGAGCTACCCATTCGGCGGATGCTTGAGTTGAGCAGATAAGATCAGCGCGCGGCAACCGTCTGGGGACCGCTGTAGTTGCCTAGCTCCGAAGGGCACTGCGCTCGCACCCTCTTTTCGCTCGCCAAGCTGGCAGCAAATCTTCAAGACTTGCTTCCTATGAAAATATTCATTCAAAATCAGCAAGCTCGAAAACGTTCGACGTTTGTCGTTGCCGCATTACTTGTCTGGGTTGGGCTTTTGACAAACACAAAAGCAGTTAGCCCGGCGCCGGACGGTGGTTATCCAGGTGGAAACACTGCGGAAGGAGAGAACGCGCTTCTTAGTCTCACGACCGGCGCATACAACACGGCGGTTGGTTTCTTCTCGCTCCTGAGCAATCAGGAGGGTCAATTCAACACGGGTGTCGGAGCCGGAACTCTGCTTGCCAACACCGGACAACAAAATACAGCGACTGGCGCGGGAGCCCTTTTGGCAAACACTACCGGTGTTAAAAACACAGCGAATGGGACGTTCGCACTGTTTGGCAACATTGACGGGAACAGCAACACAGCCAGCGGCGTTGGTGCACTCTTTAACAACACCAGCGGCTTCAGTAACACAGCTGTCGGCTACAACGCGCTTTTAAGCAACACAACAGCCGGCGACAACACGGCCATCGGTACGACAGCGCTCTTCAGTAACGCCACAGGCGAATTCAATACAGCCGTCGGTTCTCAAGCACTACGAGACAACATGGATGGTGATAGCAACACCGCGATCGGTGATTCCGCTGGTTTCAACATCACGGGCAGCGGGAATGTCTGCATCGGCGCAGGCGTGAATGGATTTGCCGGCGAGAACAACATCACCCGTATTCGTAATGTGTATGACTCGGTAGCGACTGAGCGAGCGGTTTACGTCACTTCAGACAACAGGATTGGAACGTTATCTTCTTCACGCCGCTATAAGGAGCAAATCAAGCCGATGGAAAACGCTAGCGAGACGATCCACGCGCTCCGACCCGTCACCTTTCGTTACAAGAAGGAAATCGACGCAAGGCATTCCCTATGCTTCGGCCTTATCGCGGAGGAAGTCGCCAAAGTAAATCCAGACCTCGTGACATCGGATCGTGAAGGCAAACCAGCAACGGTACGCTATGAAGCGATCAACGCGATGTTACTTAATGAGTTCCTCAAAGAGCACCGCAGGGTACAAGAGCAGGGAAACACGATCACAGAATTGAAGAACGAGATTGCAAATCTCACTGAGATCGTAAAAGACCAATCAGAGCAAATCCAAAAAGTAACTGCCCAGCTTGAATCGACCGAAGCTGCGATGAGAATCGTCGCGAATGATCATTAAGCTGTAGCCCGTGTCGCTAGTCCGGCCCCGGCTACCACAACATTACTTCCGTCCGTGACATCTGCGGAATCCGCAGTTTCTTCTGCCAAAGCATGACTGAAAAATCCATCGAACAACGAATCGATCAGCTGCAAGCCGGGGGGATTGTCGACATGCATTTCGATTTGTTAATGGACCTGTATGAAAAGCGGGAGCGCAAAAACGTGCTGCGAACCGAGTTCTTGCCGGAAATCGAAGCTGGAAATATTGGCGTAATCGGCGTTGCGATCTATATCGAAGACCGTTATCTGCCAGACGCGGGCCTGCGTGTGGCTCTCGATCAAATTGCGCGGCTATATGCCGAAACGCAGGCATGCCCGCGGTTCGCGATTTGTAAAAGCTATCACGACATTCAGAAGGCCCGCGAAAAGAAAAAAATTGCGCTGCTCAACACGATGGAAGGCGCGGAGCCGCTCGGAACGGACTTAGACCTTCTACGCATCTTCTATGAGCTCGGCGTGCGCTCGATTGGACTTACACATGCGCGAAGTAACGCCGCAGGCCACGGGGGCATCTTTGCTTCGAGAGGGTCATCGCCGGAGGGTCTTACGGGGTTCGGTCGTGGCTTAGTGAAAGAATGCGAAGCACTCGGCATAATTGTTGACCTTGCGCACATCAATCCAGCCGGTTTCACTGACATTCTGTCTATCCTGACAAAATCCCCCATTGTTTCGCACACAAATGTTCGACGATATTACGATATCGAACGCAACATCAGCGATGAGCAGATCAAAATGATCGGCGAACGGCGCGGCGTGATTGGCGTCAATTCGGTGCTCGTAAGTCCAAACGAAGGAGAAAGCACTCTGGATCATTACGTCGATCACATCGAACACATAGCCAATTTGATTGGAATCGATGGCGTAGCCGTGGGGTTCGATTTTTTTGAATTTATCCATAGCCAGTGGCCGGAGTCGGCGAAAAAGGAACTCGCCGAAAAGCTGACAACGCCTCAATTCATTCCTGATCTAAGAAACCATTCACACGCCGGCAATCTTGTTCGTAAATTGATCGAGCGGGGTTTCAGCGATGAGCAGGTTCAGAAAATTCTGCGCGGAAACTGGCTGCGGATTTTTGAAGAGTGGCTGTAACCGAAGTGTAACTCGGGGCTAACGAATTTTGCTTGTCATCTAAACAATTTTTGAGCACCCTCAAAAACTTGTGAGGGCTCCTCTCCACGCGCTCCCCTCGCGACAGCTTTCTGTAGTTATTGCTGACGACAGCACGGTCGCCAGAGAGGGTATCGCTGTGATTATTCATCGGCGCCTGGGTCACACAGTGTGCGGTCTCGCAGCGAACGAAAAGATCACGCGTGAGTTGGTGGAAAAGCACCGGCCCGACCTGCTGATCATAGAACCCTTCCTTGGTCATCACGACGGAATTTTTCTTCTCAAGCAACTTGCTGCGCGTTTTCCACAGACGCGGATTTTAGCTGTGTCGCGACGGCCTGAAGAGATTTATGCCGAACGTGCCCTGCGAGCTGGCGCCTCAGGCTACTGGATGAAAACCAGTACTCGAGAAGAGTTGATCCGTGCGATCAACACTGTTCTCGCCGGCGAGCTGTATGTTAGTCCGAGGATCGCGTTGCGCGCGGTTCACGAGGTCGTCGACCATCCTACAATACACCCCAAAGTACCTAACCTGACTGACCGCGAGCTGCACGTCTTTGCACTGAAGGGTGCGGGACTGGGGACCACGCGGATCGCGCAGGAGCTAGGGATCAGTCCCAAAACCGTAGAAACTTATCACGAGCACATCAAGCTCAAGTTGGGTTACGCCGACGCTGACGCGCTTCGCCGCGGCGCGCGAGAGTGGTTCGAACTAAATCATCATTAATGGCTTCAGGAACATCCCAGCATCTCAATCGGGGAGTAGGCGCTGAAAATATGGGGGAGAGTCCCCGATAGACTCTCAAGCACGCAACCCGCTAATATCGCGGTCAAATAAAGGAGGATCCAAGCCATGAAAAGACTAACAAAGGCTGGCTTAGCTGTAGCAATTGCAGGCATGGTACTTTTACTAAAAGGAAGTTCACCTTTTGTGACAACGGCGATTGCCCAAAGTCAGGGGAATCCACAACAGAAAGCACAAGAATCAACCCGAGACGCTCCGCCGGACACGACACCCTACAGGCGGCCGGCAGTGCGTGACGATTTTGCCCCAAAAGGTATTAGACCGATTCCGCTTGTTTCACCGCTTTTTATTGTGGATGTCGTCGTAAATAACACCGACCCGAACCTGACGAACACTGACACATTCAATGATGGTGAAACGTCTATAACAGCGAATCCGGCGAATCCTAATGAAGTTGTCGTCACGGCGTTTTCAGGAGGATGGGGAACCAATGCGCCTCTTTGGCAGTCTACCGACGGAGGGAATATCTGGACCAAGCAATTTACAGTCCCAGCTCCGCCTGGGATAGCGGCAGCTGGCTGTCCCTGTGACCAAGCCATCGATTATGGAATGGCCAATCAGATGTCAGGGACCTTTCTCATTAGCGACATCTTTAGCGGCACAACGACAGATCCTGCCAGTGCCGCGGCGTGGAACTGGCTGGTTGTTGGTGGCGTCACGCAGCCTACCAATTTCAATAATTCACCGCCGCCCGGAGGAGTAGATCAGCCCTGGCTGCTGGTCAATATAGACCCGACTATTCCAGCCCAGGACAACGTGTATACCGCCTACGATGACTTTACTAACGGATCTAATTGCGTGGGTGATGCGTGCATCGAGCGAGTATCAGCTTCCTATGGTGTTAACCCTCCTAACTTCACCGCCGATAACCAATCCGGCACGGCGACCGGTAGTATCAACCCAGGTCACCGGCTAGCCGTCGACCCACGAAATGGCTTCGTCTACAGCCTGTTCCAGCGGAACATTGCTCCAGGGGCTGGAGGTTCGAAAAACATCGACTACATGCTTAACCGCTCCATAGATGGTGGAGCGACTTGGACACTCAACGGAATGGCCGGTGGGATTATCGTGGCTAACGCAGACAGTACCCAGCCAACTCCCAAGTTTGGTACGGTGAACGCTCTGCTTGGCGGAGTGGATCACGCCGCGGTAGATCCAAGCAACGGTGATGTCTACTACGTTTACGGCAATCGAGATGCTGGCACCGGCAACAACCGCCTCGCCATTCGGCGAATCGAGGACGACGGAGGCGGTGGTGTAACTGTAGGGCCAGAACACTTCGTAACCGATCAAGTCGAAGCAGCCATTCCGTCGGTTGCAGTAGCTAGCAACGGGATAGTCGGCGTTTTCTATTACACCTTCGATGGTTTCTCGCCAGATGGCTTCCCAACCTTCACAGCACATCTGGCACAAAGCAGCGACCAGGGAGTCACTTTCACCGATCAGGTGCTGTTAACTTTTCTGTCCTCTGCCACGGATAACGGCAACAACAGGCAGCGAGTACTCGGGGATTATATGCAGATGAAGGCAGTGGACACTTGCTTTTTTGGCGCTTTCACCGGAAATGGCGTCCCCTTTGGTCGACCTTTTGCCAATCACGACCCGATCTTCTTCAGGGTCTGCGTCGGCGAAGCGGACCTAGCAATCACAAAGACAGATTCACCAGATCCAGTGATAACTGGAGATGATTTGACCTACACGCTTACTGTAACCAACAATGGGCCGGATGCAGCAACATCGGTTACTGTAACAGACAACCTACCAGCTGAAACAACCTTCGTCTCGTGCTCCTCAACAGGGGGCGGAGTTTGTGGTGGTTCAGGTAACAATCGCACTGTCACATTCGCATCCCTCGCATCGGGCCAATCCGAGACTATAACCTTTGTAGCTAATGTGAATTGCTCGGTTGCCGATGGGACACCGATCAGCAATATGGCGACAGTCGGTTCTATTACACCCGACCCTGACGCAAATAACAACACTGCGACAGCAACTACGACGGCTTCTAACCCTCCTCCTACGATTACTAATGCGACGGCGGATCCATCGAGCTTATGGCCACCAAACCACCGGATGGTAAACGTGACGGTCAGCTACGACGTTAGCGATAACTGTCCGTTACCACCTGGCTCCTGCACACTGAGTGTAACCAGCAACGAGCCAGTAAACGGGAAAGGTGACGGCGATACGTCCCCAGACTGGATTGTGTTGGACGATCACCATGTGCTGCTCCGAGCCGAGCGGGCAGGTAACGGCAATGGACGCATCTATACAATCACCATTGCCTGCACCGACAGCGGTGGCAATTCTTCCAGCGAAGACGTGATAGTAACTGTACCCCACGATCGCCGGAGGTAGGTTGCTCCAAAGAATGCAAAGCTTTTGTTGCTGAGCAATAGGGGCAAGGAGCGGCAAAATCCGAAGGGTTCTGCAAAAAGGAAATCGAAGGAATTTTGCAGCACTCGGCTGCGGATTTTTGCCGGACCTGCTTAGTCCTTTTGGAAACACCTATCGGACGGGAACAGAAATTGAATAAGTGATCAACGCACAGACCACAACCATCCCGATCATGGCAACGATAAAGATTCCATCTGCAATTTTTTCGAGGCGATGCATTCTGCGGAGCCCGCGCGAGCGAAGCGCCCAATAAGAGAGCAAACAAGAGATCAGAAACAGCAGAGCGTCCGCAGCCAGAAAATCATCTGCCAGCGTGTCGGCGGTTCCGAGCGTGATAACCACGCGGACCAACCCAATCACAGTCAGGCAAACGCCGACCATCGCAGACGAGACAGTAAAGATGTGGATGCAAATGTCCTGCTCGAGGTGACTGTCCGTATTGCGTTTCGGGTCCGTTTCTCCCTTCATCCGACGAGTAATTAGACTCGTCGCGAAAGGGACTGTTCAGAGAATTGCGCGGCTGATAGACAATTGACAGGGCCATTAACGAAATCCTCATTTGAAATTCATTAACCTGACGCGCCGCACCGAGATTGGTGCGAATTCATACTATCTCGAGATGGGCCGCCATCGAGTGGTGCTCGATTGCGGGATGCATCCCAAGGACACCGGTGAAGATGCGCTGCCCAATTTCAAAGCCATCGCAGATCGAGAGGTCGAGGCGATCCTGATTTCGCATGCTCACCAGGATCACATAGGCACATTGCCGGTGCTAATGCGGCGTTTTCCAACCGCGCGCATTTTCATGACCGAAGCCACGGCTGACATTGGCAACGTGCTCTTGCACAACTCGGTCAACGTGATGACCCGGCAACGCGAGGAGATTGGGCGCGCGGTCGCAGGGCTGTATCCCCTTTTCACCCATCGGGAAACCGATCGCGCATCGGAACGCTGGCGTTGGTGTCCATTGCGTCAACGAATCTCCATCACTGGCGAGCGCGCGCCGCAGCGCGAAAAAGATGCACTGACATTCGAATTTTTCGACGCAGGACACGTGCTAGGCTCGAGCGGAATCCTGCTGCGCGCCCAGGGGCAAACCGTCTTTTACACTGCAGACGTCAATTTCGACGATCAGACGATCATGGAGGCGGCGGTTTTTCCGGAAGAGAACGTTGATGTCCTCATCATGGAATGCACGCGTGGCGATCATGCAGCACCTGCTGGTTGGACACGCACCGGCGAAGAACGACGCCTGGCGGAAGCGCTCGCCACAGCTTTCGAACGCGGCTCATGCGTACTCATACCTGTGTTCGCGCTTGGGAAAACGCAAGAGGCCCTGGCAATGCTTTACAAATTCCGTCGTGAAAGGTTCCTGTCTGAGTTTCCAATTTATATTGGCGGCCTCAGCTCAAAGATGACTGATATCTACGATAGGCGCGCCCACATGACTCGCCGACAACTGCCGCGTCTGCAATTAATGCGAGAGGCAGCACCATTCATTTTGAACGATGAAACGGTGCGTGATGCGCCACTGCGCCCAGGTCGTGTTTATGTGCTTTCCAGTGGGATGATGATACCGAAGACACTCTCAAATGTTCTCGCGCAACGATTGATTGAGAATCCGCAGCATTCGATCTTTTTCGTTGGCTATGCCAGCCCGGAATCGCCTGCCGGTCTTTTGCGAGAGGCGAGAACGAATGGCGAAGTTGCCCTTGATCCCGAGAAACCAGCCCAGCGTGTCCGCTGCAATATCGAACAGTTTCAGTTCAGCGCACACGCGAAGCGTGAGAGCCTTATCGATTACGCCAAAAAACTGGCGCCCAAAAAAATTGTTCTCGTACACGGCGATCCACCAGCCGTGGAGTGGATGCGGGCAACGTTGTCGATGGAGCTCCCGGGTACCGAAGTTTTTGTGCCAGCCCCGGGTGTAGAGTTAGAACTGTAGCGGCGCTCTATGAGCGCCGATGGTAAATTCTCGGCAGCAACACGGCACATGAGAATCGTTTCCTGGAACATTAATTCGCTGCGTAAACGCCAGGACCGGCTCTTTGCATGGCTGGAGACGACAAAGCCGGACGTTGTTTGCCTGCAAGAGACAAAATGCACGGACGACCAGTTTCCGGCCCTGGCTTTGCAAGCGGCCGGTTATTACGCGGCCTACCATGGCGAAAAATCGTACAACGGCGTTGCGATCCTGTCGAAAATTGAGCTGCATGATGTGCGCCAATCGCTTTGCGACGAGGTGATTGATCCACAGGCACGCGTGATCGCAGCCACGATTGATGATGTTCGCGTGTTTTCGATCTACGCGCCGAACGGGCAGGCCGTCGGTTCTCCGGCTTATAAATACAAGCTGCATTGGTATCACCGCCTACGAAATTGCATCGCAAACGAAAAATCTGACGACGTCGTGGTGTGCGGCGATTTCAATGTTGCTCCGGAAGATATCGATGCTTACGACCCAGACTTGTGGCGTGGCGCCATTATGTGTTCCGATGGCGAACGCGCCGCGTTTCAGAAACTGTGCGAAATCGGCTTGCGCGACACGCTGCGGATTCATCACAAAGAAGGCGGACTGTTCAGTTGGTGGGATTATCAGATGCGCGCATTCGAAAGAAATCGCGGCCTGCGCATCGACGCGATTCTGGCTAGTGAAAAGCTGGCCAAACGCTGCACTGCATCAGGAATTGACACTGAAATGCGCACGGGGAAGGAACCGTCCGACCATGCTCCGGTATGGGCGGAGTTTGCGGATTAGTAAAACGTCCAATGTGCTCAATGTCCAACTCTCAACGCTGAATAAGACGGATTCTGAATTGGACGTTGGACGTTGGACGTTGGACGTTGGATTTGATGACTAACGAATCGCACGTCCGCGTTTCGAACCCGCCGTCTAAACCTCTCATGCTTTGGGATGGCGAGTGTCATTTTTGCAAACGCTGGATCGAACGTTGGCGCGAAATCACCGCAGGCAAGGTCGATTATGCCACTTATCAGCAGGCAGCCGGGCGGTTCCCCGAAATTCCGATTGACCAGTTCAAGCGCTCGGTCGTTTTCATCGAGCCAGATGGTGAAGCGTTCGTTGCTGCTGAAGCCGTGTATCGCTCCCTGCGATATCGATCGGCGAGGAAATGGCTGGCGTGGAGCTACGATCACGTGCCCGGTTTTGCGGCGATTTCTGAGACCGCTTACAAATTCATCGCGCGCAATCGCGGACTTGGATCAACCTTCACTCGGCTTCTCTGGGGCCAAGATGTGCGACCACCAACGTATTTTTGGGCCCGCCGCTGGTTTCTCCGCATGCTTGGCCTCGTCTATCTCATCGCGTTCGTCTCGCTTTGGGTCCAGATCGATGGGCTAGTTGGCAGTAACGGAATGTCGCCAGTACAGCAGTTTTTGCCGGCAGCCCGGCAACAACTCGGGTCCGACGCCTACTTTCTTTTACCAACACTTTGCTGGTTCGACTCGAGCAACGCTTTTCTGCATTTCCTCTGCGGAGGCGGCGTTGTTCTTTCGTTGCTTCTAATTCTGGGAATTGCACCCGCGCTTTCGCTCGTCGGGCTTTTTGTTTTTTACCTGTCGCTCACCATCGCCGGGCAAGTGTTTCTCAACTTTCAATGGGATGTTCTCCTTTTGGAGACGGGCTTTTTGTCGATCTTTCTTGCGCCATGGCAACTGTGGCCGCGGGAGCTGATGTGGTGGCCGCGGTCTGCGTCCCTGGTTAAACCTTCGCCGGCGTCACGCGCCGGTTTGTTTTTGCTCAAGATCCTTCTCTTCAAATTAATGCTCATGTCCGGTGTCGTGAAGTTGACCAGCGGCGACGATTCCTGGGGCTGGGTAGATCACTCGTTCCATTGGAGTGCGGCCACAGCGGTGGATTACCATTACTGGTCGCAGCCGTTGCCTACGATCTTCGCCTGGTGGGCGGACAAAGCTCCGGAATGGTTCAAACAATTCTCGGTCGCATTTTGTCTCGCCGTGGAAATTATCGCCCCGTTCTTCATTTGGGCGCCGCGACGTCCGCGGTTGATCGCTGCGGGATTGCTGATTTTCCTTCAAATTGTAATCGCACTTACTGGAAATTATTGCTTCTTCAATCTGCTGACGATCGCGTTGTGTTTGCTGTTAATCGATGACTCTGTGGTAGGGACGGACCGCCGGGCTGTCCGCGCTCAAATCACCGGCGCGCCAGATGCCCGTCCGGCTCGGACCGATCGCGCCCTACCAAATCGCTTGTGCAGCTACGCAGCTGTCGCGGTGATCATTATTACGTTGCCGATCAACGCGTGGCTCATTTTCAGCGCGTTCAAGCCGCAAAGTCGGCCGCCTGGGTGGCTGGCGACCTTTTACGGACAAGTGGAAGCATTTCGAATCGTGAACGGCTACGGGCTCTTTCGCGTCATGACCAAGGACCGTAACGAGATTGTGATCGAGGGCAGCACTGATGGTATTGAGTGGGCACCCTATGAATTCAAATGGAAGCCGGGCGATGTGAAACGCCCACCCGGTTGGTGCGCACCGCATCAACCGAGACTTGATTGGCAGATGTGGTTTGCCGCTCTGGAAAGTCCACAACAAAACCCGTGGTTGGTTGGCTTAATCGTCCGACTGCTGGAGGGATCACGAGACGTGACCGGATTGCTTGCACATAACCCGTTCCCCGATAAACCGCCGCATTACATTCGAGCGATGTTTTATCGGTACCGTTTTACCAGCAGCGAGGAACGCCGGCAAACTGGCGCGTGGTGGAAACGCCAGGAACTTCGGGAATATTTGCCGACAATCTCCCGGGATCAGCTGCATTAGGAACGCAACGCTGAATCGCGTCACCTCTGGGTAGCGTACGTCTCGGGTGCTGGCGAGCGTGTCCTCGCGATCGCGAACTTTTCCGTAAGTGAGTACCGGCCGGAGGGCGCTACCCAGACTTCAAGCGCCACGCCTAGTTACTTCAACAGTTTGTTAGGCGAGTTGAGCGATGCGCCTTCAGGAGTATAATTCCGGCGTGTCAAAGGAAGGTCAGATCGTAACAGAAGGCACGGTAACTCAGGTGCTACCCGGAACCATGTTTCGGGTCGATCTGCCGGGACAACGAAATGTGCTTGCACATATCTCCGGTAAGATGCGTAAGCATTTCATTCGGATCGTGCCGGGAGATAAAGTTTCTGTCGAGCTTTCACCCTACGACCTGACAAAAGCGCGCATTATCTTTCGCGAACAATAGTTTTTTGGGGTCCACCGGACCTCGTCAAAACCCGGAATTGGTCGAAGTGCGAATGGTTTTGGAGCTGCCACCTGCTGCTTAACTTCACGAGCAGATTTGTTTGCCCAAGTTGGAAAGCACGCGGATAGTTGCAGCCACAATCAACCGGAGATTACCAATGGCAGAAGAGAATAAATCAGAACAAAAAACGTCCGCCACAGGGGACGCTCGCGACAAACTGGAGAGCAGTAAACAACATGCGCGCAGGGCTGCTGAAGATTTGAAATCGGCAGCAGGCGCAATAGCAGAAGAATATCGCGGCAAGGCGGAACAGAAATGGGGGGAAGCCCGCGGCAAAGCAGAACAAGCTTGGGGGGATGCGCGGGATCGCGTCCGCACATTCCAGGAAGACGCGGAGCAATATGTGCGCGAGAATCCAACGAAAGCGATCTTTACCGCGCTCGGAATCGGGTTTGTTTTGGGGTTGATCTTCCGGCGTTAACTCCGAAAGCTTTCGGAGATGATTAGCGAGAGCTCTCGGTCCCGCAATCCCGCGGGGCATGCCGGTTTGGTCCAAAATTTGTTGGCGCTCGTTAGCGCGCTTGCGGAGTTCTTTGAAAGCCGCTTTGCGCTTCTCGCCGAGGAATCAAAAGCGGCCGCACTGCAAGTACTAATACTGGCTGGTTGTTTGATATTCGCATTACTCCTTTGTGCGATAGGTTACATCTTCCTTATAACAGGCCTTGTTGCGGGGCTGGCTCATCTGGTTGGAATTTCATGGCCATGGATAGCGTTCGCCGCCGCTGCACTGCATTTTATCGTCGCGCTGGTGCTGGTCCTGATCGCGCGGAGCCGAATGACCAAGCCGTTTTTCCGCGCCACGTTAGATGAATTAAAGAAGGATCGTGAATGGCTGAAAAATCTGCAGACGACAAATCAATCGACCAACTGAGAGCGGAAATCGCGGATTCACGCCAACGCGTGGGGCGCGATTTATGCGGCCTTCGGCATGAATTGGACTTCCCCGCGAAATTCCGCAGATCCTTTCGGGAACAAACGGTTTCGTGGGTTGCAGCCGCAGCCGCCGTCGGTGCGCTAATCGCCTTAGCGCCGATGCGAAGGAAAAAAATTTATGTGGATGCAAAAACCAGCCGCAAATCGCAGAAGAAGCTGGTCGAAACTGGCTTTGCTTTGGCCGCGTTGAAAGTCGTCGCCAGCCTGGCCCGTCCGGTAATTGTCGAGTTTGTGAAGAATCGACTGACCGATTTTGCAGGAAAACCACGCGGTAAGACGTAAGTCCTGCAGTTTAAGGTGTCCCATGGGAGGGGCTCGTTTTAGGATTTACGCGCTCGGCTGGGTTGCGTAATTATTCCCGTAGAGCCTCCATGATCGCTAAGTCTCCGGACCTTCCCGTGAAAACGCAGGCGATGCGGCATGTGGACGATTATCTTGAGATCGGCCAGAAAGCCGGCGCATCTGACGTGCATCTGGCCGCGAATGCGCAGCCCCGATGGCGATTGCATGGGCGCTTGGAACCTATCTGGCCCGATGCACCAGTGCTGACTGCCGAGCAAACCGCAGCGTTGGCTGAGGCCTTTGTTCCTAACGTCTATAAAAACGAGCTCAACACGCGGGGTGACTCAGATTTTGCATACGAAAACGAGTTCGCCCGATATCGCACCAGCGTAGTTCGTCAACGGCTTGGTATCGAGATTGTCTTCCGGGTGATCAACAGCCACGTCCGAACCATGGACGAGCTGGGGTTGCCTGAGCGGCTCAAGCTGCTCACCCGTTACCAAAACGGGCTTATCCTGGCGACCGGTTCAGTTGGCACTGGGAAATCGACGACCCTGGCGTCAATGGTCGAGCAGATAAACATGGAACGACGCGATCACATCATCACCCTGGAAGATCCGATCGAATACATTTTAACGTCCAAGAACTGTCATGTTACCCAACGAGAGATATTTACTCACAGCGACTCGTTTGCTACCGCATTGCGCGCCTCACTCCGCGAAGATCCCGATGTGATCATGGTTGGAGAAATGCGTGATTTGGAAACGATTTCACTCGCGATTACTGCAGCCGAGACTGGCCACCTCGTTTTGGCGACACTGCATACCAGCAGCGCGGCTCGCACACTTGATCGATTACTCGACGTTTTTCCACCCCACCAACAGGAACAAATCCGGGTAATGGTCAGCGAATCTCTGCGGGGAGTTATCAGTCACCAACTGATACCGCGCGCCGATGGCACCGGGCGCGTGCTGGCTTTGGAGATTCTTACGAACACGCCCGCGGTCGCCAACGTTATCCGAGAAGCAAAGACCTACATGTTACCGGGTATTATTCAGACTGGCAAAAAACAAGGCATGCGTTTAATGGATGATACTCTGATCGAACTTTATCAGCGCGGCTTGATCAGCGCTCAAGAGGCTTATGCGCGCGCCGAGCAGAAACAAATGGTGCGCCAGCAACTGAAGATGTAGGACCACATGAGCGCGCACTACGGGACCACCAGACTTCAAACGAATAGTCCTGTGCTCTCGTCGTCTCGTACTCTTATTGTCGCTTTGTAATGGCTTTCATCGACCAATTTCTAAGTGTGATTGTGAAGCACGGTGGATCTGATCTTCACTTCGCCGAGGGACAGCCGCCGAAAATGCGTGTGCATGGAGACATCATGCCCATTCGTGCAGAAACGATTTCAAGGGAAGAAGCCGTGAAAATGATGAGCGAGATTTCCGGGGCGCAGAACTGGGAGTTGTTCGAGCAACGCGGGGACCTCGATTTCGCCTATGAAATGGATGAAGCCTCGCGTTTCCGCAGCAACTACTTCAAGCAGTCCAATGGGTACGGCGCAACGTTTCGGCTTATTCCCACGAAGATCGCTACGCTCCAGGAGCTGGGGATTCCATTGATTGTAAGAGAGTTCGCGAATCTCCGCGGAGGACTTGTCCTGGTCACCGGCCCTACCGGCTCCGGCAAAACCACCACGCAAGCTGCGTTGATCGACTACATCAATCAAAACTTTGCCAAACATGTCGTGACCATCGAGGAACCGATCGAGTTCGTGCATGACAACAAGAAGAGCACCATTACTCAGCGTGAAGTCCCGACGAATTCCAGTTCGTTTGCAGCCGGACTCAAAGCCGCCTTGCGCGAGGATACCGATATTGTGCTGGTGGGAGAAATGCGCGACCTCGAGACGGTGTCCCTCGCGCTCACGGCAGCCGAAACGGGTCTTCTGGTGTTCGGTACATTGCACACAAACAATGCGCGCAAGACGGTCGACCGAATGGTGGACGTTTTTCCAGCAGAGCGCCAACCGCAGGCGCGTGCCATGCTCGCAAACTCACTGCGCGGTGTAGTTGCCCAATTGCTCCTAAAAAGGGCAGATCGACCCGGCCGAATTGCAGTGAACGAAATTTTGATCGCCAACGCCGCTGTGGCCGCAATCATTCGTGAAGGCGCTACACAAAAACTCCAGGATGTAATTGTCTCCGGCAAGGCGCAAGGGATGCAATTTATGGACGACGCCATTTGGGCGTTGCTCGAAAAGGGCATTGTCTCCCCGCACGAGGCTTTCATGAAAGCCATCGACAAAAGCCGCTTCAGACCGTTTCTCTCCCCGGAGGAAGAAGCGCTCGGCAATGCAGCTGGCTCAGTGTCGGACGACCAAAAACGGATTTCCGGTGATCGTGTCAAAACAATAGATCGTCGCGCGCGAGTGGGAACGCGCTGAGTCAGCGCGGCGACGGTCCGCTGCGCTCAATTTTCACCTCGACAAGCTCGAGAGAGTCCTACAAAACTCATCGCCATGAGAACGCAACTCCCACGAACTCTTATCATGCTAATGCTCGTCTATTTAGTAGCTTTCGAACCAAACGCGCGTGCGGTTAGTCCTCCACCTGATGGAGGCTATCCAGGCGGCAATACCGCAGAAGGGGACTTCTCCCTTGGGAGCCTCAATGCGGGCTTTTACAACACCGCGGTCGGTGTTTACTCCCTCCTGAGCATTACGGACGGCAGTTTCTGCACAGGTCTAGGCGCCGGAACGCTCCTTGTGAACACTGCGAACGAAAATACAGCCGCTGGTGCGGGGGCACTTTTAAGCAATAGCGCAGGCCTCCAAAACACGGCGATCGGAGCCTTCGCCCTCTTTAGCAACACTACCGCGGGGTTCAACACGGCCGTCGGTGATCGTGCGCTTTTCAGCAATACGACCGGAGTCGCCAACACGGCTACGGGCGATGAAGCACTTGAAAGTAATACAACCGGTTTCGACAACACAGCCACCGGTACCCTGGCACTCCAGGATAACACCACGGGCCAGCTTAATACCGGGAACGGTGCTTTTGCGCTCACTTTCAACACGACCGGCAATAACAACACAGGTGACGGTGGTGCAACCCTCCAAGCCAACACCACCGGCAGCAACAACACGGCTTGCGGCGTCGAAGCGCTCCAAAGCAACAGCACAGCCGATGACAACACGGCGGTCGGATATCAGGCGCTCCAACTAAACACTACTGGCTTCGATAACGCGGCCACCGGTGTCTTGGCGCTCCGTAACAACACGACGGGCGCGTTCAATGTGGCGAATGGCGCAACTGCGCTCAGTCTGAATACTACCGGTAATTACAACACCGCTGGCGGTGCTGCCGCGCTGGAGAGTAATACGACCGGCAGTAACAATACGGCTTGCGGCTTTGAAGCGCTTCTGCTCAACACCATCGCGAACAACAACACGGCTATTGGCTATCAAGCGCTCCAGCTAAACACTGTAGGCAACTTTAATACCGCTGCCGGTGATCAGGCGCTCTCAAGCAACACCGGCGGCGGTGACAACAGTGGCTTCGGTTCGGGCGCGCTGATCTCGAATACGATCGGTAGCCTCAACTCGGCATTCGGTGAGAACGCACTCCACGAGAACACAGAGGGAAACGACAACGTAGCTATCGGCGGTGCAGCGCTCTATAGCAACACTACAGGGCAGAACAACACGGCCATCGGTGTGTCGGCCGGGGCCGATCAAACCACGGGCATCGGTAATGTCTATATTGGCGCAGGGACGTTTGGAGTCGCCGGCGAGAACAACGCCTGTTATATAGCGAGCATTTTTGGCCAGACGTCTGCCAGCGGAATCCAGGTTTTTATCAACGCAAACAACAAGCTCGGCACGGCAACATCCTCAAAGCGTTTTAAAGACGATATCAAGCCAATGAACGATGCCAGCGAGGCGCTCTTTTCGCTCCGCCCTGTTAGGTTTCGCTATAAGAAAGAGATTGATCCCGCCGGCACACCACAATTGGGTCTTGTGGCCGAACAGGTAGAAAAGGTAAATCCTGATCTGGTGGTCCGCGACAAGGAAGGAAAACCCTACAGTGTGCGCTACGATCAGGTGAATGCGATGTTGCTAAATGAGTTTCTTAAGGCGCACAACAAAATCGAACAGCAAGAGGCGACAATCGCCGATCTCAAGGCAACCATTGAGCAGCTAAAATCTGGAATGGATATGCTTGCCGCAGCGGTAAACCAGCAGGCAGGGCACATCCAAAAAGTAAGTGCGCACGTGCAATTGGGCGATGCTGTTGCCAAAGCCGTGGTACGTGATCGCTAAACAACGATCGGTGACGAATAGAGGTAGCGGGCATCGTTTTATTCATGCCGAAGCGCAGGTGACGTCAGATGGTGGCAACGTGCGAAGCGCATTTAGTCTCGACAAGTCAGCTGAGCTCTTGCGAAGCTGCCCGCCATGAAAGCAAGAATTCCATTAGCTCTGATCGTACTACTGTTTGTTCGTATCGCGGCAACCGAACCAAACGCGCATGCGGTTAGTCCTCCACCTGATGGCGGCTATCCAAACGGTAATACCGCAGAAGGGGACCTGGCCCTTGGGAGCCTCACTACTGGCTTCTACAACACCGCGGTCGGCATCTACTCGCTTCTAAGCATCACAGACGGCAGTTTCTGCACGGGTGTTGGCGCAGGAACGCTTCTCGTCAATACTTCAAATAATATTACGGCCATCGGAGCTGGCGCCCTTTTAAGCAACACGACCGGCGAGCAAAACACAGCCAATGGAGCATTCACCCTTTTCAGCAACACCGAAGGCAGCGCCAACACGGCCATCGGCGCTTCTGCGCTGCAAAGCAACACCACCGGCTCCAGCAACACCGCTACTGGGAATGATGCCCTGTTCTCAAACACCACTGGCAGCGGCAATACGGCCAACGGTGGCCAAGCCCTCTTTAGCAACACGATCGGCAACAGCAATTCGGCGCTTGGTGATTCTGCGCTCGCGAATAATACCATCGGAAGCGGCAACACGGCCACCGGCGCTACCGCGCTCCAAAGCAACACCGAAGGTTTTGCCAATACGGCTGATGGAGCGTTCGCCCTCTCCGGCAACATTACTGGCACCTTCAACACCGCCACCGGTGAAGCTGCGCTCTTTAGCAATACCACAGGCGAGGAAAACACGGCCACTGGAGCGTCCGCCCTTTCCAGCAACACCGAAGGCAGCTTCAATACGGCCAACGGTTACCAGGCGCTCTTTAGCAACACCGAAGGAAACGCCAACACGGCTGTCGGCGAGAAAGCGCTCTTCAGCAACACCCTGGGCCAGCAAAACACCGCTTTGGGCCATTCTGCCCTCCTCAGCAACATCGGTGGTAACTTCAACACAGCTACAGGATTTAGCGCGATGATTGACAACGAGACCGGCGGCTTCAACACGGCTAATGGAAGCGATGCGCTCAGGCTGAACACCGGCGGCAGCGACAACACCGCTTTCGGTGTTCAAGCGCTCTTTCATAATACCACCGGCGGCCAGAACACGGCTTTGGGCGAACAAGCCGGCTTTAATCAGACGACCGGTTCTGGCAACGTGTACATCGGCCTCGGCGTGCCTGGTGTTGCTGGCGAGAACAACGCATGCTACATCGCTAGCATTTTCAACCAACCCTCTGCCAGCGGAATCGCCGTTCTCGTTAATGCAAACAACAAACTCGGTACGACTGCTTCCTCAAAGCGCTTTAAGGAAGATATCAAGCCGATGGACAAAGCCAGCGAGGCGCTCTTTTCACTCAACCCGATTAGCTTTCGCTATAAGAAAGAGATTGATCCCGCGGGCACGCCACAATTGGGCCTTGTGGCTGAAGAGGTAGAAAAGATAAATCCTGACCTAGTGGTCCGCGACAAGGAAGGAAAACCGTACAGTGTGCGCTACGATCAGGTAAACGCGATGTTACTTAATGAGTTTCTGAAGGAGCATAGGAAGGTAGAGGCACAGGACCGCAAAATGGAAGAGCAAGATCGCAAGATTCAGACACAGGACGCGACAATTGCCGAGTTAAAGTCAACCATTGCCCAGCAGCAAAAGGCAATGGAAACTCTGATGGCGCAGCTCAAAGACCAAGCCATTCAAGTTCAGAGGGTGAGCACCCAGGTTGAAGCAAACAGATTTGTTGCTGAAAGCCGATAAGAACAGAATGTCATTCATTGGGAGCGGAGAGTTCCTGCCTGCGCTCGCCAGAGATTTGCGCTCGACAAGCTGGCAAGCCCTCTTCTAATTCTAAGTCATGAAAATACAACAACGATACATCCCCAACATATTCCTCTTTCTCTGTCTGGTCGCCGCTGGACCAAGCGCGCGTGCGGTTAGTCCTCCACCTGATGGAGGCTATCCAGGCGGCAATACCGCGGAAGGGGACCTGGCCCTTGAAAGCCTGACCACCGGTTTCTACAACACCGCGGTCGGTATCTACTCGCTCTTAAGCATTACGGATGGCAGTTTCTGCACAGGTGTCGGCGCAGGAACGCTCCTTGTGAACACGGCAGTTGAAAACACAGCAACCGGCGCTGGGGCGCTTCTAAGCAATACGACTGGTACCGGCAACACGGCCACTGGAACCTTCGCTCTCTTTTCGAACCTCACTGGCTCTGGCAACACCGCCGTTGGAGTGACCGCCCTCTTAAACAACGACGACGGATTCAGTAACAACGCCGTCGGCAATAGTGCACTCTTCTTCAATATTCACGGCGTTGAAAACACCGCCATCGGTGATAGCGCGCTGAAGAACAATGATTCAAACGGAAACGGCCTTGGAAATTTCAACACCGCGGTTGGCGCTAACGCGCTATTCAGCAATCTTGATGGCGATTCCAATGTGGCCGTCGGTGTCAGCGCGCTGCAAAACAATACGACTGGAATCTCGAATACGGCCGTCGGTAATGACGCGCTCCTTAACAACACCGGAGGCGGTGGCAACACCGCTACTGGCTTCGGAGCGCTTTCTAGCCATAGCACCGGCAACGCCAACACGGCAAATGGAGCGAACGCGCTCGCCAGCGATATCAATGGCCAGGCCAATACGGCGACTGGAGAAGGCGCGCTCTTTGGCAATACCTCGGGCAGCTTCAACACGGGCAACGGTCTTACCGCACTTGCTAGCAATACGACCGGAAGTGACAACACAGCCGTGGGCGCTTCTGCGCTCGCCAACAATACCACCGGCTCAGAAAACATTGCGTTGGGCGTTAGCGCCGGCGCCAGTCTCACCTCGGGCGATAACAATATCGATATCGGCAACTTCGTTATTGGTAATCCGGGCGAGGCCAACACGATTCGCATCGGCCAGCAAGGAACTCAGACTGCTACCAAGATCGCAGGCATCAGTGGCGCGACGGTGCCAGGAGGCGTATCAGTCATCATAGACGCTAACGGTCAGCTTGGCACGATCATGTCTTCCCAGCGTTTCAAGGACGAGATCAAGCCGATGGATCATGCGAGCGAAGCGATCCTCGCGCTCAAGCCAGTCACATTCCGCTACAAGAAGGAGCTTGATCCTGAGCGCGTCCCACAGTTCGGCCTGGTGGCCGAGGAAGTGGAAAAAGTGAACCCTGATCTGGTAGCTCGCGACGCCAAAGGTAAGGTTTACTCGGTGCGCTACGAAGCGGTCAACGCGATGTTGCTTAACGAATTCCTTAAAGAGCATCACAAAGTGCAGGAGTTAGAAGCAACCGTCAGACGGCAACAGAAGAGCTTTCAGACCAAGCTTGCCGACCAAGAGAGCCAAATCAAAGCGCTCGTCTCGGATATCGAGAAAGTGAGCGCCCAGATTGAGACGATTCGGCCTAACCCACAGGTTGCTGCGACCAATCCATAAACTCCTTGTCACGCTTTGGGCGGCACACAGGCCTCTGTGGAGATGCCCGATCAAACCCAAGGCGTGCCAAAGCAAGTCGCAATTCGACGCAAATGAGTCTGTTGACCGAAATACCAGCTTAAATGGCTCTCATTTTTCTCCTCAAAGGGCTCGCGCTTGGTTTCTCTATCGCCGCGCCCGTGGGACCGATCGGGCTGCTTTGCATCCGCCGGTCGTTGGCTGATGGACCATGGATGGGCTTCGTCGTTGGCCTCGGTGCGGCCACTGCCGATACCGTTTATGGTTGTGTGGCGGCGTTTGGGCTCACCGCCATCTCCAATTTTCTGGTCGGTCAAAAATTGTGGCTCGGTCTGATCGGCGGGTTGTTTCTGTGCTATCTGGGCGCAAAAACTTTTCTGAGTAGACCGGTGGATAATGGCGTTACGGTTGGGGCGTCCGGTTCATTCTCCAGAGCCTATCTTTCCACGTTCGTGTTGACAGTTACAAATCCGATGACCATTCTCGCCTTTGCCGCGGTATTTGCGGGCTTCGGCCTGGGCGCAACATCAGATTACGTCACAGCGGCTGCGCTTGTCACCGGTGTGTTTGTTGGTTCGGCATTTTGGTGGCTTCTGCTGAGTACGGGCGCGGGGCTATTTCGTACGCGCGTCACTTCGACATGGATGCGTGGCGTGAATTGGTTTTCCGGCGGGTTAATCTTTTGTTTCGGAATTTGCGCCCTGGTGTCTTCGCTGATGCACCGTCAGTAAACTTGCGCTTCGACGTTATTTCGCCTTAACGCGGAACCACCACGCTGAATTGACCCGCTATTCAGCTAACGCAACTGCGTCGCGCTCGATTTTCCTCGCCAAGTGGCTACGAGCAATCGGTAAAGAACAAGCAACAACCACGATAACATGGATACCACAGATGAGGAGTGTTGCCCAAGTAACACACCAGCTATACGAAAAAAGAAATTTCTAGCCTTGGAGTTTCGCGTCTTTTCGCATGTTTAGTGGGCGAGCAAGTTTATCGGCTAAGTATCTGTGTGATCCGTGGTTCTCTTGCTAGGTCGCATTAGATTAGAAGGACAGCGGTCCCACTTAGTTCGCCAGCACGAAATCGATCCAACGCAGTGTTGGCTTCTTCCAGGGGGAACGTTTCGGTTTTTGTCTTAACCGGAACACGCGGCGCGATGTTGAAAAACTCTTTCCCATCTTGGCGGGTCAGGTTTGCAACCGACGTAATGATCCGTTCTTCCCACAGATCCGCATAAGGAAATGAAGGGATATCGCTCATGTGAATTCCGCCGCAGACGACAATGCCGCCTTTGACCAGCGCGTGCAGCGCTGCAGGTACGAGCGCGCCCACCGAGGCGAAAATAATTGCGGCATCGAGTTTCTGCGGCGGCATCTCGTCTGAACCGCCGGCCCAGACTGCTCCCAATTGCGTCGCCGCTTGCTGGGTTGCGCGATCGCCTGGTCGCGTAAAGACGAAAAGGTCGCGTCCTTCATAAAGAGCAATCTGCGCGATCAGATGCGCGGCATTGCCAAAGCCATAGATGCCAAGCCTGCGCGCATCTCCGGTTTTGCGATAGGAGCGATAACCGATCAATCCCGCACAAAGAAGGGGCGCGACCTCGACGTCGTTGTAGCGATCGGGCAAATGAAAACAGAATCGAGCGTCGGCAAGGGTAAACTCGGCATAACCACCGTCGATGGTATAACCGGTGAAACGCGCTTGATCACACAAATTCTCCCGCTTCGAGCGACAATAAGCGCAGTCGCCGTCGGTCCAGCCAAGCCACGGAATGCCAACACGGTCGCCAACGTTAAATCGCGACTCGACTTGTGTTCCTATCTCTTCGACGTAGCCAACAATTTGGTGCCCGGGTATTAGCGGGAGTTTTGGATCGGGTAGTTCTCCATCGACCACGTGGAGATCAGTCCTGCACACCGCGCACGTAGCGATTCGAACCAGCAGTTGGCCACTGGATGGTCTGGGTTTCTCCACATCACGGAGTCGAAGCGGTTGCCCGGGCTTATCCAGAACCATTGCGCGCATGGGCTAAAGCGGTTTCCCTTCCTCTTACTCCTGCTCTTTCGGACCTTTTAAACCGAGAGTAGCAGCAGCAGCAAAAAGCATGAGAAATCAGCGCACGCCTGCGGGCGCGGGCCGCATCTCTCCGCGGGCAGGTTCGCCTTCGTGTTGGTGAAAGTGCGCGCTACGCAGGAAAGGCACTTTATCAAGCACGTGCTCCTGGAACCACTCGAGCCAGAGATAAATGACTGGGGTCACAAACAGCGTAATGAGTTGGGAGAAAATCAAGCCGCCTACGATCACAAGACCCAGCGGACGACGCGATGCAGCGTCCTGTCCGAATCCCAGCACAATCGGCACAGCACCCATGAGCGCGGCGAGCGTGGTCATCATAATGGGACGAAATCGTTCCATACTGGCTTCGTGAATGGCTGAACGCAGGTCCCAGCCTTCGTCGATTCGCTGCAGGGCAAAATCGACGACCATGATTCCGTTCTTCTTCACGATACCTAACAAAAGAAAGAGCCCGATCACACTGTAGAGCGAGAGCACTGAATGAAAGAGATACAATGTGGCTAGCCCACCGACTACTGCCGGCACGATTGCCGGGAACAAAACCGTGAAGGGATGCACGTAGCTCTCATAGAGAATTCCGAGAATCACATACATAACAAAGATGGCAGCAAGCAACAGTAGAGGCAAAGACTGGAACAGTTGCCTGAAGACGAGAGTTTCCCCCTGAAAGATACCTTGCACAGTCGGGTACTGTGGATGGATTTGCGCAAAGGCGTCCTCAATAGCCTTTGTGGCATCGCCAATCGCTACGTTCGGGAGCAGGTTGAAGTTGAACGTGACGCTGGTGAATTGGTTTAAATGGTTCACCGCCTGTGGACCAATAACTTCTTTTGTTGATGTTACAACCCGCAAGGGCACGAGGTTGGTCATGTTGCCTGTTGTGGTAGCTATGGTTCCCCCACCCGATCCGCTCGCGCTGAAATTGCCGCTGGTACTGCTGCGAACCCAAAGGTCGTCCAGGTCATCAGGGTGCGCCCGCTCCTTGTCTTTAACTTCGAGGATCACCTGATATTGGTCGTCCGGCTGCTTGATGAGATAGATGTAGTTTTGCGAGTAAGCGTTGCGCATCAGACTTTGGATTGCGGAAGTGGAAACGCCGTACGTCGCAGCGCGATCGCGGTTGATGTCGATTTTAAGATTTGGCGTGTCGTGGTAATAATCGGAACGCACACTGGCGAAGCCTTTGAACTGCTGAAGTTTCGCCATCAACTGGTCCGCCACGGCATAGACGTCCTCGGGCACGATGCCGCTGATTGTGTAGGCGTACTGTCCCTGGGTTTGACTCGTCGCGCCGACGCTGATTTGCAAGACCGGACTCGGCGTTAATACGGCAGCAATGCCGGGAATAGAGCCGAGCGATTTTTGCAATCGCAGAATGATTTGATCGACAGGCGGGCGTTCACTGCGCGGTTTCAGAAACAGGAACATCAGTCCCTGCGACAGCGCGCTGCGCGAGGAGAAACCAGCGAGTGTGAAAAACTGTCCGACGGCTGGATCTTCCTGGATTTTCTTATTGACCTCCGTCTGATACGCTCGCATCTGCGCGGGTGACGAGCCTTCTTTCGCGATGAATACGCCGCGAATGAAACCGCTGTCGCCCGGCGGCAACAACGTGAAGGGTAAATGGGTGAAAAAGAACCACAGACCAAGAATACAGGCGATCAAGACCGGCACAGTCAGCCACGCACGGTCCAGATACCAGTCGAGCCAGCGACCATAGGCAGCGATGACGCGTTGAATGAAATAGCTGGTATGTCGTTCCATCCACGCCCGTTTGTGGCCGGCTTTGCGCTCGCCGAGAATACGCGCGCACATCAGCGGCGTGAGCGTTAGCGACACAAGACCTGAAGCCAGAATGGCCACGATGATGGTGACGGAAAATTCCCGAAAGATGCGGCCCAGCAGTCCAGGAATGAAAACCAGCGGGATGAAAACCGCAGCCAGCGAAAGGGTCATCGACAGGATGGTAAAAGAAATCTCTCCCGCGCTGTTGAACGTAGCCTTCAGGATCGACTCGCCATGTTCGGCGCGCCGAACGACGTTTTCCAAAAACACAATCGCATCATCGACAAGGAAACCAATTGCCAGTGTCAGGGCCATCAACGTGAGATTGTTGATGGAGAAATTGAGCATGTACATCACGGCGACAGTGAGCAGCAACGACATCGGCAGGGCCACGGCCGGAATGAGTGTGTCCGTAGCGCGGCCGAGAAAGACATAGATGACCAATACCACCAGCACGAACGCGATGATGAGCGTCCATTTCACTTCATCGGCGGAATTGACGATGGTTTGCGATCGATCAAACACCGGTGTGAATTTGATTGAGCCGGGCAAGCTCGCGCGCAGCTCTGGAAACAGCGCTCTCACGGACCTGGCCACTTCCACTGCGTTTGCGCCCGCCTGCCGGTTAACCGCGAGCACGACCACCGAGCCAGGCGGATCAAAACCGCGCATCCAGAAAAACCGCGAGATGCGCTCGTCTTGCACGCTCTGTTTGACGTCTGCGACGTCGCGCAAGTAGACCGGCGAACCATTGGGGTTCCGTGCGACAATCAATTCTCTGTAGCCTTCGGCCTGATCAATCTGCCCGTTGGGCTGCAGCACAAAAGTGCGATGCGCGCCGTCAAATTGTCCAGCCCCGGAGTAGACCGTGCCCGATTTGATCCCGCTCGCCAGATCATCCATCGTCAAGCCGCGCGCGGCCAGTGCCGAAGGGTCGGCCTTGACGCGAATCGCGCCCTGGACGCCGTAAATGTTCACTTGCGAAACACCCGGCAGAATGTTGATGCGCTGAGCGACAACAGTAGACGCGTATTTATACAGATCCCAGTCGGTCAACGAGTCCGACATCAAGCCTAACAAGTAAACAGCTTGATCGTTCGGGTTCGTTTTGGTGAACGTGGGTGGACTTGGCAAATCAAGTGGCAATTTTCCAGTGGCACGCTGAATTGCCGCCTGCACATCGGTCGCGGCATCGACGATGCTTTTGCTCAAAACAAATTGCAATGTGAACTGTGTATTGCTCTGTGTGCTGGTACTGGTGATGATGTCGAGCCCGGGAATCTGCAGAAATTGTTTCTCAAGCGGCGTAGCGATGTTGTTAGCCATCGTCGTGGGATCTGCGCCGGGGTAGGAACAGCTAACTTGAATAACAGGGTAATCGACTGCAGGCAGATCGTTGACGGCGAGTTTCCCGTAAGTCGCCAGACCGGCGACGATCACGGACAACGTCAGCAGCACTGTCATTACCGGCCGGCGAATAAATGGTCCGGAAAGCCCCGAGCCTTCGATTGGCACCAACTTTGCCGTGGGCTTGGGCAAGTCCCGGCCAAACGAAGTCGATCTGAGACGGTCCCTGTCCTTTACCTCGCTTTCGCCGTCATGTTCCTCCGCGTCGTTCATATCACATCGAATTCTTTGAAGCGCCAGACTGCTCTGAGTGCCCGGAGTTTTGAGGCACGTACGGCTGGGGGGCTACCTTCCCGCCTGGCGCAAGTGCCAACTGGCCGGTCACCACTACGGTCTCGTCGGGTTTCACACCGCTCTCGATCACAGTGAGGTCACCTTCCTGGCGTTGGCCCGGTTTTACGGGGCGAAGATCGACTGTGTTGTCGGGTTTCACTACGAAAACGAATGGCCCACTCTGGCTAACCTGGACCGCTTGTGACGGGACAAGCGCCGCGTTCTTGAGCGTGTCGAGAATAAAACGGACTCGCACAAATTCCGAGGCCCAGAGAGCGCGGTCAGGATTCGCCGTAATCCCCCGCGCTTTCACGGTTCCGGATCCTGGCTGCACCGCGTTATCGATAAAGTAAAGATCGCCGATCCGGGGCGTGATCGAGCCATCGGAGAGATAGGTTTGCACTTTCACGTTCGGGCCGCCGAGATATTTTCGCACCAGTGGAAGATCGTTCTCCGCGACGGTAAAATCGGTGTAAATCGGGTCCAGACCCAAAATGGTGACAAGCGGCGAAGTTGAAGGCCCAACCAGGTTGCCAACGTCAACATTACGCAGGCCCACTCGTCCGTTGATCGGCGACTTGATGTAGCACCAATCGAGGTTGACTTGGGCAGCCGCGACTGCTGCCTGAGATTTCTGAGCATTTGCCACAGCCGTGTCGTAGTCCTGCTGCGATATGACCTTTCTCGTGCGCAGATCCTCTTGTCGCTTCAGCGTTACCTGATCCAACTCCGCTTGCGCTTTTGCCTGGTCGAGGGTGGCTTGAAATGGACGCGGATCAATTGTGAAAAGAAGGTCTCCCTTTTTCACGTCCGCTCCATCTTGAAAATCGCGCGTCAATATTTGCCCGCTTACCTGTGCCTGCACCAGCACTGTCTCGTAAGCTGCGCAAGTGCCGATCTCATCGAGATAAAGCGGTACATCTTTTGCAATTACCTTGGCCACAGCCACAGGGCGCACCGGCGGCTGCGCCGGCTTCAACGTGCTCACACCTCGCTGGTAGGTGCGCAGCACAACCAAAACGGCCAGGACGGCAAAAAGCAGGTAAGCCCAGCGCGGAATGGAATGCGCTCCCCTGCTCCGAGCTTTCGCTACCTTTGGCGCCCTATTCGCGACGCGACGCTCTTGCTCTTGCACGATGTTCATCTCTTTGCCGTGATTATTGAAGACCGGAACTTCGTGTGTGCGCTATTTCCGTTCTTCCTTTCCGCCTTTTCGTGAATCTGCGTGAGCACGCGCATGCAAGTACGCAAGTCCGCCTCTGAAATATTTTCCAGTAATTCGTGGCGAAGTTCTGCGGCGGTGGCGCTGATCTTGGAGATCACATTCTGAGCGCGCCGGCCGAGCACCACCATTTTGCAACGGCGATCACGCGCGGAATTTTTGCGCGCGATCCAACCTTCGTTCTCCAGCCGATGCAAGAGTGTTGCAGATGACGGCTCCTCGATGCCCAGCCGTTCTGCGATCTCGGCCTGTGTGAGCGGCCCGGGAGCGATTGACAGATGCAGCAACGTGCGCCACTTCGCCTGGCTCATGCCCATCGGCTTGAGCCGTTCATCCAATTTCAACCTCCAAGCACGAGCGGTCCCGTGCAATAAAGGCCCAAATGTTTCCTCATCGGACATGGGATCCCTAAATTAGTTAGCATGCTAACCAATTCCAATCTGCCAGTCTGTCAATGTTATTTAGGGACAACCTCGAAGAGAATCAGGTCGCGTTTGCGATAATCCTGCACACGCGCACGCAAATGCGCACGCGGCGATGCGCTTGTCACTACGGCTTCCTTGTTACCTCTAATAACAAAATAACGCGCATCAGCCGGCAGATCTTGAACGCGGCTCACGTATTCGAGTGGCGCCGTGACATAAAAAAACACCGGCTGATATTCCGGGTCCACGGCATAAAGGGTCTCATTCGGCGGAACGAGGGCATTAATTTCCGCGGCAGCCTTCCTAACCTGCTGCCTGCTTTTCAAAACTACTGCCGTGATTGGATAACCGATTCCTCCAACGATGAGTCCAACCCCGACGAAAAGCGCAACGATTTTTGCCCATGTTCGCTCGTTGGACACGTCCCTTTCCCAGGGCCTTTGCAGCGCATGTCCTGCGTAGCTCATCGCGAGCAACCAAGAAGCCGGGGCTATTACCGGCATGCCATATCGGGGCAGCGCGCCCGGAACGAGATTTATAGCGAGAAATGGGACTGCCATCCCCCACGCGAGAGCGTGCGCGAGCCGTTGCTCACGATAAGCGTGAAACTTTGAGAACCGGACGAAAGGAAACAAAAGGACCCAGGGCAGAAAATAGATAAGACCGCGCGGGATGTTTTGAATCCAAGTAGCGAACTTGAAATCGATGCCTTGAAGCCGGCCAGTAAACTGATTCGACCACTTGGCGGCCGCTACCTGCATCGTCGTACTGTGCAGGAACGGGATCGCCCACGCCGCGAAGGTCCCCAGCATGATGGCCAGGCCGGCGAAATGGGCCGGGTGAATAAGGAGCCGCCATTCTTTCGTTTGCCAAAGAACGGCAAACACGATCGCGTAAAAAAATATGAGATGAATTGGGCCTTTCGCTAAAAGGGCGAGCCCAAGAAAAATGGACGTCGGGACCCAAACAAGCCACGGCGACTTCCCCAAGAAGCTCAGCCAAAAAATAATCGCAAGACCACAAAGAGAGACATAGAGCGCTTCGATCTCAATGAGCCGGCCTTTTTCTATCATTCCAATGTTTGTCATCCAAATGAGAGCTGCGACGATCGATCCCCGTGGTCCCAGGCTGCCGCGGGCGACAGTGACAAACGCAATCGCCACGGCAAGCACGGCAACCGCCGATGGTAAACGTGCCGTCCATTCATTGCGCAGTCCAAAAATTCGAAAGGAGGCAGCTACCAACCAATTCACGAGGGGCGGCTTCCGGAAATATGGATTTCCTCCCACTTCGGGAACAATGTAGTTCCCGGTCTTGAGCATCTCGATTGCCGGCAAGATGCGTCGTCCCTCTTCTCCTTTGATCGCAATTGAACCAAGCGCTGGTAAATAGATTACCGCCCACACGAGAAGGACGACAAGAACGGCTCGGAGACGCGAATTCATTGGATGCTGGACGTTCAATATTGAGCGTTAAGCGTCAAATCTAACCAACGGGTATCTTGACGAGAAGGCCTTAAGACGGTAACCTAAGTGTCGAGTCCGCGCGCTGATTGGAGTGGGAACTGACGTCCCACTCTTTTTAGTCTGCGGGCTACATGTTTTTATGAACGCAGAATTTATTGCGATGCTTGATTATCTGGAGCGGGAACGCGGGATCAAACGCGAAATCCTGCTCGAGGCAGTCTCAAACGCATTGCTCTCAGCCTCGAAGAAGAGCGTGAGCGCTTCACGGGAGCTACGCATCGACATCAATCCGAAGACTGGAGAAATCCGAGCGCTGGCAAACCTGTTGGTCGTCGATGAAGTCACGAATCCGCAGGACGAAATCGAACTGTCGAAAGCGCGCAAAATCAAACCGGATGTGAACGTTGGTGATGCCATCGAAGTCGAAGTGACGCCGAAAAATTTTGGGCGCATTGCCGCGCAAACCGCGAAACAAGCGATGATGCAACGGATTCGCCAGGCCGAAAAGGAAATGATCTATGAGGAATTCAAAGATCGCGCCGGCGAAATCGTCAGCGGAACGGTGAGGCGCTTCGATCGTTCCGATGTCATTCTCGATCTCGGAAAATTTGAAGCCGTCATGCCGCAGCGCGAGCGAGTCGTAGTGGAAGATTATAACGTGGGCGATCGACTTCGCGCGTACGTTGTCGCTGTGGAAAATGGAATCCGCGGGCCGGAGATTATTGTCTCGCGCAGTCATCCCAATTTTGTACGCAGGCTTTTCGAGTTGGAGGTTAGCGAAATCGCCGATGGCACTGTTGAAATTCGCGGCATCGCGCGAGAAGCAGGCTATCGCACCAAGATCGCCGTCTGGAGCGCGAATGAAAAAGTGGATCCGGTGGGCGCGTGTGTCGGAATGCGCGGTTCGCGCGTCAAAAACATCGTTCGGGAACTAAACAACGAAAAGGTCGATATCATTCGCTGGAGCTCCGATCCAAAGGAATACGTCCTGGAAGCGCTCAAGCCGGCGAAAGTGAAGAATCTGGTTTTCGACACTGAGAAGAAAAGTGTGCAGATTTCCGTCGACGAAGATCAGCTTTCGCTCGCCATCGGGAAAAAGGGACAGAACGCCAGGTTAACCTCCCGATTGACCGGCTGGGAGATCAACATTGGCAAGGACACATCGGCCACGACTGTGGTCGAACAAAAGGTCGCGCAAGCTGCGCAGACCCTTGCCGGCGCGCTGCCCGTTACCGAAGAACAGGCGCTGACACTGGTAAAATCCGGGTTTACAAACCTGGAGGGATTGCGCGATGCGGATGTACAGGATTTAGTGGATATTCTCGCGGTCGATGAGACAAAGGCACGCGAGATTTACGAGGCCGTCCATCGGCAGGAACTCGTACAATAACATGGCTCCTGTTTAGGAAGCTCGGGCCATGAGTAGAATTTTAGAAAAACAACAATGGCAACGAAGACGAGCAGCAAAACTGCAACGCGCAAACCGGCCCCGCGCGCGACTCCTGCTGCTCGCAAACCAGCAGCCGCCGCGCCCAAGGCAAAACTTCCGAAGCAAAAACTGAAACATGATGTTGCGCCGGCAGCAAAGCCGCGCAGCGCTCCAGCCTCAAAGCCTGCCACGTCCACTGCTCGACCTTCGAGTCGCGAAGCGGAGAGCGTTTCGCTCATCGATCGAAAAAAACCGATCAAAAAGGTCGAAGACGGTGAGGTAAAACCGAAACGAACCGTTTTACCTCCAATTTCACGGATTCGAGCCTCGCTCGAAACGCCGCCTGCTCCCGCAAAGCCCGCCCCGCCGGCGAAACACGCAGAACCGCCTTCATCTGAAGTGCCCGGGACTGTCGTGGGTGAAGAAACGTCGCCCGCTACAGCCGAAGCGCCGACTGCCGAGGCAGAAACCTCGGCTCAGAAAGTCATTCTTATCAAGCCACCAATTGTGGTTAAGCAACTCGCGACCGAGCTAGGCTTAAAACCGCACCAGCTCATCGCGGAGCTGATGAGTTACAACATCTTCGCGAACATTAACCAGACGATAGAGCCCGACGTTGCTTCAAAGATCGCGGAGAGCCATGGATTTGTTCTGGAAAAAGAGCGCCGCGAAAAAGGAGCTGGCGTTCACAAAGTCGAGCAGGTGGTTGTCGCGCCTCCGCCACCGGTCATTGAAAAGAAAGAGGAACTCAAGCCGCGGGCGCCCATTATCACGTTCATGGGGCATGTTGACCATGGGAAGACAACATTGATGGACGCGATTCGGAAGACCCGTGTCGCCGCAGGCGAGGCTGGCGGAATTACTCAGCATATCGGCGCGTATAGCGTTAGTCACAATGGCGCGACCCTTACCTTTATCGACACACCCGGCCACGCAGCCTTTACTGCGATGCGAGCGCGCGGCGCTAATGTCACCGACATTGTTGTGCTGGTTGTCGCGGCTGAAGATGGCGTCATGCCGCAAACGATTGAAGCGATTAATCATGCTAAGGCCGCGCCCCACGTGAAGATCATGGTAGCGATCAATAAAATCGATCTTCCTTCAGCAAATGTCGACAGAGTAAAGAAACAACTGCAGGAGCAGGGTCTCAGCCCGGAAGACTGGGGAGGCGAAACGATCGTTTGCCCGGTCTCAGCAACAAAAGGCACCGGGATCGATCACCTGCTTGAGATGATCGCGTTGCAGGCGGAAGTAATGGAACTAAAGGCATCGCCAACAGCCACTCCACGGGGAACGGTGATCGAAGCACAAGTCGAGGCCGGGCGCGGTCCTACTGCGACGGTTATTGTGCAGATGGGCACGCTGAGAATTGGAGACCCTTTCATCTGTGGCGATTACAGCGGCAAGGTAAAATCACTGCTGGATGATCGCGGCAAGCCGGTTAAGGAAGCCGCTCCCTCAATGCCCGCGAAAGTGCTCGGTTTCACCGGCCTGCCTAACGCGGGTGACGAGCTGCTCGTGATGGATTCCGAGCGTTCGGCAAAAACTTTGAGCGAGGAACGCTTGCTCGCGAAACGCACGGATAAACTGACAGTTCCAAAGCGAGCAACTCTTGAGAGCCTGCTCGAAGCGACGGGAGGAAAGAAAGTTCTTCGTATCGTGCTCAAGTGCGACGCGCAAGGCTCGCTTGAAGCGCTTGTTGGAGCGCTGAAGCAGATCGAAAGCAAAAAGGTCGATCTCGAAATCATTCACTCCGCGGTAGGGCCAATTTCCGAGTCGGACATTCTCCTGGCAAGCGCCTCGAATGCCGTGGTTGTGGGCTTCAATATCAAAGTGGAGAACATGGCCGTTTCCGCTGCAAAGAGCGAAGGGGTTCAGGTCAAGCTTTACAGCATCATTTACGAGCTACTTGATCAGATCAAAGAAGCGATGGCCGGTCTACTGGAGCCGGAACATCGAGAAACGGTCATCGGACACGCCGAAGTGAAGCAGGTCTTCCAGCTTAGCAAAGGCATCGTCGCCGGCTGCCTCGTGACGAATGGCCGGATAGCTCGCGCAGGGCGGGCACGCATCCTCCGAAAACGGCAACCGGTTTATGACGGCGGGATTTCAACATTGCGCCGTTTCCAGGATGACGTGAAGGAAGTGCGGTCCGGACTGGAATGCGGAATCAAACTTGGTGATTTCAGCGAATATCAGGTAGGAGACATAATTGAGTGTTATCAGCTCGAAGCTATCGCGCAGAAGCTCTGATCCGTTAAAGGGTCAAAACGTAAATTTTCGTCACCGTTGCAACACTTTTAACGCTTCAACCTTTCAGCGAAGAAAATGAAACATCGAATGTTACGCGTTAACGAAGTTGTGAAGCGCGAGTTGAGCGGGATCATCGCGCGAGAAATGGACTTCGAAGGCGCTCTGGTCAGTATCAATCACGTGGATGTAGCGTCAGATCTAAAGAACGCGCACGTGTTTGTGAGCGTTCTGGGAGCAGAGAGCGGCGAAAGTGTGATAAGCAAGCTCACGTCCAATCGAGCAACCCTGCAAGCGGAACTTGCTCGGCATGTCACGATGAAATATACGCCTCACCTCATTTTTCACCTCGACAACTCCATCGAACGCGGAACGCGAGTCATAGAGATCATGCAGGAAATGGAAGCCTCTCAAGGCAAGAAGGAGTGAGCGCTTCCAAATTTCAGGAAATCGCCCAGATATTGCGCGAGCATCAGCGTTTTGCCGTCTTGGGTCATGTTCGTCCTGACGGCGACGCGCTGGGCAGCCAGCTTGCGCTGGCGCTTTCCCTTCAAGCACTCGGCAAAGAAGTTCGCGTATGGAATGAAGACGGAATGTTGGAGAAGTATTCCTTTCTTCCCCGCGCAGAGTTACTCACCAAGCCGCCCGCCACTCCTGAAGACTTCGACGTTGCAGTCGCGCTTGATACGGCAATTCAAAACCGGCTGGGCACCGCTTCGGCGGCAGTTCGGTCGGCGAAAGTCTGGATTAACATCGATCATCACGTGAGCAATCCAGGTTATGGCAATGTGGTGTGCGTTGACACGTCCGCTCCCGCGACGGCTGAAATCATTTTCCATCTAATCAAAAGCCAGGGTCTGCCGTTCAATCGAGACATCGCCGAAAATCTTTACGCCGCGATCTCCACTGACACGGGCTCGTTTCAGTATCCAAAAACGAGCGCCCGCACGTTTGAGATTGCAGCTGAACTGATTCGCACAGGTCTCGACGTCGGACGCCTGAGCCAGCAACTCTATGAGAACTACCCGCGGCGACGCCTGGAACTTTTACGAGAACTGTTGCGTAACATGCGTTTCCAGCAGGAAGATCACGTCGCAAGTTTTAGTCTTACCTTGAAAGCGGCCGCTGAATTGGGCGTCCTTCCCGAGGACAACGAAGGTCTGATCGATCATCTCCGCGCCGTGCATGGCGTGATCGTTGCCGTTTTCTTTGAAGAACTGTCCGATGGCAAAGTGCGAGTGAGCACGCGTTCGAAAACAGAAGCCGTGGATGTCTGCGCCATTTGCCAGAAATTCGGCGGAGGAGGCCATTCGCTCGCCGCCGGAGCGCGTGTGCGCGGAACACTCGCGGAGGTCGAAAAGCGAGTTTTGGCGGAAGTATGCGCGAACGTTAAGTCGCTCAAAGCTGGGCTGGCTTGAATGACTTGGCGTTTCAACGCTTCGACGCTGTAACTTTAACTTTTTAACGTTTTTGCACCATGTCTCATCCCACGGCTCCTGACGGTGTCCTTCTCGTGGACAAAGCTGAAGGGATGACTTCGCACGACGTCGTCGCGCTGGTTCGCCGAAAGCTTCAGGTCAGAAAAGTCGGTCATTGCGGGACGCTTGATCCGATAGCAACCGGTTTGCTTTTGATCACCATAGGGCGAGGCACAAAAGTCCAGGATTTGCTCATGAGCGAAGACAAGGAATACGCGGGCACATTCGTGCTCGGAGTAACGACTGATACACAGGATCGCCAGGGAGAAGTGATTCAGCAGCGACCAGTCGCCGCGCTGGACGAAAACCAAATTCGCGCTGCATTTGAAAAATTCCGGGGCGATTTTTATCAAATGCCTCCGATGGTTTCCGCCAAAAAACATGGCGGCGTGCCATTGTACAAGCTGGCGCGCCAGGGAAAAGTGGTCGAGCGGGAGCCACGCCTTGTGCATGTCTATCGCTACACGATCGATCGAATTGCACTGCCCGAGATCGATTTCAGCGTCCTGTGTAGCAAAGGTTTCTATGTTCGTACTTACGCTCATGACATCGGCGAGACTTTAGGCTGTGGTGCTCACTTAAAGTCGCTGCGACGCACAAAATCCGGGCGCTTTGATGTTGCTAACGCCATCAGCGTCGCTCAAATCAAAGACGCGCCGCGCGAGGAAATTTTGAGCAGACTGCTGAGCCTTCCGGACGTGTCACGAATGCGGGGAGCTTGATCGCAAGATCGGTGATGAAAATCCTGAGGTCGATTCCAGAACTCGCTCGTTTGCCAGGCCCAATCTTTCTCGCCATCGGGGTGTTCGACGGTGTGCATCGTGGCCATCAGGCAGTGATTTCCACTTCTGCGCAGCACGCCCGGTTAGCAAATGGCACTCCGGTCGTCGTTACATTCGACCCGCATCCCATGAAAGTGCTTCGGCCCATGCAGGCCCCCCACTTGCTGACTGCTACACAACACAAGGTCAGATTGATTCGCGACCTTGGGGTCCAGCATTTGCTCATCATCAAATTCGACAAGGCATTCGCCGCAACGCCCGCGGAAGATTTTGTGCAGCAACTCGTGACGCATTCGAAGCCGCTCCGTGAAATTTGCGTCGGACATGAGTGGTCGTTCGGAAAAGGCCGCCGCGGCAATCTTGCGCTGTTGAGAAAGCTGGGCGCGCAATTCGACTTCGATGTCGTCGGAATTCCTGCTGTTACGCTCCCGAACGGAGAGCTTGTGAGTAGCACGGCCATCCGTCACGCCATTGAAGCCGGTGACCTCGCGAAAGCCGCAGAGATGCTGGGTCGTGAGTACACGATCCTTGGGACCGTCGTAAGCGGTGAAAATCTCGGCAAAAAGATTGGATTCCCAACGGCGAATCTAAGCGCCCACAGTGAGCAATTTCCTCCAAACGGAGTCTATTTCGCGCAAGCCACTCTGGATGGAACCATCTATCCGGGCGTAGTGAATCTCGGCTATCGCCCAACAGTGAGCAGCGACAAAGCCGAACGCGTGCTCGAAATTCATCTGCTCGACTTCGACCGCGATATTTATAGCGAAGATATCGAAGTTCGTTTTGTGAAGTATCTCAGGCCGGAACAGAAATTCGAAAATCTCGATGCATTGACCAAGCAGATTGAACTCGACGTGCAACAGGCCCGCAAACTTTGCGTCGCATAGCGAGTCGCCGCCGCCCTTTAATGTCTCAAGAAGCCTACGTTTCCAAGGCTCGTCCCTTGGATAGCGCGGCTGTGGCGCCGACAGCTGAGATCACAAGACCAGTGGCGAGAGCGAGTACAAACACCCATAAGGCAGGCAGCGCCGCGAGACGTTCAATGCTCATACTGACAAAGCGACCGCCGCCTGAAACCACATAGGCAAGCACGCTCGCGAGGAAAGTCATTCCCAGAAGGATGGCAGCTCGCAATAGATCGTGACTTCGCCGAGGCCGCGGCAACTGTTGCAACACTCGGGCGGTGAATCCGTCGTCGTCGATATAGGGCGCCGCTTCGCGCAACTGCCGATCGAGCCAATCTTCCTGGTTCACCTGTTCCATATCTAATTAGTTTGGACCCCAGTCGGCAAGCATTCGTTTTAATTTCTCGCGTCCCCGAAGAACATTCGTTTTCACCGTGCCGAGTGGTATGTCGAGAACGCGGGCAGCCTCATCGTGAGAAAGCCCATTCTGACAACAAAGTAAAACCGCTGAGCGTTCATTCAAGGGAAGTAAACTCAATGCGCGCATAAGATCGTGTCTCAAACCAGGATCGGCTGTCTGAGGATCGTGTTGCGTTTGGAGTTGTTCTTCGTCGATCCCCACAAGTTCCTTCCGTTTGCGCGCATCTTCTCGAAAACAATTGTAGGCGATCCGGTAAAGCCACGTGGAAAAGCGGGCTTCACCGCGAAAGCTGCGGATGTTTTTGTAGGCCCGCAGGAACGTTTGCTGTGCCAGATCGTCTGCAAGCGCGACGTCCGTTCGAGTAAGTTGACGCAGCAGCCCGCGCACAGCGGATTGATGCCGACGGACCAGCTCACCGAATGCGTGCTGGTCGTCGTCGACAAGGACTCGCGCGACAAGGTCCGCATCAGTCAGCTCCACGCCCGCAGATTACGGTAAAGGCGGCGGATTGTCTTTCTTTGTATCCAGCTTCCATACAAGCAAATAGCCAACTCCAATTAGGAAAGGAATGAGGCCCAACGTCCACGAGCCGCCTTCCCAATCGTTCACGGCGCCAAAAAATGCCATCAGACCAATGCCGATCATTGTCAGGACAACACCTCGGCGCAGGTCAGAACGCTGCCGCTGAGCCGGTGGTGGATTGAGCAGGGCCTCGGGCACGGGCTGTCCTTTTTCAACCATCATCCGCACCGTTCGATTTAGGTTGCGCGATTTGGAGAAACTGAAATACATGATCAACCCGACGATCAGCACCGGGGCGCCAAAGATCGTCAGCATCGTGATGGCAACGATTGGAATCACGAACTCCGGAAGATCCCCGGACTTTCCTTCACCGAGACGATCGAGAGTGGCATCCAAGTCCTTATCCTTATCGTCTATTGTGAAACCAAAGTGTTTCTTGTGTTTCTTTCTAATCGACTGCTCGATCTTGCTAGCAGGCGTCGAACTCGGCGAAATAGTAACCGTTGCTGCGGGCGTGCTTGCGTCTGGCGAAGCGGTCGGTGTTTGCGCAAATGAGTCTGCCGCGAGGGAGAGGGAACAAATGGAGATAATGATGAACTTATTCATAGTGTTGATTTGACCGTAGGATGCGCCGAGGGCGCTGTTTGGATTCAACTATTTACGCCCTCCCACGACAATTAAAAGTTGCGCCCTGCGGGCGGTTGGACATTATTTCTGTCCCTCTCCAGCCTTCGCTAAAAGCTACGGCTGGCAAGCATAACTGCGGGTGTAGCTCAGTGGTAGAGCGTCTCGTTGCCAACGAGAAAGTCGCGAGTTCGACCCTCGTCACCCGCTCCAGCCTTCGCTTGGAGTGTAGCGCAAGGCGAAGGGTGGAGCGAGTGCGCCGAAGCCTTGCGAAGGCGGACCGCCCAAATCCGCCAAGCTACGGCTGGCAGGCCAGCCCTTTGATGTTTTACGTTTACCTTTTGCAATCGGAATCGCGTCCAAAACAGCCATACGTCGGGTCAACGCGAGATTTGCGACAACGCATTAAAGATCACAATGAAGGCCGTTCTCCTCATACGGCGAAGTTTCGTCCCTGGATTCTTGCTGCCTATTTTGCATTCCCGCAGGAAAAGACGGCAGTCGCTTTTGAGAAGTACCTGAAGTCAGGTTCAGGACGAGCCTTCATCAGAAGACATTTTCTTTAGCAAAGCCCCCCGTTCCGCTTGGAGTATTGCGCAAAGCAAAGGCGGACCGCCCAGAATCGAATATTCCCTGTATATTGGCGCTTATTTATTTAAAAGTGTGATAGTGACGTCTTATAAGTTTTTGCCATCGTTATCTGAATCACGCCGTATGAAAAAGAAGCAAAAAAAATCAAAGTCGGACTGTTTGGTTGGTCGGTTCTTTCATTCAATCGAGGGCGGTAAAATATCCTCGCAAGGTACGGTTATCGGACGCATCTCGGATGAGCGTTATCTGGTCCAATTATTCGAGTGGGCGATGGGCGAGCCGTCTGTTCAGAGGATAGTGTCCGCATCAGAAATGTCTCCCTGGCTATTCTATTCCGATGCTGAAGAGATGAGGCATTCGTACGAGCATGGCACGGCGTCCCGCATGAAGACAGAAACGGCGGCGCAAGAGATTCGTGATTATTGAGGTCTAGCGGCGCTTCTTCGGCAGTCATCGAAACGTGCGTTGATGCGCCCGAACTACAAGCATCGGGGTAAGGCTGTTAGGGTTTCGTCGAACGATGCATCTATGGCGCAAACTAGCTGGGCAACGCTGGCTCAGTACACATGAGGACCTTTTGCAAACGCGATCAGGGGGCGGGCTGGTGGTCATCTCCAGACCTGAGCGCCAACGGCTGCAACTCGAAATTGCATGCCGGTCGTTCGATGATTCCCGAAAACTGATCGAAGGATTCGGCGGCGTTACCGAAAAATGGCCACGCAATTGGCTGAGACGATTTGCAGAGCTCCGCAGCTCGAAACCTCTCAAGATCGGAAAACGGTTGTTGATTGTTCGTGCGCCGAAAAAGGAGAATGCTGACAGCTTCCCCTACGGCTTGGTCATTCCTGCCGGGGCAGCTTTCGGGACAGGAGAACATGCAACGACGGCGATGTCCCTTCGGCTCCTCGAGCGTTTGACCCACAAATGGAAAGATGGGTGGACGCTTACCGATCTTGGAACCGGGACCGGGATTCTCGCTCTCGCAGCGAAACGTTTTGGGGCGGGACGCGTGATGGGCATTGATAGCGATCCGAAAGCGATTTCAATCGCGAAAGCGAACGCTCGCCTGAACAAAATTGATAAAGTTGATTTTCGCCTGGGCGATCTGCGCAAATGGGCGCCAAGTGGCAGGACCGGCATCGTCGCCGCGAATCTATACAGCGAGTTGTTGATCGAGATCCTGCCGAAACTAAAACGGAGTACTTGGCTCATTCTCTCCGGTGTCCTGCGCACGCAGGAAAATAAACTCCTTCGTGCTCTGCGACGGAACAACATCCAGATGGTGACCAAGAAACGTCGCGGGAAGTGGATCGCCGTACTGGCTAGCCGTGGCGATGATTGACGCGGTTTGCGCCAGCCGCTAAAAAACAAGAATTTGCGCTGGCGAAAGCCGCCAGCTAGGTTCTTTGAGCCTTCGCGGCTTCGGGTTCTCTGCATCTCACGCGGTTTAATCACGAGCCGCGGCAGCAACAGATTTTATGCAGAACGAACAACTCGCCTATGTTGCGGTCACGCCGTATTCGATGCGCAAGTCGCGCACCGGCGGGATCGTTGGACGGTTGATTTCTCGCACGGGACTCGATCTGGTTGGCGGACGCATGTTCGCGCCCAGTCTGGAGTTAGCCAAACGCTATGCAGAGACGATCGTCACAGAATCCGACCCGAGTCATCGCGCGACACAAGGCCTAATTCGCGACTACGTACTTAATAACTTTACCGGCGAGAAAAACGGGCAACATCCTCGCGTGTTGTTCCTCATTTTTCGCGGCCCCGACGCAGTGGAAAAGATTCACAACACTGTTGGTCACATTGTGCACGAGCGCACCAGCGGCGAGACGATTCGGGATACCTATGGCGATTACATCACCGATGATTCAGGCAAGGTGACTTACTTTGAGCCTGGAGTTTTGGCGGTATTCGAGCCTAAGGCGGTCGAAAGCGATTTGAAACTCTGGGCG
>Ga0081455_10000548_pt1 | contig 48766 bp, 42 predicted proteins | sample TabmetS3T2R1_FD_70207 | JGI IMG/M metagenome (GOLD analysis project Ga0081455, IMG submission 70207) | Tabebuia heterophylla rhizosphere microbial communities from the University of Puerto Rico - S3T2R1 | ecosystem: Host-associated > Plants > Roots > Rhizosphere ...
GAGGTCTTCCGGCTGGGCGGTGTGAGAACTCCCATCCTCGGAAGACCTCGACCTCTACCCGCGGACCGACGCGCCCAGGACCTACACCCTCAAATCGGAAGAGCCGCGAAATCCCGGTGATCTTGTGATTCGGGCCGGCGGTGTTTGATATGCCGCTGCTTTACCCGCTTGCGTTCTCCGGGAGCGCATATCTCACCTCCCCGATACGGTCGCCGCTGCTCGCCCGCCGGGGAAGTAGGGGACCGGCGTCGGCGAGCTGCCCGTTCGTGTCGGGCGGCTGAGGCGTCGTCCACGGGGTACTGGCCGGTCATGGCCTATGGGGTGCTCTTCGACCTGGACGGGACGCTCGTCGACACCAACTACCGGCACGTCGTGGCTTGGGCCGAGGCGTTTCGTCGTCACGGGTACGACGTCAAGATGAGCCGGTTGCACGCGCTGATCGGTCAGGGTTCGGACGTCCTGGTCGAAAGCGTGATCGGGCGCCGTGACGAGCGGATCTCCGACGCGCACACCGACTTCTACGCGAAGTGGCTGCAGGAGGTTCCGGTCTTCGGGGGCGCCGCAGCGCTGTTGCGGCGATGCAAGCAGGAGGGTTTCACCGTCGTCCTCGCGACCAGCGCGTCCCGACACGAGGCGGATCACCTACGGGCAGCGCTCGGCGCGGACGACGCGGTCGATCGGCTGTTGACGAAGGACGACGTCGACAGCCCGAAGCCGAGTCCCGACATCGTCGAGACGGCCTTGCGCGAGGTCGGACTCCGTCCGGCTGACTGCGTCTTCGTCGGCGATTCGGTGTGGGACGTCCAAGCCGCCGGCCGGGCGGGAGTGCCGTGTCTGTGCGTTCTTTCCGGTGGCATCTGCGCCGCCGACCTGATGGCGGCCGGAGCGGTCGGCGTCTACGCCGACGTCGATGCGCTCGGTCGTGACTTCGCGGCCTCGGCGCTCGGCGAGTTGGCAAGCCGTGCCCGCGGATGACCGCGCGTGACTCCCGGCCGAGATCCGACTACGCCGGTCTCGGTGGGGAAGGACGCATTCGAACGACTGCCAGCCGGCGACCGTGGGGCGGGCCGGCTCCGAAACGGACGACCCGAGGGCGATTCATGACTTCGACGGCAACCGAGCGGGAACGCAAGTTCGACGTGCCGGAGGGGTTCGTCGTTCCCGACCTGGAGGAGATCGGGCCGAGCGGGTTGGCGACGGTCGAGCTGGTCTCGACGTACTTCGACACCGACGATCACGCGTTGCTCGGGTGGGGAGTGACCCTGCGGCGTCGCGAAGGTGCGACGGATGAAGGGTGGCAACTCACACTGCCCCCGGCGGCAGGTAGGAGCACCGGAAGGTACGAGGTGACGTTGCCGCTGGATGGCGGAGCGGACCCGCCCGAACGTCTCGTCGCGGCGGTCTCCGGCCTTTCGTTCGGCAGGCCGTTGCTTCCGGTGGCGACGATCCGGACCACCCGGAGCCTGACTCGCCTGAGGGCCGACGACGGATCGGTGGTTGCCGAGGTGGCGGACGACTACGTCCACGCGACCTCGTACGGGACGGAAGTGACGATCACCACGTGGCGCGAGCTCGAAGTCGAGCTGACCTCCGACCACGACGAGTTGCTGGCCGTACTGACCCGGGTCTTGCGCAAAGCCGGAGCCCGTCAGTCGAGTGTGCCCTCGAAACTGGCTCGGGCGCTGGGGGATTCCGTGCGTTCGGAGAAGCGGTCCGAGGGTGCCGAAGCGATCAGCGTGTACCTCTGCGCCCAGGTACGGGCGATCGTCACCGGCGACGTCCTGCTGCGGCAGGGGGAGAGCGCGATCCACGACACGCGCGTGGCGGTGCGCCGATACCGCAGCACGTTGCGCACGTTCGGTCCCGCATTCGGCGACGTCCAGGAACTCGACGACGACCTCGCCTGGTTTGGGCAATCCCTGGGCGACGTCCGCGACCACGACGTCCTGAACGAAAGACTGACCGCGGCGCTCGCGGAACTACCCGGAGAACTCGTGCTGGGCCCGGTGGCCGCTGATCTGCGGGAAACGTTGACCTCGCGGCAGCTCAAGGCGAGGGAAGCCCTGCGCGTCGCCATGGACTCGGATCGCTATCGCCGGTTGCTCGCAGCCCTCCACGCCGGCACCGAGGTCTCGTCCCAGCCAAGCCCGAAGCAGGTGCGGAACGCAGCCCGAAAGGCCCGCCGAAAGGCCGCGAACCGGCTGCGAACGGCGCTCTCGGTCGGCGAGAACTCCTCGTTGCATCGAGCCCGGAAAGCCGCGAAGCGCGGACGCTACGCGACCGAACTGGCCCGGCCGCTGCTCGGTTCGTCGGCCGGTAAGAAGATCAAGCGATTCAAACGGGCGCAGGACGTCCTCGGCGAGCATCACGACAGCGTCGTCGCCGCCGAGGTCCTCCACCGGCTCGGCACTCGCGCCGGTACCACGCCTGGCCAGAACGGCTTCACCTACGGGCTGCTCGTCGCCCGGCAGTGGCACGCCGGAGCGCAGGCCGTGGCGAAAGCCCACAAGCTCCGCTGAGCCTCGCCGGCGGCGACCGCTCACCCCGGTACCGGCCGGGGGCTCCGCGCGGGCAGGTCGACGAGCGTTCCGCGTTGGAATACCAAGGGTTCATCGAAGGTGGGTGCGGCGTTCAACACTGCCCGACAGGTTCAGCCGTATGACTCCACTCCTTTCTCGCAAACGAACCCGCATCGCCGTGGCGGTCGGAACCGCGGTCGCGGTTGCCGGTTCGACCGCGGTCGCCGCTCAAGCCGGTGGCTGGTGGTCCGGTCCGTCGCACGATTTCGGCGCGGCCCCCGACACGTTCTCCGGCCGCGGCACCGTGTCCGGCAACGTCCTGCGGAACGACTTCGGCGCGACGGCCGTCGTGCGGCACACGAATCCGACGAACGGCACGCTGAAAGTGAATCCGGATGGGACGTTCACCTACGTCCCGAATTCCGGATTCAAGGGCACCGACACCTTCACCTACACCACGACGGACGCCGTCGAGCTCTTCAAGGACACCCAGTCGAACGGTTCACCGCTGGCGCCGCTGGCCTCAGTCGCCGGTCCGAACGCAACCACCACCGAAATCTCCGGCGAGGGCTATGGCTCGTCGTACACACCGGTCCCGGGGAAGCCCGGCCTCTTCTACGGCCTCACCGACCGTGGGCCGAACGCTGACGCGCCGGACGGCAACAAGTCCGAGATGCTGCTCGACTTCGACCCGCAGATCGGGCTCTTCAAGCTCGTCGACGGTAAGGCAGAGCTTCTGAAGACGATCACGCTGAAGGGTCCGAAGAATCTGGGTGGCGTGAACTACAGCGGGCGTCCGCCGCACGACACGAATGAGGTCATCGACGACGTCAACGCGACGAACGCGAACGGCGGCACGCCGGTACCGGTCGCCAAGGACCCCTACGGTTACGACTCCGAGGGCCTCGTCGCGCTTTCGGACGGCACGTTCTGGGTCTCGGACGAATACGGCCCGTACCTCACCCACTTCGACGCCAGCGGCTACGAGATCGGACGTCTGACGCCGTACCAGGACAGCGTCGACAACGCGTCCCACAAGATCGTCGGGTACCTCCCGGCCGAGCTGGCGAACCGCCTGAAGAACAAGGGCATGGAAGGCCTGACGGTCACCCCGGACGGGTCCACGCTCGTCGGCATCATGCAGTCCGCCCTGCAGCAACCGGACCTCGGCTCGGTGAAGGCGGCCAACGTCTCGCCGACCCGGATCATCACGATCAACCTGCGGACGTACCAGACGAAGCAGTACCTCTACCTCCTCGACGACCCGGCCACGACCGGGGATGCGAACAGCGAGATCACCGCGTTGTCGAACACCACCTTCGTGGTCGACGAACGGGACGGGAAGTTCGAGCCGTTCGCGCGGAAGTCGCTCTACGAAATCGACATCAACGGCGCCACCGCCGTCGGAGGTCTGACGATCGGCGGCAAGTCGCCGGAGGCGTTCGTCGGAGCTGCCGGGACCAACGCCGCGCTCGTCGCGCTCACCGCCGCCGGCGTGCACGTCGCCCAGAAGCAGCAGTACCTCGACCTGGGCACTTTGGTGAGCCAGCTCGATCCCACCGGTGGGTTCTTCGCGCACGACAAGGTGGAGGGTGTCGCGACCCCCGACGGCGGCAAGACGCTCTATCTGTCCAACGACGACGACTTCGGCATCGACACGATCGCCGTCGACCCGGACGGGAAGTGGACGGTGCACCAGAAGACGCTGCCGCCCACCGGGCAGATCGACAACGGCGAGATCCTCAAGGTTGACACGACGAAACTGCCGGCGGTCCTCAAGACCGTCACGGTGACGATCACCGTGCGCTGATCTCGTTCTCCGTCGGGCCCGTCCACTCGGTGGCCGGGCCCGACGGCGCGGTGAGCTACGGACCTGCGCTGACCCCGGCTCCCGGGCCTGCGTCCTTCGTTGCCAGCGTGCGGGCCACCCGCCGGTCCGGAACCAGCCACAGCACGGCGACGGTGACGATCAGGGCGACGCCGACCCACGGCGACGCGAGGGACAGCGGGATCGCGGACAGGTAGAGGCCGACGGACAGCTTTCCTTTGAAGTCGTGGCCGATCGCGGTCGCCAGGAGCCCGTCGGGCGGGTGGATGCGCAGCATCGTCAGGGTCATCGCGGTGTAGCTCAGCGCGCACGAGAGTTGGACGACCACATACGAGATGATCGGGGCCTGCTTGCCGGGGTGTTCGCCGAACCAGGCGGTGGCGAACGGCACCAGGGACAAGCAGAACAACAGCGCCATGTTCGACCACATCACGCCGCCGTCGATTCGCTCGACGAGGCGGAACAGATGATGGTGGTTGTTCCAGTAGATGCCGACGAGTACGAAGCTCAGCAGGTAGGCGAGCAGCTTCGCGACGACGTCCCGCAGGCCGTCGAAGCCGGCGCCGGCAGGCGGGCGCAGCTCCAGGACCATGATCGTGATGATGATCGCGAGCACGCCGTCGCTGAACGCCTCGAGACGCTTCGGGGACACGACTCCACCGTAGTGACGCGACGTCAGTTGCGGCGCCTGTCCGCGGACTGGCGGTCACGGGTCGGCCGGCCTGGTGCGCCGCGGATAACCCGACGGTCACGGTTTCGATCCCACCGCACGATTTCGCCCGATGGGTGTTCTTCTCCCCGGTGGCCGGGAACGAGCGACACGTCCGCTCAACCCCGGGAGGTAGCCCGATGGCACGAACGACGCGTGGTCGCTCCGATGCGTCCGCCAAGGCAGAGCTGGAGCCGGGAGGCGGCGGCGAGACTCATCAGGTCGCGGGAGACGGCTACCCCTCGTTGACGACCCAGCAGGGCGTCCCGGTCGCGGACGACCAGAACACGCTGCGGCAGGGGGACCGGGGACCGGCACTGCTGGAGGATTTCCACTTCAGGGAGAAGATCTTCCACTTCGACCACGAGCGGATCCCAGAGCGCGTGGTGCACGCGCGTGGGTTCGGTGTGCACGGCTACTTCGAGAACTACGAGTCGCTGAGTGGGATCACCCGTGCGGATCCGTTCCAGCAGGCCGGCCAGCGCACTCCCGCGTTCGTCAGGTTCTCGACGGTCGCCGGGAACAAGGGGTCGAGCGACCTCGCTCGGGATGTCCGCGGTTTTGCGGTGAAGTTGTATACGCAGGAAGGGAACTGGGACCTGGTCGGCAACAACATCCCGGTCTTCTTCATCCAGGACGCGATCAAGTTCCCCGACGTCATCCACGCCGCGAAACAGGAGCCGGACCGAGGATTTCCGCAGGCGCAGACGGCGCACGACAACTTCTGGGACTTCGTCTCGCTGACTCCCGAATCCACCCACATGCTGATGTGGGTGATGTCGGACCGGGCGATTCCCCGCTCCTACCGGTTCATGGAGGGCTTCGGGGTTCACACATTCCGATTCGTCAACGCCGACGGCCGATCCACGTACGTGAAGTTCCACTGGAAACCACTGCAAGGGCTTCAGTCGGTGCTGTGGAACGAGGCCGTGAAGATCAACGGCGCCGACCCGGATTTCCACCGGCGTGACCTGTGGGAGGCGATCACCGGTGGAACCCCGCCGGAATGGGAGTTGGGGTTGCAGATCTTCGACGACGAGTTCGCCGACGGTTTCGCTTTCGACGTGCTGGATCCGACGAAGATCGTTCCAGAGGAAGAGGTGCCCGTCAGGCGGGTGGGCCGCCTCGTCCTTGACCGGGTCGTCGACAACTTCTTCGCGGAGACGGAGCAGGTCGCGTTCTGCACTCAGAACGTCGTGCCGGGCATCGATTTCACCAACGACCCACTGCTTCAGGGCCGCAACTTCTCCTACCTCGACACCCAGCTGAAACGGCTCGGAAGCCCGAATTTCACGCACATCCCGGTCAACGCGCCGAAATGCCCGATCGCCCATTTCCAGCAGGATGGCCAGATGGCGATGCGAAACCCCGTCGGTCGGGTCAACTACGAGCCGAATTCCTGGCCGGCCGACGAGGCCGGCCCCCGCGAGGACCCGGTCCGGGGCTTCGTCTCGTTCCCCGCCGAGGCGCCTGGGGCGAAGCGACGGTTGCGCCCGGAGAGCTTCGCCGACCACTACAGCCAGGCACGGCAATTCTGGATCAGCCAGACCGAGGTGGAACAGGCGCACATCGTCAGCGCGTTCGTCTTCGAGCTCAGCAAATGCGAACGACCCGAGATCAGAAGCCGGATGGTGGCAGCCCTACGGAACGTTCACGACGACCTCGCCGGACAGATCGCCGAGGGCCTCGGAATCACCACGTTGCCGGAACCCCGCGAAGCGGCTCGACCCCCCATTCAGGACCTCGCGCCCTCGGCGGCCCTGTCGATCGTGCGCAACGGCCCGTCGACCTTCGCGGGACGCAAGGTCGGCGTCCTGCTCGGGGACGGGGTGGAAGACGACCTGGTGTCGGCGATCGAGGCCCTGGCCCAGGAACGTGAGGTCGTGGTGGAGTTCGTCGCGGCGACGATCGGGGGTGTCGAGACGGCGGGCGGTTCGCGTATCGAGGCCGACCAGCGGATCGACGGGGCTCCTTCCGTCCTCTACGACGCCGTCGTCCTGGCGACGGGGGAACAGGGGGCGAACCGGCTCGCCGTCGCTCCGGCGGCGCGCGACTTCGTCTCGGACGCCTTCGCGCACTGCAAGTTCATCGCCTGTTCGTCCGACGCGGTGGCACTCTTCGCCGCGTTCGGACTGGCCGACAAGCTCGACGCGGGAGTCGTCCGGTGGGGCGTGGATCCGGGTACGGCCGAGGTGGACGCCTTCTTGGATGCGTGCGCCGCGCTTCGGCATTGGCCTCGTCAGGCTGCGCTTTCCTAAGTCTCACCGACAGCCCTCACCGACGACGAAGCGGCCCCGGAAGCTCGGGGCGGAAGCCCTCGACCTCGGCCGGCCCGGCGATGCGACGACTCCGCGATTTGCAGTTGGACGATTGGTCCGCTATACCTGATCGCACTAGTCAACTATCTCGAGTTTCGGAGGTTCGTGGTGCTCAGGTCCCGTCGGGTTTCAGCGAGCGTGGCGGTGGTCGCCAGTGCGGCGGCGGCGGTCGGGCTGGTGGGTTGTGGTTCCTCCTCCAAATCCGCGGCCCAGACCGCCGGCAGCAGTAGCAGCAGCAGCGCGAGCGAGAACGGGTGCCCGACGACGACGAGCGGGAGCTGGTCGCCCACCACCCCTGCCCCGTCGACCCCGGCGGCGACGAGCAGCGCCGGCGGCACGGTGAACATCGTGGCCTACTCGGTGCCCAAGCCGGCGTATGACGCCCTCTCGGCGGCCTTCCAGAAGACGCCGGCCGGTGCGGGGGTCAACTTCCAGGCCTCCTACGGCGCGAGCGGGACGCAGAGCAAGAACGTCGCCGCCGGTCAGGCCGCTGACTACGTCGGCTTCTCGGTCACCCCCGACCTGACGAAGTTGGTTCCTTCGAAGGTCGACGAGAGTTGGAATTCCGGAGCCACCAAGGGACTCGTCTCGGACTCCGTGGTGGTCATCGCGGTGCGTAAGGGGAACCCGAAGCACATCTGCTCCTGGGACGACCTGATCAAGCCGGGTATCAAGATCGTCACCCCGGACCCGGCCACTTCGGGTGCGGCGAAGTGGAACATCCTCGCGGCCTACCAGCACGTCCTCCTCGACGGTGGGACCGAGGCGCAGGCTCAGGACTACCTGAAGCAGTTCTTCGCGAACACGGTTGTACGGGCCTCGAGTGGTGCTGTCGCGACCACGCAGTTCCTCTCGGGCACCGGCGACGCGTTGATCTCGTACGAGAACGAAGCCATCGACGCCCGGCAATCCGGTCAGTCGCTGGACTACGTCGTGCCGGCGCAGAGTTTCCTCATCGAGAATCCGGCCGCCGTGACGAAGACGGCGCCCCAGTCGGCGAAGAACTTCCTGGACTTCGTCGAGAGCTCGGCAGGCCAGACCATCTTCGCGCAGAAGGGTTTCCGCCCGATCGTCTCCGGGATCAACCCGGGCGACGTCTCCGGCGCGAACGATCCCAAGAACCCGTTCCCGAATCCGCTGAAGATCGCGACGATCTCGGACCTGGGCGGTTGGAGCGCCGTGAACGACAAGTTCTTCAGCGAGAACGGCATCGTCACCAAGATCGAGGCGGGCAGCTGAGGCAGCGATGACGGTACTGGTTGACCCGGTTCCGGCGGCGGCTTCTCAGGTCGGTGTCGGAACCGGGGGCTGGAGGCAGCGGAGGCGGGACGTCGGCCTGCCGTTGCGACCAGCATCCGGCGTGAGTTTGGGCGTCGCGGTCACGTGGATGAGTCTGCTCGTCCTGATCCCGCTGGCAGCCGTCGTCAGCAAGGCTTTCGGACGCGGGTGGGGCGGTTTCACCGACGCGGTCACCCAGCCGTCGACCGAGGCGGCCTTGCGGTTGACCGTCGGTCTGGCGGTGGTCGTCGCGATCGTCAACGCACTCATGGGAACCCTCGTCGCGTGGGTGCTGGTACGTAGTCGCTTCCGGGGCGCCGGCATCCTGGAGACGGTCATCGATGTGCCGTTCGCGCTTCCCACGATCGTCGCGGGCCTTGCGATGCTCGCGCTCTACGGGGGCAACAGTCCGATCGGAATCACCTTGGTGGGCACCCGGACGGGGCTGTTCGTCACGTTGTTGTTCGTGACCCTGCCCTTCACGGTGCGGACCGTCCAGCCGGTGCTCCTCGCCATGGAACGGGACGTCGAGGAGGCCGCAAGTTCCCTGGGTGCCAGCCCTCCTGTCGTGTTCCGCCGGATCGTCCTTCCGCAGATCTTCCCGGCGGTCGTGTCGGGTGGCGTTCTGTCGTTCGCCCGGGCACTGGGCGAATACGGGTCGCTGATCCTGATCTCGAGCAACCTCCCGTTCAAGACGGAGATCGCGTCCTCGGTCATCTACGGCAAGTTGCAGGACGCGACGTACGCGGAGCGGTCGACCCAACAGGCCGCGGCGATCGCGACGATCCTGCTGGTCGGCAGCGCAGTCGTCCTGCTGCTGCTCGAGTTGCTGCGCCGCCGGGTGGCTCGCCGTGGCTGAGTTGGTGGGTCGGTCCGCAGCCGGCCGCAAGAAGGCGACACCCGCCTCGTTGGCGTTGCGTTCCGTCGCGGTGCTCTACGTCGGACTGCTCGTCCTGACGCCGGTCGTGATCATCCTCTACCGCGCTTTCGAGCCCGGCCTCGACACCTTCTTCGACGCGTTGCGTTCGAAGCAGGCCGTCCATGCGTTCCAGGTGACGGCGATCGTGGCCCTGTGGTCCGTCGCGATCAACACGGTCTTCGGCATCGTGGTCGGCATCCTGCTCGCGCGATACCGGTTCTGGGGCAGTCGCCTGCTCAGCGCGTTCGTCGACCTGCCGGTCGCTATCTCCCCCATCGTGGTGGGCCTGGCCCTCCTGCTCGTCTACGGTCCGAGCGGATGGTTCGGCCCGTTCCTCGACGACCACGGGGTCCACGTGATCGCGGCGAAACCGGGCATGATCATGGCGACCGTCTTCGTCTCGCTGCCGCTGGTGGTTCGAGCGGTCGTCCCGGTGCTCGAACAGGTGGGCATGGAGCAGGAGGAAGCGGCCGCCTCGCTCGGCGCGGGGGCTTTCACCCGGCTCCGGCGGATCACCTTGCCGACCATCCGGATCGCGCTCACCTACGGAGTGGTGCTCAGCCTCGCCCGCTGCATCGGTGAATACGGGGCGGTCCTGGTCGTGTCCAACAACATCGAGGGACACACCGAGACGGCGCCGTTGCGCGTCGGGAACCAGGTCGAGACCGCGTTGAACTACAACGCCGCGTATGCGATCACGTTCGTCCTCATGCTCGTCACGTTCGTCGCGATCCTCACCTCGACGTGGATCCGCCGTAGGAAGGTTGGCTGAGAAGTGGGCATCGAGGTTCAGGGAGTGGGCAAGCGCTTCGGCGATTTCGTCGCGCTCGACGACGTGTCGGTGACGGTGCGATCAGGCGCGCTCACTGCGCTCCTCGGCCCGAGCGGCGGCGGGAAGTCGACGTTGCTCCGGATCATCGCCGGCCTCGAGACACCGGACACCGGGGTGATCGAGATCGACGGGGTCGACGCGACGCGACTCAAGCCGCGACACCGGGACGTCGGCTTCGTCTTCCAGCACTACGCGGCGTTCGCCCAGCTCTCGGTCTACCGGAACGTGGCGTTCGGCCTGGAGATCCGTAAGCGCCCGAAGGCGGAGATCCGCAGGCGGGTACAGGAGCTGCTCGAGCTCGTGCACCTGGAGAAGTTCGCGGATCGTCTCCCGGCACAGCTTTCCGGTGGGCAGCGGCAACGGATGGCACTCGCCCGGGCGCTCGCGGTGGAACCGAAGGTCCTGCTGCTCGACGAGCCCTTCGGGGCCTTGGACGCCAAGGTTCGCAAGGAGTTGCGCGACTGGCTACGCCGGTTGCACGACGAGGTTCACGTCACGACCGTCTTCGTCACGCACGACCAGGAGGAGGCCCTGGAGGTTTCCGACGAGATCGTCGTCATCGACGACGGCCGGATCGAGCAGATCGGGAGTCCGGACGAGCTTTACGACAAGCCGGCAAACCTTTTCGTCATGTCCTTCCTCGGCCCGGTGACGACGCTCGGGGGACGTCAGCTTCGCCCGCACGACATCGAGATCTTCGCGGATCCGGTGCCTGAAGCCGTGCCGGCCAAGGTAACGCGGCTGCAGCGGGTCGGGTTCGAGGTACGGGCCGAACTCGGTGAGAACGGAACCTGGGCCCAGCTCAACCGGGGACAGAGCGAAGCACTGAACCTCCGAGCCGGTGCCGAGGTCTGGGTTCGTCCTGTCCCGGGTGCCACCAGCCTCCCGATCCCGGGATCGGGCACCGAAGACGCGTCCTGTCAAAGCGCCTGAAACTACGACCATCGAGGAATCCCCGTGCAGATCTTGGCCAAGACGGACTATGCGATCAGGGCGTTGCTGGCTCTCGCCGATCGTCATCCAGAACTAGTCAAGATCGACGCCGTCGCCGACGACCAGAAGCTCCCGCCTGAATTCGCCCGGACGATCGCGGGCGAGTTGCGCCGGGCCGGACTCGTCCGGATCCAGCGTGGCGCCCACGGAGGTTGGCACCTTGCCCGGGCTCCGCACGAGATCTCGGTGGGGCAGGTCTTCCGGGCCACCGACGGCCCGTTCATCGAGCTGCACGGCTCCCTCCCTTCGGAGGTGAGCTATTTCGGCGCGGCCACCCGCCTGCCCCAGGTCTGGGCCGCTCTGCAGCAAAGCGTCGAAAAAGTACTCGATCAGATCTCGCTGGCCGACCTCCTCGCCGGGCCGTTGCCCGCCCTACCAGAAGCGACCGACAGCCGCTGATCGGCGCGGGGCACTTCCTTCCGGGCTAGATCAACCTGACCGCTGGGTTGGGACCAGCCGGCCCGGCTGCGAGCGGCCGACCGGCCTGGGATAGTCGTCCGGTGAGCAGCGGATCGAGAGGCGGCGCAGCCGACCTCGACGCCCTCATGTCCGAGGTTCAACGGGTCGCTTCGGACGCGTTCCGGGCCGGACTCCCCGGCATGCTGCACGAGGTCCTCGTCGCCGTACGGGACGCGATGGGCGCGGACACGGCGACGGTGCTGTTGCTCGACGAAGGCGGCACCTACCTGGAGACGGTCGCGTCGGTGGGCGTCGAGAGCGCGGTCGCCCTGCGCTTCCGGGTGCCGGTCGGGGCGGGCTTCGCCGGGACCATCGCGTCCGCCCGGCAACCGCGGAAGCTGGACGAGGTGCGGGCCGGCGTGGTGGTGAACCCGTTGCTCCTCGAGGCCGGAATCCACGCGCTGGTAGGGGTTCCGCTCCTCGCCGACAACGACGTCGTCGGGGTGATGCACGTCGGCCGTCGTTCCTCGAAGGTCTTCGACGACGTCGACGTCGAGCGCCTCGAGGCGATGGCGCAACCCCTCGCGGCCGCGATCCGAGGACGCCTGTCCGACGAGGAACAAGCCGCGGCCGGAGCCCTGCAGCGCAGCCTTCTCCCGTCGCGGCTGCCGGAGATTCCGGGCCTGCTGATGGCCGGACGTTACATCCCGACGGCGGGGAACGTCGGCGGCGACTGGTACGACGTCTTCACTCTGCCCGACGAGCGGGTGGGCATCGTGATGGGAGATGTAGCCGGTCACGGGTTGCCCGCCGCCGTCGTCATGGGCCGTCTGCGGAGCGCGCTCCGCTCGTACGCGTTGCTCTTCGACGACCCGGCGCAGGTGTTGAGCGCATTGGACCGGAAAGCTCAGCATTTCGAAGCCGGGATGATGGCCACCGTCCTGTACGGGGTCGCCGAACCTCCGTATGCGGAGATTCGCCTCTCCGTCGCGGGTCATCTGCCGCCGCTCGTCGTGAAGCGTGGTGCGCGCGCGACGTCGTTGGTCGTGGCCGCGGACCTTCCGATCGGCGTCGACACCAGCTTGCCCCGGACCACGCACACGGTCCGGCTCGAGGAGGGCAGCTCGTTCTGCACCTTCACCGACGGGCTCATCGAACGCCGGCCGGCGGCCGGCGGTCCAGTCGTGACCTTGGTCGACGACCTGGCCGGTCGGATCCTCGAGACGTTCCGGGCCGAGGATCCGTCGTCGACGTGCGGGACGTTGCTGGACGCTTCGTTCTCGGTCGCTCCGCCTACCGACGACGTCGCGATCTTGGTGCTGCACAGAGTTTTCCCCGTACCTTGACCTCCTGGTGCGGTTGCGTAAAGTGGGGTCACCGGCCGAAAAGCTGTGCCGCGGTCAACCGAAAGGGAAACCGCGATGAGCGTTTTCGCCGATGCGAGATATGCCGATCCGTTGCGGGACGCGACCACCGACCTCATCGAAGAGTTCTCGTCGGGCGTGCCGGCTGGAAAGGTCATCGGAGCCGTTGGTAGGGCGAAGAACCATGTTCGCAGTGGCTACGACGTGCTGCAGTTCGGAGCGCCGCCGCCCGACGAGTACGTCTCGTTGATCGTCGGACTCGCCCGGCAAGAACTGTCGGAGCTCGTCGGTCCGGTCATCCGGCGCGGCCGCGCTCTGGGAGTGGGCTGAGCCCGCACCGGCACCGCCGGTCACCTGGGTCCTTTGCGTCCAGGCCCTTTCGGGGCCCGCTCCGGGCAGTGGTTCGGCGCGACTTGTGGGCGTCGACCACCGTCCGGAAGACTGGCGGCGTGTCGGCCTCGCGGACGAAAGCGTCCAACTACGACGCACCTGGCGAGGTCGAGGATCTGGTTGCGCTCGCCCCGGCGGTCGTCGAGATGGTGCGGAGCTGGTTGGCGGAATCGGGCTCGACCCGGGTCGACAGGTCCGCCGATCGGCTTGCCCGCGTGCTCGCCGATCCCGACGGCCTGCGGTTCGCGGTGTCGTTCATCGACGGGGTGATCCGCCCGGAGGATCCGAAGACCGCCATCCGCCGGTTCGCCGAACTGTCCGTGCGGCCGCCCGACTTCCTTCCTCGGTACCTGCGCCGAGGAATTCGCCTCGGTGGCCTGTTCGGGCCGGCCGTCCCGCGATTGTCGGTGGCCGTCGTCCGCCGGGTGCTGCGCGCGCTCGTCGGGCACCTGGTCGTCGACGCCGGGGATGCCCAGCTCGGTGCCGCCATTCGCCGTCTGCGTCGACCCGACGTCCGGCTCAACGTCAACCTCCTCGGTGAAGCGGTTCTGGGCCAGGCGGAAGCGAGCCGGCACCTGGCGAACATCGAGCGGCTGCTTCTGCGCGACGACGTCGACTACGTCTCGGTGAAGGTGTCGAATGCGCTCGCCCCACGCAACCCGTGGGCCTTCGACGACACCGTGGAGGGCATCGCGCGGGCGGTCACGCCGCTGTTTCGCCGGGCCGCGGAGTCGCGCCCGCCCAAGTTCGTCAACCTGGACATGGAGGAGTACCGGAACCTCGCGTTGACCATCGCGGTGTTCCGGGAGGTTCTGGAGCGACCCGAGTTCTTGGAGGTCGAAGCCGGCGTGGTGATCCAGGCCTACCTGCCGGACGCGTTGACAAAGATGATCGAGTTGCAGGAGTGGTCGGCGGCACGCCGGGCGCGGGGCGGTGCCCCCATCAAGGTCCGCCTGGTCAAGGGGGCGAACCTGCCGATGGAACGGGTCGAGGCCCAGCTTCAGAACTGGCCACTCGCGACGTGGCACGACAAGCGGGAGACGGATACCCACTACAAGCGTGTGCTCGACTACGCGCTGACGCCCGAGCGGATCGCGAACGTGCGGATCGGCATCGCCGGACACAACCTGTTCGACGTCGCGTTCGGATGGCTCCTCGCCGGTGAACGTCAGGTCCGTGAGGGCGTCTGGTTCGAGATGTTGCTCGGGATGGCACCCGGCCAGGTCGACGCGATCCGGCGAACGACCGGATCGGTCCTGCTCTACACGCCGGTCGTCGCGCGGGAAGAGTTCGACGTCGCGATCGCGTACCTCGTTCGCCGGCTGGACGAGGGCGCGAGCCCGCAGAACTTCCTCTCCGCCGCGTTCGGTTTGCACGCCGACGAGTCGTTGTTCCAGCGCGAACAACAGCGGTTCGAACGCTCGCTCGCCGCCCTCGACCGCTCGATCCCCGCGGCGCATCGCGGGCGGGACCGTTCCGCGCCCGGAACCGCGTTCTTTGCCGGCGGCGACCCGGCGGCGTTCCGGAATGTCGCCGACAGCGATCCGTCGTGCCCGTCGAACCAGAGCTGGATGGCCACGATCCGTGATCGGGTTCCCGCCAGCGAACTCGGCCGTGAGGAGCTCGCGCGAGCGACCGTGACGTCAGCCGCCGCGCTGGACGAACGGGTCGCGCGCGCGGTCCAGGCCGGACGAAGCTGGGGCACCCGCGCCGCGGCGGATCGCGCCGCGATCCTTCGCCGAGTCGCCTCCGAGCTGGAGCGACGGCGCGCCGATCTGATCGAGGTGATGGCTGCCGAATGCGGCAAGACCGTCGACCAGGGAGATCCCGAAGTCAGCGAGGCGGTCGATTTCGCTCGCTACTACGCCGATCTCGCCGAAGGTTTGGATCGGATCGACGGCGCGCGACCGGCCCCGGTCCCGTTGGTCGTCGTCACCCCGCCGTGGAACTTCCCGGTGTCGATCACCGCCGGGTCGACGTTGGCCGGGCTCGCCGCCGGCTCCGCCGTGCTGTTGAAGCCCGCGCCGCAGGCCGGGCGGTGCGGAGCCGTTCTGGCGCAGTGCATCTGGGCGGCCGGGGTGCCGTCCGGCGTCCTACAACTCCTCGACATCGACGAAGGGGACCTGGGGCGCCGCCTGATCGCCGACCCGCGCGTCGGTCGGGTCGTGCTGACGGGGAGTTACGAAACCGCCGACCTCTTCCGTGGTTTCCGGCTGGACGTATCGTTGCTGGCCGAGACGAGCGGCAAGAACGCGATCGTGGTGACGCCGAGCGCTGACATCAACCTCGCGGTCAAAGACATCGTCAGCTCCGCCTTCGGGCACGCGGGACAGAAGTGCTCCGCGGCGTCGCTCCTCATCCTGGTTGGCTCGGTCGCTCGGTCGACCCGCTTCCGTCACCAACTCCTCGACGCGATCGCCTCTCTCCCAGTCGGTCTTCCGACGACGCCGGCGGTCCGGATGGGTCCGCTCGTCGAACCGGCACGAGGAAAGCTGCATCGGGCGCTGACGTCGTTGGAACCGGGCGAACGCTGGCTGGTCGAGCCACGTCAGCTGGACCCGGAAGGCCTGCTGTGGAGCCCGGGGGTCAAAGACGGCGTGCGCGCCGGGTCGTTCACCCATCTGACCGAATTCTTCGGGCCGATCCTCGGGGTGCTGACCGCCCGCAGCCTCGACGAGGCGATCGAGTTGCAGAACGCCGTTCCGTACGGCCTGACGGCCGGCCTTTTCTCGCTCGACCGCGACGAGGTCGAGACCTGGCTCGATCGAGTCGAGGCGGGAAACCTGTACGTGAACCGAGGTATCACCGGCGCGATCGTGTGCCGTCAGCCGTTCGGCGGCTGGAAACGATCCTCGGTCGGAACCGGGACCAAAGCCGGCGGACCGAACTACCTGATCGGTCTGACGGACTGGGTGTCGGCTCCGGCGCGGGCCGATGACCGGTTCACCGACGTGGGCGTCGCGTTCTACCGGGCCGCGCAGTCCGACGGCCTTTCCGGGCTCGACGGTCTGGCTCGCGCGCTTCGCAGCGACGCCGAGGTGTGGCGGAAGGAGTTCGAGCCGGTCCGTGACGTCGCCGGGTTGGCGGCCGAGCGGAACCTGTCGCGCTACCGCCCCCATCCCCGCGTCGTGGTCCGTTTCGCCTCGGGTCCGGTGGCCCACCTCGTGCGGGTCGTCGCGGCGGGGGTTCAGGCCGGGGGATCGGTCCTCGTCTCGACGGCCCTCGATCCTCCGCCCGGAGTGCGTGCCGAGCTGAGTGCGGCCGTTGTCGACCTCGCCGTCGAGGACGACGAGGCGTGGTCGCGGCGGCTGAACGGGCTCGAGTCGACGCGCATCCGGTTGATCGGAGGAGACGTCGTGCAGACCTACCGAGTGCTCGGACCCCGTTCTGACGTGGCGGTCTACCCGGGACCGGTGACCGAGTCCGGGCGGCTGGAGATGTTGCCGTTCCTACGGGAGCAGTCGATCAGCTTGACGGCTCATCGGTTCGGCACGCCCGATCCGTTGGTCGAGGGGCTCCGTCTCGAGGCCGACGCCGAGGCGGCGGCCGCCACCGGCCGGGGCGGAGTTCCGGTCTCCTGACGTGGGCTCAAACCGCCGAGGTCGCAGCGGTTTCCCGGTTGTCGACGCGGTTCGAGGTGCGCAGGTCCACCTCGCGCAGGAACAGCGCGACGAGAAGCCCGACAGCCGCGAGCGGAATGGTCCAGAGGTAGGCGTCGGTCATCCCGTTGACGAACGCGTGCTTGATCCCGTCGGACTGGCCGAGCGCGGTACTCGCGGCGTTGTTGCCGTGTGCGGCGACCGCGTTCTTCGTCGCGACCGCGATCTCGTGGGCCTGCGTGGCCCGGGAACGGGCGATGAGGATCGCGCCGAGCACCGCCGCGCCGATCGCGCCTCCGAGCGTCCGGCAGAAGGTGATGGACGAAGTCGCGACGCCCATGTCGCTGCGGTCCACCGAGTTCTGCGTCGCGACCACGGTGGTCTGGGACGACAATCCCATTCCGACACCGAGGATCACGATGAATCCGGAAAGGGCCCAGAAGCTGGTGTCGACCCGGAGCAGGGTCAGCAGGTAGGTTCCGGCGAGCAGCATGCTCGCCCCGAAGACGACGAACTTCTTGTAACCCGCGCCTCGGGACAGGAACCGGCCGGCGGTGATCGACGCGACCAGCATGCCTCCGAGGATCGGTGTGAGGTGCAGCCCGGACATCGTCGGGGAGACGCCGCGGACGGTCTGGAGGTATTGCGGGAGGAAGAGCACCGCGCCGTACATGACCGCGCCCATGATCAGTCCGAGCGAGGTGGTGATCCGGAAGACGTCGTTGCGGAAGAGCCGCAGCGGCAGGATCGGGTCGGCGGCATGCGCCTCCCACAGGATGAAGATCGCGGCCAACAGAGCGCCTCCGACGAAGAAGATCGCCGCCGAGGTGGTCACGTGACCCACGTTGCCGACCTCGGACGCGCCGATCAGGATTCCCGACACACCGGTGACCAGCAGGATCGCGCCGAGCCAGTCGATGCTTGCCTTCCGGCGGATGTGGTCGAGTTTCAGGACCCGATTGATCACGACCAGCGCGATCGCGCCGACGGGGAGGTTGACGTAGAACACCCAGCGCCATCCCGGGCCGTCGACCAGGAAGCCGCCGATCAGCGGGCCGACCACGCTGGCGGCCCCGAACATGGCGGCGAAGTAACCCTGGTAGCGGCCACGATCGCGCGGCGGGATGACGTCGCCGATGATCGACAGCGGCAGCGACATCAGGCCGCCGGCGCCCAACCCCTGCACCGCCCGGAAGGCGATCAACTGGAACATGTTCTGGCTGACGCCTGCCAACGTGGAACCGACCAGGAACAGCACGATCGCGAACTGGAAGATGCGCTTCCGGCCGAACAGATCGCTGATCTTGCCGTACAGCGGTGTCGACGCCGTCGAGGTGAGCAGGTACGAGGTCACGACCCAGGAGTAGAGGTCGGTTCGGTGCAGGTCTTCGCTGATCCGGGTCAGCGCGGTCGACACGATCGTCTGGTCGAGTGCCGCCAGCAGCATGCCCAGCAGCAGGCCGGACACGATGACCAGGATCTGCCGGTGGCTGTAGTCGACGGCCCGGGGGGGCGGGGGCGCCGGTGCGTTGGCCGGTGGGGCGGTCGTCGCGGAGCTCATCGTGTCGCCTTTCCCGGCGTCTCGGCTCGGCATGCTTCGGCCAGGTCGTCCAGGAGCTGCAGGACCTTCCTCCGTCGCTCTCGGGACATCGAGGAGACCGCGTTGGATACCGGTGCCCAGCGCGAGGCCCGTTGGGACCGTAGTTCGTCCGCGCCGGCATCGGTCAGGGTGAGCACGCTGGCCCGCCGGTCGTCAGGGTCATCGGTGCGCCGTACGAAACCTTGGTCCTCGAGGTTCTTGATCTGGCGGCTGACCGTCGACGAGTCGAGCGAGAGCCGGGTGGCGAGATCGCTGAGCCGGACGGTTTCCTCCTCCAGTACCACCAACGTCACGTAGCCGGCCCGGTCGATGCTCCCGTTCATCCGGTGTGCGCTGCTCATGACCCACCGGACGACCTGGATGAACGAGGTCTCCAGCCGGCGCAGTTCGTCCTCGGTCAAGCCTTCGGCGACGATCGGGTGTTCCATCATGCGGCGCTCCTTACCAAGCTGCACCACCGTATGACGATTGCATGCACCATGCAAGCTTTTGGCGGGTTCGGGTGGTGTGAGATGGCATACGTTTCGCGAGCTTCGGTGGGGCCGTCAGCTGGTGCGGGCGGCCAGCAGGACGATGTCGTCGCGCAGCGGCCGGGCAGGCACCACCTGCACCATCTGCTCGCACAGCGAGTCGAGATCGAGGTCGGTCGACAGTGCGGTCACCGTGTCGGCCAGCTCGTCGAGGGCGTCGCTCAGCGAACCGCCGGGGGTCTCGACGAGTCCGTCGGTGAAGAAGATCAGGGTCGTGCCGGGCAGCAGGTGTTCCCTGCCCTCGATGTGCTCGGTGTCGAGGGGGGCGCCCAGGATGATCGTGTCGCCACCGGTGAGCGGACGCACGCTTCCGTCGGGCCCTCGCAGCAGCGGCGGAAGGTGACCGGCGTTCGTGTAACGCAGTTCGCGGCTGCCGTCGTCCGCGATCGGTTCGAGCAGGCCGTACACCGCGGTGACCAGCTGGGTGAGTTCCAGGCTCTTGATGAGCCGGTCGAGCTGGTTGATGACCGAGGCCGGGGACGAGCCGTCGATCGCGAACGCGCGCAGCGACGCTCGAACTTCCGCCATCGCGGCCGCCGCGGTCAGGTCGTGGCCGATGACGTCGCCGACCACGATGCCGACCCGGCCGCCTCGGACGGGAAAGACGTCGAACCAGTCGCCACCCACCTGCTGGCCGGTTCCCGCGGCCAGGTAACGCGCGGCGGTCTCCACGTGAGGGAGCGTGGGCAACTGCGGCAACAGGCTGAGTTGCAACGTCTCCGCCAACTGGTGCTCGGAGGCGTAGAGCTCCAGCGCCGCCTCCCGCCGCCGGCCCTCCGCGTCGACCAGGGCGGCGACGAGGAGCGATCCGATCACGCCGACGAGGGCGGTGAGCCACCAGGCGTCCGAGGCGGTCGACCCCACCAACGGTCTGCGGGCTTTGACGCTCAACGTCCAGACGGTGTCGCCGACGAGCAACGGTTCGGTGCGTACGTCGCCCCGCAAAGGAACCTTGCCGGAGGTGCTGACCAACACCTGGCCGGCGTCCGGCTTGGGCGTCGTGAAGAGCACGACGTCGAGTTCGGTGAAGGGAGCGGTGCCAGCGGCCCGGGGCGCCGCGACAGGCCCAAGCGCCGACTCCCGGTACAGGACGGTCCCCTCCGGCGCGGCCGGCGCGCCGATCGCGAAGCCCAGGCGGCGCTCGCTGCCCATCACCGGGGTCGGGACGGGTTTGCCGGACCGGCTGGCCTGGGCGAACACCCCGACTCGCTCGTCGGTCAACGTCTGGCCGTCGTGGAAGGTGCCGCCGGCGGAGGCGAGGACCGTCCATCCCGACCCCTCCGGGCGAAGCCACGCGAAGCCCACCTCGTTCGGGCCGGCGGCGGCGACGTCGCGGGCCGCCGCGGATTCGTAGGCCTGCACCGAGTTCCCGGTCGCGCGCAGGATCGAGCCCTGGGCGCTCAGGGTCGTCTGGAGGGTCGCGACCGAGCTGGCCAGAACCAGGTTCACCTCCGCGGCTCGGCCCCTGAGCAGGCGGTGCTCCTGTTCGCCGACCACGGAGTGGATCGTCCAGGCCGCGGCGGCGGTGGCCCCGAGCGTGATGACGAGGGCGATGAGAGAGCTGCGGCGGAGCCGTAGGCGCCATCGGCGCCATCTCGTCATGATCGGATTATGCCGGGCCGTAAGAGGGTTTCGCGGCGTACGCCGAAGATCGATTCACTACCTCGACGGTAAGGATCTTGTTGCTTGTGGGGTTGCCGTGGCTCCGCCGGCGGGGCTCCCCGGCGTTTCCTGGGGGACATCACCCCACCTCTGTACGATCGGCGGGCGCGTTCCAGCGCGTACCTGTTCGGCGCCCAGGAGCGTCGAGATCAGGTGGCCGGGATTTGTCGACGCACACCGAGAAGGCTGACCCATGGCGAGCGAGCATTTCGACCTAGCGATCAACGACGGCGTCGCGACCATCACGTTCGCCCGTCCGGACAAGCTGAACGCGTTTACCCTCCCGATGTTTCATCACCTCCGCGACCTGCTCGACCAGGTCGACTCCGACGACGACGTGCGCGCGGTGATCGTCACCGGCGAAGGACGCGCGTTCTCCGCGGGGATGGACATTTCCGGGGGCAGTTCGACGTTCGACAACGCGACCGGGCCGGACCCCGAGACCATGTTCGGCTACCGCGAGATCGCCGGGCAGGTCACGCTGCGGATCTTCGACATGAACAAGCCGGTGATCGGTGCCGTCAACGGTCTCGCGATCGGCTTCGGTGCGACGGTGACCCTCGCGATGGACGTGCGGATCGCCGCGGACAGCGCGCAGTTCGGCTTCGTCTTCACCCGACGGGGACTCGTGCCGGAGGGTGCCTCCACCTGGTTCCTCCCCCGTCTGGTGGGAATGGGCGTGGCGCAAGAGTGGATGCTGACCGGTCGAGCGGTCGGCGCCACCGAGGCGCTGGCGGCCGGGCTCGTCCGTAGCGTGCACCCGCCGGCGGACGTGCTGGTCGAGGCGAACTCGCTGGCGCGGGAGATCGTCGACAACGCCGCCCCGGTCTCGGTCGCGTTGACCCGACGGATGTTGTGGCGCATGCAGGGCGCCCCTCATCCCCAGGTGGCCAGCCGGCTGGAGGGCGCGGTCATCTTCGCCCGGGGGCAGTCGGCGGATGCCTACGAGGGTGTCGCGGCGGCGAAGGAGAGGCGGGCCCCTCGTTTCCCGATGCGGGTCGGCGACCCGATCCTGGACGGCGTGAACGTCACCGCTGCGGACCTGCTCGACCTGCCTCATGTCTGAGAGAGCCGGATCGTCGGCCGCGGAACCGGTCCTGGACCGGGTCGAGGCCCGGTAGTCCCGCCGCCGATCCGAGCGTGGTCACGCCCCCGTCAAGAAGTCCGCGATCGCCTCTGCGAGCCCGGGTTTCGTGACCGCGCTCATGTGGGTTCCGGGTATCTCGACGAACGTGCTACGCGGGATGACCGCGGCGAGCTGATCGGCCGACGCCTGACCCTCGTCGTCCTCGCCCACCACGACGAGCGCGGGCATCCGGATCCCCGCCAGCAGGGACGGTGGGGTGTCGACGAGCGTGTCGAGGATCCGTTCGAGCGCGACGGGGTCGCCATGGTTCGTCCGCAGGAACGCCTCTGCCTGCCATTCGTCGGTCCCGCGCAGGTGTCGGCCCAGTCCGGCGAAGACTCCGCGGAAATATCGGGAACTTTCGGCGGCGTCGGTGAGCCCACGCAGGCCCGTTCCGGCCAGGACGATCCGCCCCGGTGTCGCGCCCCGCACGACCATTCGCGCGGCGACCCGAGCTCCCAGCGAGTAACCGCCTAGGTCGTAGTCGGTCAACCTGAGATGCTCGACGAGCGCGAGCCCGTCGTCGACCAGCACATCCGCGGGGTAGGCGTTCGGGTCGTGTGGATGGTCGCTGCCTCCGTGGGCACGGAGGTCGGGCATGACCACCCGGAATCCGTGGTTCGCCAACAAGGCCGCTTGGCCGTACCGGATCCAATTCGTGTTCGCGGTCGAGAGGTAACCGTGGACGAGGATCAGCGTGCGTCCTGAACCCAACTGTCGATAGGCAAGCCGAGTTCCGTCGTACCCGGAGAAGGAAGATGCCGGAGGCGCGGACACCTCGTCAGGTTAGTGGTCGTCACCGAAAGCGTCGTCGCGAAGCGATCACAGGCTGGCGAGCGCGGCGTTGAACGTCTCGCTCGGCCGCATCGCCGCGTCGAGCTTCGCGACCGTGCCGTGGTAGTACCCGCCCATGTCGACCGGGTTCCCCTGCACGGCGTTCAGCTCTTCGACGATCGTCGACTCGTCCTCGGACAGGCGCTTCGCCAGCGGGGCGAACGCGGCGGCGAGGTCGGCGTCGTCGTTCTGTTCGGCCAGCGCTTGCGCCCAGTAGAGGGCGAGGTAGAAGTGGCTACCCCGGTTGTCGAGTTCGCGTACCCGCCGGGACGGCGACTTCCCGTTCTCCAGCAGGAGACCGGTCGCGATGTCCAGCGTCCGGCCCAGGACGCGCGCGCGCGGAGCGCCGGTAGAGTCGGCGAGGAACTCGAAAGACACTGCGAGAGCGAGGAATTCGCCCAGGGAGTCCCAGCGCAGGTGGTCTTCGCGGACGAACTGCTGGACGTGCTTGGGCGCCGAACCTCCGGCGCCGGTCTCGAACAGCCCACCGCCCCGGAGCAGCGGCACGACGGAGAGCATCTTGGCGCTGGTGCCGAGTTCCAGGATCGGGAACAGATCGGTCAGGTAGTCACGCAGCACGTTCCCGGTGACCGAGATGGTGTCCTCGCCGGCCTTCGCGCGTCGCAGGGTGTACCGGGTCGCCTCCGCGACCGGAAGGATCTCGATCGTCAGCCCGCTGGTGTCGTGGTTCGGCAGGTAGGCGTGGACCTTCTCGAGCACCTGGGCGTCGTGGCCGCGGTTCTCGTCGAGCCAGAACACGGCCGGCGCGCCGGTGGCCCGAGCCCGTTCGACGGCGAGCCGGACCCAGTCGACGACTGCTTCGTCCTTGGTCTGGCAGGCTCGCCAGATGTCGCCCGCTTCGACCGTGTGCTCCAGCACCGTGGCTCCGGTCGAGTCGACTACCCGAACGATCCCGGGGGCGGCGATCTCGTACGTCTTGTCGTGTGAGCCGTACTCCTCGGCCTGGAGAGCCATCAGGCCCACGTTCGGGGTGGATCCCATGGTGGCCGGGTCGAACGCGCCGTTCTTGCGGCAGAAGTCGACGACCTCGCGGTAGAGGGGGGCGTAGCAGGAGTCCGGGATGACGAACTTCGTGTCCTGCTGTTCGCCGGCTGCGTTCCACATCTGCCCCGACGCACGGATGGCAGCGGGCATCGAGGCATCGACGATGACGTCGCTCGGGACGTGCAGATTCGTGATGCCCTTGTCGGAGTCCACCATCGCGATCGACGGCCCGGACGAGTACGCGACGTCGATCGCGGACTCGATCTCGGCGCGCCGATCCGCCGGGAGCTTGCCGAGCGCGTCGAGGATGCTGCCCAGGCCGTCGTTGGGGTTCGCGCCCACGGAACGCAGCTCGTCGCCGTAGCGGTCGAAGACGTCGGCGAAGTAGGCCCGGACGGCATGACCGAAGATGACCGGGTCGCTGACCTTCATCATCGTGGCTTTCAGGTGCACGGAGAACAGCACTCCCTGCGCCTTCGCCTCGGTGAGCTGCACGTGCAGGAACTCGTCCAGCGCCCGAGCGCTCATCCGCGCCGCGTCGACGATCTCGCCGGTGACGACCTTCAACGAGGGCTTCAGGACGCTGACCGTGCCGTCTGCGGCGACGTGTTCGACCCGGAGTTCGTCGTCGTGATCGAACGTCACCGACTTCTCCGAGTGGAAGAAGTCACCGTCGGACATCGACGAGACGTGCGAGCGCGACTCCGGCGACCAGGCGCCCATCGAATGCGGGTGGGACTGCGCGTACTGCTTGACCGAGGCGGGGGCGCGGCGGTCGGAGTTGCCTTCGCGAAGGACCGGGTTCACCGCGCTGCCCTTGACGGCGTCGTACGCGGTGCGGATCGCGCGCTCGGCGTCGTCCCGCGGCGTGTCCGGGTAATCGGGAACGTCGTAGCCGTCCGCCTGCAGTTCGGCGATCGCGCTCTTCAGCTGCGGGATCGACGCGCTGATGTTCGGTAGCTTGATGATGTTCGCCTCGGGCGTCCTCGCAAGCTCGCCCAGTTCCGCGAGCGTGTCCGGAATCGCCTCCTCGCCGAGCCGTTCCGGGAATTGCGCGAGGATCCGTGCGGCGAGCGAGATGTCCCGGGTCTCGATCTCGACGCCTGCCTTGCCCGCATACGCCTGGATGATCGGAAGGAGCGAGTGCGTGGCCAGTGCCGGAGCTTCGTCGGTGTACGTGTAGACGATCTTCAAGATCTACCCCTCACTGCGGGCGGTCGTCGCCGGGCAGGACGTCGTGTCGTAGTCGTGGAAACGTTACCCGGCGGTTCCCGGCGCCGCTCTTCCGGTCGGGATCGGCCTACCGGACTCCCGCCGGACGGCCGATAGGGCTACGCTCGTAAGCGGCCGATCGGACCACGATCCCGTCCGATCTCACCTCGGTCCCGAGGAGGGTGGCCTGATGCGCGTCGACTTGTCCCTGGGGGAGCACCTGCGGCTGGTCGCCGTCCCGGACACGGGGCGGGGCGAGCAGAACGACTACCTGATCGCGTTGTCCGGCAGCCTGGAGCGCACTCGGTGGGCCGCCACTGCCGACGCGATACGAGACTTCTTCGTGCCGGGCGGGTCGGTCGTACTCGACCTCACCGGAATCGAGAGCTACGACCCCTCCACCACCGCGGACCTGTTCGCGTTGCGCCGGGAAGCCACCAAGATCGGCGTCCGATTCGTCTTCTCCGGCACGCCCGCCGCCTCCACTGTGCACCTGCAGCGTCACGTCGAGCTGACGACCAGCTGATCGTCCCGATCGGCCTGCGCCGTGCTCATCCGGGCAGTGGGGCGCGCCGGCCACCACGTTGCGTTCCCCAGGAGGGCAAGGGCCGCCGGCAGGACGACGATGCGGACCACGAGCGCGTCGAGGAGCACCGCGGTCGCCAGACCCACCCCGATCTCCTTCATCTCCACCATGTGCAGCGACGCGAAGACCGCGAACACCGAGACCATCACGATCGCCGCACTGGTGACGGTTCCCGCCGAGCGGGTGATCCCCGCCCGCACCGCCTCCCGCGTCGAGAGCCCCTGACGGGCCGCTTCGCGAATCCGGCTCAGAACGAGGATGTGGTAGTCCATCGACAAGCCGAAAAGGACGGCGAACGTGAACAACGGAATCCAGTTGATCACTGCGCCGGTCGAACGGAAGTCGAGCAGCCCCTGCGCCCAGGAGTGCTGGAACACCAGGGTGAGCACCCCGAAGGCGGCGCCCGTCGAGAGCAGGTTGACGCCGGCGGTGACGAGCGCGAGCGCGGCGGAACGGAAGATCCAGGCGATCATCAGCATCGTCAGTGCGACCACGAATCCGATGACCCACGGGATGCGGTCGGCGAGGTGGTTGTCGTAGTCGACGTTGGACGCCGTCTCGCCCCCCACCGCCCACTGCGCCCCTTCGAGCGTGCCGACGGTGTGCGGAACCAGACTCGTGCGTAGCTGCTCGACACCGTCCTTCGCCTGCCGGGACTCGGCGTCGAACGGGGCGTCGATCCGCAGGACGTGAACGGTGTTGTCCTTCGAAGCAACGGACTCCGGCTGGCTCTGGCCGGTCGTGGAGAACAACCCGTTGCCCTCGAGGCGTTTCGCGAGATCGGCAAGCGCCAGCTCCACCCGCTCGCTGCCGCCCGCGGGCGCCTTCACGACGACGTCCACCGTGCTCTGGGTACCGGGGAAACTCGCCGCGATGCGATCCAGCGTGTGGGTGATCGGTATCGCGCGGGGCAATGATGCGGCGGTGTCCGAGTGCAGCGTCATGCCGAGCGCCGGTAGGGCCAGGGCGAGCAGGCCTGCCACCGAGATCGCCAGCGTCCGGCCCGGGTGGTTCAACGACGGGCGCAGCAGTGCGGGCCACAGTCGTGGACTGCGGCGCTGCGCGGAAAGTCGCCACAGGACCGGCACCCGGGGGCGGTCGATCCGGCGACCGAGCGCGACGAGCACCGCCGGCAGAACGGTCAGTGAGCCGAGCATCGCGATCGCGACCACGATGATCGAACCCGTTGCGAGAGAGGAGAAAGCGGGGTCGCCGGCCAGGAACAGTCCGAGCATCGACACGATGACGGCGAGGCCCGACACGACTACCGCATGCCCAGCGGTCTCCGCCGCCAACTCGACCGCGTCGAGCCGGTCGAGTCCGCGCACGTGCTCTTCTCGGGCCCGCTTGACGTAGAACAGCGAGTAGTCGACGCCGACCGCCATGCCCATCAGCAGGATCATGCTGGAGGTCGTGCCTGAGTCGGGCACGAACTGGGACGCCAACGTGGAGAGCCCGGTCGCCGCGGCAACCGCCGAGAGGGCCAGCAGGACAGGAACTCCGGCGGCGACGATCGCCCCGAACGCGACCAGCAGGATCACCAAGGTGACCGGCAGGCTCAGGTCCGCGGCCGAGCCGAGATCCTTGCTCACCTGATGGTTGACGGCCTTGTCGACCGAGGCTGCACCGGCCTGTTCGACCCGCAGGCCGGGGAAGCCCTTACCCACCGAGGCGGTGGCGTCGAGAAGCGGCCCGACGTGGTCGTCCGCGTGCGCCGGATCACCGGCCATCGTCACTTCGACGAGGACGGCGGTGCCGTCCTGAGCGGTGATCGGCGCGGCGACCGACGCGACCTCGGGCAGCTTCGTCATCGCCGCGGTGACCGCCGCGACCGCGCGGCCGGCGGCGCCGCCGTCGACCTTTCCGCCGTCCGTGGCGGAGATGAGGACGTCCTCGGTCGCCGGATCGTCCAGCCCGGCGTCGTGTTCGATGTGCGCCGCCCGACCCGATTGTCCGGTGGTGCCGTCGAGGTGCGTCATCTCCTTCAGGTTCGTGGCGCTGCCGATCGCAAGGCAGATGGCCACGAACACCAACCAGATGCCGATCGTGCGCCACGGATGGGTGGCGCTCCAGCGGGCCAGGCGGACGGTTGCGGGACGCCTCGTGGTGGGCGTGTCGACGGATCGCATGGTGGGGCCTCCTGGCGAACGGGACTTCTCGGCGGCCCCCTACGCTCGTGCGCCGGTGCCCCCGGAACACGGGTCGTAGGCCCCGAATCGAAGGGGGGTTAGGCCTACCTCGTCCCGCCCCCGGGCCGGCGAGAATGGGGGACGGACGTTCGCGGTCGGAACGCGCGGACGTGAAGGAGCGAGGGTGAAGGGCAAGCCCGGTCGGGTTGCGCAGGTCGGTTACGCGGTGGGGCTCACCGGGCTCGCCGTCGTCGGCCTGGTCCTGTTCGTCCTCGAGGTCACCTCGATCTCGATCATCGTGCTCACCATCGGGATTCCCCTCACCGCAGGGTGCTTCTTCTTGACTCGCCGGTTCGCCGGTCTCCATCGCCGATGGGCGGCACGGCAGCTCGGTACCCCGATCGTCTCGCCGTACCGGCCGGTTCCGCAGCGCAACCCGCTCGGCCGTCTTTGGACCCGAACGCGGGATCCGGCGACCTGGCGCGACTTGCTCTGGTTGGCGCTCAACAGCACGTTCGGCCTCGCCTTCTGGGTCGTCGGCATCCTCGAGGCGCTGCTCGACCTGGTGTTCTGGTGGCTTCCGCAGCATGTGTTCGCCGGCTTGAACGCCCGATTGGCTCGTGCGTTGCTCGCACCCACGAAGCGAGCGGTGCTCGCGAGCCGGGTCGAGGAATTGGCGGCGTCCCGGGCCGAGAGCGTGGACACCCAGGCTGCCGAGATACGCCGGATCGAACGAGACCTGCACGACGGAGCGCAGGCACGGCTCGCCGCCCTGGGCATGACGTTGGGCCTGGCCGATGAGCTCTTGGCTCGCGACCCGGAAGCGGCCCGGGCGCTTCTCGCCGAGGCGCGTACGGCCTCCGGCGAGGCGCTCGCCGAACTGCGTGAGCTGGTGCGGGGCATCCATCCGCCGGTCCTCGCCGACCGCGGTCTCGGCGGCGCCATCGAGGCGCTCGCCTTGCTGCTGCCGATCCCGGTGGAGCTCGACGTCCGGATCCCGCGACGACTGTCCGCTCCGGTGGAGTCGGCGGTCTATTTCGCGGTGGCGGAGGGGTTGGCCAACGTCGTCAAGCACAGCGGTGCGGCGTCGGCCGGGGTGCGGGCCGTGCACGAGGGTGATCTGCTGACCGTCGAGGTCCGCGACGACGGTGGCGGAGGCGCGGCGTTCGATCGTGGAACCGGTCTGCGTGGCATCCAGCGCCGTCTTTCGGCGTTCGATGGGAAGCTGTTCGTGTCGAGTCCCGAAGGTGGTCCGACCGTCTTGTCGCTGGAGCTGCCGTGCGCGTCGTCCTTGCCGAAGACCTCGCGCTCCTGCGCGACGGACTGATCCGGATCCTCGAGGCGCACGATTTCGACGTCGTCGAGGCCGTTGACAACGGGCCTTCGTTGGTTCGTGCGCTGTCCGACCACCGGCCGGACGTCGCGGTGGTCGACGTCCGCCTTCCGCCGACCTTCACCGACGAGGGACTCAGGGCGGCGATCGACGCACGCTCCCAGGTGCCGGGGTTGCCGATTCTCGTTCTGTCCCAGTACGTCGAACAGCTCTACGCGCGCGAACTGCTGGCCGATCGGGCCGGCGGTGTCGGATACCTGTTGAAGGACAGGGTGTCCAACGTCAGCCAGTTCATCGACGCGGTCCGGCAGGTGGCTGGCGGCGGCACCGCGATGGACCCGGAAGTCGTCGGGCAGTTGCTGAACCGGCGGGCGGGCGACGCCCCGGTCGCGTCGCTGACGCCGCGGGAGCGCGAGGTGCTCTCGCTCATGGCCGAGGGCCGGTCCAACGCGGCGATCGCCGCTCGGATGTTCATCAGCGAGAAGGCGGTGGGCAAGCACACCAACAGCATCTTCACCCGGCTGGGGCTGCCTCCCTCGGAAGACGACAACCGCCGGGTACTCGCCGTCCTCGCGTACCTGAACAACTAGGGAAAGTCCCGACGTGTCAGAGAGTTTCGACGAGGCGGACCATGCGACCGCCGTCGACCTCGCCACTCGGGCCGGGCAGATCCTGCTCGGCGTCCGCGCCTCCGGTGCCGTCGGGAGCGAGTTGAAGTCGTTGGGCGACAGGACTTCACACGACTTCCTCGTCGCGGAGTTGGCCCGTCGCCGGCCGCACGACGCGGTCCTTTCCGAGGAGGGTGCCGACGATCCTCGCCGGTTGGAATACGACCGGGTGTGGGTCGTGGACCCGGTCGACGGAACGCGGGAGTTCGCCGAACCACCGAGGGACGACTGGGCCGTGCACGTCGCCCTGTGCGTCGGCGGCGCCCCGGTGGTCGGTGCGGTCGCACTGCCGGCCCGCGGCGAGGTCTACGGCACCGCGGACCCGTACCCGGCGTTGCGCGCGCCGGCGGCGACCCCGCGTATCCTGGCGAGCCGGACCCGGTCCGGCGGGCTCGGGGAACTGCTTCGGGACGAGTTCGGCGGGGAGCTCATCCCGATGGGCTCCGCGGGGGCGAAGGCAATGGCGGTCGTTCGCGGCGACGCCGATCTGTATGCGCACGCAGGTGGCCAGTTCGAATGGGATTCGGCCGCACCGGTCGCGGTCGCGCGGGCGGCCGGCCTGCACGTCTCTCGGCTGAGCGGGGCACCGTTGAAGTACAACCGGCCCAGTCCATGGCTGCCGGACCTGCTGATCTGCCACCCCGATCTCGCGCGCCCGGTCCTGGATCTGATCGACCGGTATGGGCACCGTCGATAGCACGCGGTTTACTGGGCACATGCCTCTCCACGGTGAATACGAGCCCAGCCCGGTCGATTGGGTACGCAAGCAGGTCGAGTTGTACGAATCCTCGGGCGGCACGGAGGGGACCACGATGCAAGGCAAGCCGGTGGTCGTCGTGACCACCCTCGGCGCCTCGTCGGGAAAGCTTCGCAAGGCGGCGCTCATGCGAGTCGAACACGAGGGTGACTACGCGATCGTCGCGTCGATGGGCGGTGCGGCGAAGAACCCGACCTGGTACCGGAACGTCGTCGCCAACCCCCAGGTCGAGCTTCAGGACGGTCCGGCCAAGAACGACTACGTCGCCCGGGAGGTCACCGGCGACGAGAAAGCCACCTGGTGGCGGCGGGCGGTCGAAGCGTGGCCGGACTACGACGCGTACCAGGCGAAGACCGATCGCTCGATCCCGGTCTTCGTGCTCGAGCCGTCGGCCTGACCGACCGCTCGCGCTCGGCGATGAAACTTGCGTCACGTTCCGATGGTCGGGCGCCGCTTCGTGTCCTCGCCCAACTGCTCGACGCCGAGCCGACCTGCCCGGTTTCGGCCCGTCCGGGCACCGGCGCCGACGTCGATTCCGCGGCGGTTCGGTTGGGTGACGGCGCGGAACTGTTCTCCAGGGCGGTCACCCGGCTGACCTCGTGGGAGATGCACCGCCGGGCGGGCTTGCGGGTGTGGCCGGCCGCCGAGACCGCCGAACTCGGAAGTGACGTCGTGCTGGGCTACGAGATGGGGCCGGTGCGGTTCTTCGCACCGTGTCGAGTCGCCTACGTGGTGGACTCCCCGCGCCGGAAGGGGTTCGGATACGTGACACTCCCGGGTCACCCCGAGGTCGGCGTCGAGGAATTCGTCATGGACCATCACGACGACGACGCGGTCTGGTTCTCGGTCCGGGCCGTGAGCCGGCCGGCGTCGCTGCTCACGAAGATCGGCGCGCCGATCGGCCGTCGGGTGCAGCGCCGCGTCACCGGCCGCTACCTGACCGCCATGGCCGCCGACGCCCGACCCTGACGGATCAGGATTTCGACTGCGCGACGACCGCCTCGCTGACCTGGGTGAGGCGCAGGCTGTTGCCCGACGGATCCCGCAGGCCGGCGTCTATCCCGTAGGGGCGCTGCTCCGGCTTCTCGGTGAATTCGACGCCCCGCGTCACGAGCTCTTCGTAGCTCGCCTGGCAGTCGTCGGTGACGAGGAACACGGTGCCGGCGAAACCCTTGCCCATCAGATCGCGGATCTGATCGGCGGTCGCGGGGTCCACGATCGGCGCCGGGGGGATCGCCATGAGGACGAGAGCGACGTCCTGGCCGGGCCATCCCACCGTCAGCCAGCGGAAGTCGCCGAGCTCGGGCATCGTCACGTCGAGGCGGACCTGCATGCCGAGCTTCTTCGTGTAGAACTCGAGCGCCTCGTCCTGGTCGTGCACCCAGACCTGGGCGTTGCCGATGCTGATCATCCGTTCCTCCTCGACGTGTCGGCTGGTGTCGGCACGCTATTGCGCGGGTCTGCTCGGGTCTTCTCGAAACGTGCGGTGTTGCGGCCGGCCGTACGCCCGTAGGACGCACGCGGGCACCAGGGCGTAGGTCGAGGGGTGTGGGAACGACGTCCGGTAGGCGAGGGGTGCCATGCCGAACATCCGGGTGAAGCTCGTCGTGAACGAGCCGACGCTCTCCAGCCCGACCGCCACGCAGACGTCGGCGACGGTGTGGTCGGTACCGCGGAGCAGCGCGGCGGCGCGTTCCAGGCGACGGGTGAGCAGGTAACCGTGCGGTGTCTCCCCGAACGCTCGGTGGAATTCCCGGCTGAAGTGTGCGCGGGACAGCCTCGCGGCACGCGCCAGGTCGTCGACGGTCAGCGGGTCGGCGTAGCGCGCGTCGACGAGGTCCTTCGCGCGTTGCAGATGCCGGGACGGCGGAACGCTGCCCATGCCGTGGATTATCCCGGATGCGCGTCGCGCGTCGACGGGTGTGGAGGGCGCGGCAAAGGTCGCGGTGACCGCCGCCGAGGGTGGTTCGAGGATCCGTTCGAACGGCGCTCGCCTCCACGACGGCTCTGGCCGCGGTCCGTTTGCGACTCGACCTCGAGCGTCCCGGCGTCCGCCTGGTGTTGTTTCTGCTCGGCGGGATCGGCGTCACAACCCTCGGGCTGGGTCTGACCTGGCACTTCTGGGGTCCCGATTGACTCGGATCGGGCCGCCGTCCGACCGTCGAGGGAGTTTCACCAATCGACCGAAGTAGGTGTCCGAACCGCTTCCGCAGCAAGTCCGGGAGCCTGGAGCAGCTCATCCGGGATCTGCACGGAGAGGCGCTATGCGTGAGTGACGGCTAGCCAGATTCCGACCGTGGCCAGAGCAAGGACGTCGGAAGGAGTTTCGACCAACTCCAGCGGCGCTTGCCCGAAACAGCGCATGAGTTGAACACGCCGACGACGAGAAAGAACGCCGCGAGCCCGGCGATCGTCGCTGCACCGAGATCCAGCTCGACCAGCGGACCTGCCTGCACAGTGCTGATGGGTCCGGACTTGGCGGCAGCCAACTCCTTCGAAGACCGAACGGGAGCGTCAACCGGAGTAACACATCACAGTGGTGCGCCGTCAGGGACTTGAACCCCGAACCCGCTGATTAAGAGTCAGCTGCTCTGCCAATTGAGCTAACGGCGCCGGCCGCCCGAGCAGGCGGCAAGCGAAGACTTTAGCAGCCGCCCGACCCGTCTTCGTCCGCCCGACGCAGCGCGTCCGCCGTCGCCGTCACCCGGGTGTCGAATCGCAACACCTCGAGCGACACCGGCAGCGGGATCCGCCAATTCGGGTACTGATCGACCGTCCCCGGCAGGTTGGGCTGGCGAACCTCGCCGAGTACGTCGTAGGGCGACGCCAGCAGGATCGCTGACGGGGTACGGGCGAGATAGCGGTGCATCGCGAGCGTCACCTCGTCGCGGTCGTCGACGTGTTCCGGGTCGAGCGTGCCCTCGACGACGAGGCCGTCGAGCAGCGCCTGTCGATCGGCGTCGGCCTGCGCCTGCTCGTCCTCGACAGGTCGGCCGAGCTGCCCGAGCTCGTGCCTGATCCGGACGTGCTCGCCCGCGAGGAAGCCGTGCGCCGTCGGGAGGTCGTGGGTGGAGATGCTCGCCATCGCTCGCTCCCGCCACGCGGCCGGCGGCTTCAGCGGGCCGTCCGCGGCGTCCCCCTCCCGCTCGAACCACAAGACCGCCGAGCCCAGCACGCCCCGCTTGTCGAGCGCTTCGCGCATCACGGGTTCGACCGTGCCGAGGTCCTCGCCGACGACGACGGCTGCGCGCGCTTCCGCCTCGGCGACCAGCACGTCCAGCAATTCGTCGGCGTCGTAGGAGACGTACGTGCCGCGATCCGCGGTGTTGCCGGCCGGGACCCACCACAACCGGGAAAGCCCCATGACGTGGTCGACCCGAACCCCCCCGCCGTGGCGGAGGATGGCGGCGAGCATCGCACGGTACGGCCGGTAGCCCTGCCGGGCCAACGCCTCGGGCCGCCAGGGCGGGAGCGCCCAGTTCTGGCCCAGTTGGTTGTACGAATCGGGCGGCGCCCCGACCGAGACATCCTGCGCGAGAACGTCCTGCAACGCCCATGCGTCGGCGCCACCGGGGTCGACGCCGACGGCGAGGTCGTGCACGATCCCGATCCGCATCCCCGCTTGCCGCGCGGCCCGCTGCGCCGCCTCGAGCTGCTCGTCGCAGAGCACCTGGAGCCACGCGTGGAAGGCGACGCGGTCAGCGAGCCGAAGGTGGGCGGCTGACACGGCGGCGCTCCGCGGGTCGCGTAGATCCTCCGGCCACCGTTGCCAGGGCACGCCGAATTCCTCCGCGAGGGCGCAGAACGTCGCGAAGTCGCGCAGATCCCCGGACACCTCGATCTCTCGCGCACCGGGCCAAAGCTCCTGCAGCGCGGCGTGTTTCGCGTCCCACACCGCGTCCCGGTCGACCAGTCGTGACGGGTCGGGTGGGCCGATCCGGAGGTTTTCGACCCGCCGACGAACCTCCGCGGGGGCTTTCGCGTATTCCGGGACATCCTCGATCCGCAGGTAGAGCGGGTTGGTGAATCTCCGGCTGGTGGGGGAGTACGGCGACGCGACGACGGGGTGTTCGGGAACGACCGCGTGCAACGGGTTGACCAGCACGAGGTCGGCGCCGAGCGCCTGAGCGCTCCAGACGGCGAAGTCACGTAGGTCGGCGAAATCGCCTATGCCCCAGGAACTTTCGGAGTAGAGCGCGTAAAGCTGGATGGTCCAACCCCAGCAGCGTGGCGGGAGCGGCAACGGCGGCGGGGTGGGTCGTTCCAACGTGTCCGTGCCGGGCGGGATCGGTTCGCCCAACCTGGCGACCACATCCGCCACGACGTCCTCGTCGACCTCGATCCGGCGTCCGGCCCAGTCCAGATACGACGTGGCGACGCCCAGTGCGTGGGCCCGGGCGACAAGGTCCGGTGGGTCGTCGTCGCTCACCGCTCACTCACGCGTTCAGGCTAGAAGCAAGGCGATGTCGTGTGCGTACTGGGTGGGTGTGGTGCCGGCGAGCCAGACCAGGTGCGCCCGGCCGTCGGACGGGGAGAAGGCGATGACCTGCGCTCCGTGCGTGTCGGTCACGTGTCCTTCCGAGTCGGTGGTCGGATCCTCCGCTGCCACGCCGAGTTTGGCGGCGGTGGCCTGGACGGTCTTCAGGTCGCCGGTCAGCCCGATGAACGAGGCGTTGAAACTGTCGAGCCATTTCCGCAGCACCGCGGGGGTGTCGTCGTGCGGATCCGTCGTGATGAAGACGACCTGCACCCTGGAACGTTCACCCTCCTCGAGCTTGCCGAGTGCGGTGCCCAGGTCGGCCATCGTCGTCGGGCACACGTCGGGGCAGTTCGTGTACCCGAAATAGACGAGGGTCAGCTTGTCCTTGGCCTGGGCGGCCAGGTTGAACGGCTGCCCGGAGGTGTCGGTCAGCGTGACGTCGGGAACCGGGATCGTCGTGGCGAGCTCGGCGCCGTCGAATCCGCTGCTCGAACTGCCACCGCAGCCCGTCACCGTCAGTGCGACGCCGAGCGTCGCGGCGCCGAGCGCCAGCCGGATCCAGCCGACGCGGGTGGATGAAGAAATCTTCGGACGACGCATGACGGCCAGGGTAGGCCGCCGTCCTGTGCGACCGTTCAGCGTCGCACCTGTACGCCGCCCGCTGCCTCGACGGCGAGTTCCACCGTGCCCTTGGGCGCGACGAACCGCAGCGCGTTGCCGTCGTTCGACTCGACGGTGACCTCAGCACCCGGAATCGCCCCGGCCCCCTCCAGCGCCATCAGCATCTGATGATCGGCCTGCAGGTCCTCCTCGAGCCGCACGATCGTGCTGCGGCCCCCCACCTTCACCGACGTCAGCGGTCGCATCGGACCCGGCTCGTACGTCCTCTTGGACCCCGGAATCGGGTTTCCGTGCGGGCAGGTCACCGGATCGTCGAGTACCGCGACCAGGCGGGCCTCCAGGACGGGCGAGATCGCGTGTTCGAGTTGGCCGGCTTCCACGTGAACCTGGTGCCAGGGCAGGCCCAGCACGTTCACCAGTAGGCATTCGGCGAGCCGGTGCCGGCGCACGATCGCGGTGGCGTAGTCGCGGCCCTCGTCGGTGAAGCTGACCGTCCGGTCGTCGGAGAGGTGGACGTAACCCTCGCGTTCGAGACGTTTGATCTGCTCGCTGACCGCGGGCGCCGAGACGCCGAGACGCTCGACGAGGCGGGCCCGCATCGCGGGCACGCCCGCCTCCTCGAGATGAAAGATCGTCTCGAGGTACTCCTCGACCGCAGGGTGGTGCTGCGTGTCTGCGGCGTTGACGGTCGACGCGTTGGCGTGCGGCATTCAGATCCATCCTGGGAACCACATACGGGCGTGCCAGCTGCTGTAGGACATCGTCGTCCCGACGAACAGCGGATACAACCAGAAGAAGTTGACGGCGACCAATGTCACGTAACCGCCGACGGCGAGACCGCCGACCTTCTTGCGGGTGACGCTGGCATCAGGTCCCCCCAAGAGCAGTCCACCGACCATGGTGATCGCGAGCACGATCACCGGCAGGAGCGGGATCGCGTAGAACAAGAACATCTGCCGGGATTCTTCCAGCATCCACGGGAAAAAGCCCAATGCGAACACGATCAAGATCATCGCGGCGCGCCAGTCCCGGCGGGCCATCCAGATGCCGAGGACGACGACGAGCGCGGCGACCGATGCCCACCAGATCGCCGGCGTCCCGATCGCCAGGACCTCTTTCGAGCAGCTCTTGCTGGTGCAGCCGGCCTGCCCCTGGGGGGGTGCCTCGTAGTAGAACGCGACCGGGCGGGAGAGGAACAGCCAGCCGATCGGTTTCGAGAGGTACGGATGCAGCTTGCCGGGGTCATGCGTGGCGGTGTCCGTCTTGCAGTAATCGATGATCGGTAAGAGGTAGCTTCCGTCCCCCTTGTGGTTGTTGTCGGTCAGGTTCTTGTGGAAGTTGTAGGCCTGGCACTGGTAGCCCATCCAGTTTCGGACGGTCCCGACGAAGCCCGTCCCGGCCGTTCCGCCGGACTGGGGCGTCCGGTCGTACGCGTTCTTGCCGCCGAGGAACCAGCCGGTCCAGGTCAGCGTGTAGGTCGCGATCGGGATCAGGGTGTACTGGGGGACCCAACCGAGCCAGTCGCGGCGGATCGCGGCGCGAACCGGCCGGGGGATCCCGGCGACCCGCCGGGCGCCGACATCCCAGGCGAACGCGAGCCCGGCATACGCCGGGATGACGTAAAGCCCGCTCCACTTCGTCGCCAAGGCGGCCCCGAGGAAGACGCCGGTCAACAGCCGCCAGTACCGGAAACCCAGCCGGGGTCCGGGATAGGTGGTGGAAGCGCCCGCGTCGAGGCGGGCCGCCAACCGGCGCCTGCCGTGCTCCCGATCCAGCAGCAACGTGGCCAGGGCGACCAGCTCGAAGAACATCACGAAGATGTCCAGGAGGGCGACCCGGGACAGCACGAACTCGAGTCCGTCGAGCGCGAAGATCAACCCGGCGACGCCGCCCAGCAGCGTCGACCCGAACAGCCGGCGAGCCAGCCGCACCATGATCACGACGGCGAGCGTTCCGGCCAGCGCGGAGGCCGCCCGCCAGCCGAACGGTGTGTTGCCGAAGACGTGGATTCCCGCGCCGATCATCCACTTGCCGAGCGGCGGATGGACGACGAAGCCGGGCCCGGTGTTCTGGCAGTTTTGCTCGACGCCGTTCTTGAGTAGGGACAGCGCGTCGTGGTGGTAGTACGTCTCGTCGAAGATGTCCTGGTAGTAGCGGACGCAACCGGTGGCCTTGTCGACGTAGCTCCCGCTGAAGTCGCCCGGTGGCCGCTTCGCGTCGGTCGGGTCGGTGAACCACAACAGCGAACCCAGGTGCCAGAACCGCAGAAGCCCCGCGAAAAGGCCCAGTCCGAGCGTGACGACCCAGCCCGCCAGCCGGTCGGTGGGGAGCGGGGTCACCAGCTTGTCGTGCCAGGAGGTGCTCGGTGCGTGCCGCCCAGCGGGCGCCGAGGCCGGGGTCAGCTCGGCCGTCGCGGTCACCGCGCCAGCCTACGGGGGATCGGGGATGGGACTATCGATCTCGTGCCTCTGGTGCTGTGCGGAACGCCGATCGGAGACGTTCGGGACGCTTCTCCGCGGCTCCGCGCGACGCTCGCGGCCGCGGATGTCGTCGCGGCCGAGGACACCCGCCGGTTCCGTGACCTCGCCCGTCGCCTGGGGGTGACGCCAGCCGGACGGATCGTCAGCTACTTCGCGGGCAACGAAGCCGGCCGGCTGCCCGAGCTCGTCGACGCGCTGGCCGCGGGCGCGCTGGTCGCCTTGGTCACCGACGCCGGGATGCCGGCGGTCAGCGACCCCGGTTACCTGCTCGTCCGGGCGGCGCTCGAGGCGGGGGTCGACGTCACGGTGGTGCCCGGACCGTCCAGCGTGACAACCGCACTCGCGGTGTCGGGGTTGCCGAGCGAGCGCTTCGCGATGGAGGGCTTCCTGCCGCGCAAGCCGGGGGAACGGCGGCGGCTGCTGGCCCAGCTCGCGAGCGAACCGCGCACCCTGGTCGTGCTGGAGTCGCCGCACCGGATCGCGGCGACGTTGGCCGACCTCGCGGCGGCATTCGGACCGGACCGTCCCGCGGCCGTGTGCCGGGAGCTGACGAAGACCTACGAGCAGGTGCTGCGAGGTCCGCTCGGGGAGCTTGCCGCGACGGCACGGGCCGAGCAGCTCAAGGGCGAGATCACGGTCGTGGTCGCGGGCGCGCCGGACGAGGACCCGTCCGCCGTCGCGGACCCCGACGATCTGCGCGACCAGGTCGATGCCCTGGTCGCCGAAGGTAGTTCGCGGCGGGACGCGGTCGCCGAGGTCGCCGGGTCCACCGGCGTCGCGAAGAAGGTCGTCTACGCCGCCGCCACCGGCGCGAAGCTGCCGTAGCCGGGGGCGCTCGTCGGCTTCTCCGGTCTCGGTACCCGGTCACTCGGCGTGTCGCGGGCGGTTTCCCGGAGACGAGTGACAAAAGTCGGAGGCGGGGGCGGCGAGACGTGAGCCACGCGACAGCGCTCACTAGGCTCGGGGGCATGCCCCGCAAGATCCTGACCGCGGTGGCCTGGCCGTACGCGAACGGACCCAGGCACATCGGGCACGTCGCCGGCTTCGGCGTCCCGTCGGACGTGTTCGCGCGCTACCAGCGGATGGCGGGCAACGACGTCCTCATGGTCAGCGGCACCGACGAGCACGGCACGCCGATCCAGGTGCAGGCCGACCGCGAAGGCGTCACGCCGCGCGAGCTCGCCGACCGCTACAACCGGGTCATCGCCGAGGACATGCACGCGCTCGGCCTGTCCTACGACCTGTTCACCCGAACCACCACGCGCAACCACTACCAAGTCGTCCAGAACCTGTTCACCAAGCTCTACGACAACGGCTACATCACCGAGCAGCCGACGCTGTCCGCGATCTCGCCGAGTACCGGTCGGACCCTGCCCGACCGGTACGTCGAAGGCACCTGCCCGATCTGCGGGTACGACGGCGCGCGCGGCGACCAGTGCGACAACTGCGGCAACCAGCTCGACCCGCAGGACCTGATCGACCCGGTCAGCAAGATCAACGGCGAGACGCCGGTGTTCGTGCAGTCCCAGCACTTCTTCCTCGACCTGCCCGCCTTCGCCGATGCGCTCGGGTCGTGGCTGGCCGCCCGCACCGGATGGCGGCAGAACGTGCTGAACTTTTCCAAGAACTACATCGCCGACCTCAAACCGCGGGCGATCAGCCGCGACCTCGACTGGGGTGTCCCGATCCCACTCCCGGGTTGGAGCGACCGGCAGGACAAGCGCCTCTACGTCTGGTTCGACGCGGTGATCGGGTACCTGTCCGCGTCGATCGAGTGGGCGCGGCGCAGCGGCGACGTCGACGCCTGGCGCCCGTTCTGGACGAATCCGGACGCCGAGTCGTACTACTTCATGGGCAAGGACAACGTCACCTTCCACACGGTGATCTGGCCTTCGCTGCTGCTCGGCTACGACGGCAAGGCCGCCAAGGGCGGCGAGCCCGGAGCCTACGGTGACCTCCAGCTGCCCAGCGAGGTCGTCTCCAGCGAGTTCCTGACCATGGAGGGCCGGAAGTTCTCCTCCAGCCGGCAGGTGGTGATCTACGTCCGGGACATGCTCGCCCGCTACCAACCGGACGCGTTGCGCTACTACCTGGCGGTCGCCGGCCCGGAGACGTCGGACACCGACTTCACCTGGGAGCAGTTCGTCACCCGGACCAACTCCGAGCTGGTGGCGGGCTGGGGCAACCTGGTGAACCGTACGGTGTCGATGACGGCGAAGAACCTGGGCGCGATCCCCCCGCCGGGCAACCTGACCGACGCCGACCGCGACCTGCTCGCCGCCGGCGAGACGGCGTTCGACACGGTCGGGGCGCTGCTGAACCGCTCGCATCAGAAGGCCGCGGTCACCGAGGCGATGCGGGTGGTCGGCGAGGCGAACAAGTACCTGTCGGACCAGGCGCCGTGGAAGCTGCGGGAGAGCGAGCCGGAGCGGTTCGCCACGATCCTGCACGTCGCGCTGCAACTCGTCCGGGACGGGGCCGGGCTGCTGACGCCGGTTCTGCCGACCTCCTCCAACGAGGTGCACCGGATGTTGGGCGGGACGGGCGAATGGTCGCCGATGCCGCAGCTGTCCGACGTGGACGACCTGGACGGCGGTCCGCCGTACCCGGTGCTGCAGGGCGACTACTCGGCCGGCGCTGCGCGGTGGGCCCGGATCCCGATCGTGCCCGGCACACCGCTCGAAGCTCCGACGCCGTTGTTCACCAAGCTCGACCCGAAGATCGTCGACGAGGAGCTGGCCCGCCTCGCGGAGGGCGCGACGGGATGAGCCGCAAACCCGGACGCGAAGGCGGCCCGGTTCCGGTCCCCGAGCCGCTCGCGGTGCCGGTCGTCGACGCGCACTGCCATCTCGACCTCATGGAGGGCGACCCCACGGACAACGTCGCGTCGGCTCGCTCGGCCGGGGTGGGCACCGTGGTGACGATCGGCATCGACGTGGCGACGTCGCAGTGGGCGGCGGCGACGGCCGAGCTGCTCCCGGAGGTCTGGGCCGCTGTCGCGATCCACCCGAACGAGGCGGGACTGGGGGGCGCCGATGCGGCGGCCCTGGCCGAGATCGAACGCCTCGCGGCCCTTCCGCAGGTCCGGGCGATCGGGGAGACCGGGCTCGATCACTTCCGGACCGAGACCGACGACGGGCATCGACAGCAGGAAGAGAGCTTCCGCGCGCACATCGCCATCGCGAAGAGTGCGGGCAAGGCCCTGGTGATCCACGACCGGGACGCGCACGACGAGGTCTTACGGGTGTTGCTGGAGGAGGGTGCTCCGCCGGCGACGGTGATCCACGCGTTTTCCGGCGACGCGGATCTTGCCCGCCGGTGCGCCGACGCGGGCTATCTGATGTCGTTCGCCGGCAACGTGACGTTCAAGAACGCGGCGACGTTGCGGGAGGCCGCGGCGGTGGTCCCGGCGGATCTGCTGTTGGTCGAGACCGATGCTCCGTTCCTCACGCCAATGCCGTACCGGGGGCGTCCGAACGGCCCGCATCTAGTGCCGCTGACGATGCGGGTGCTTGCCGATGTACGCGGGGAGCCGGTCGATGAGACGTGCGCCGCGGTCGCGGCCAACGCGCGTCGGGTCTTTGCCGTCTGATTCCGGCGCGGCTTCGCGAATCGGGCATTCCGCCTTAGCCGCCGAGGTTTTTTCTTTTTCGTTGCGGTTTCGGGTGGGGCTGGATGCACCTCTTGGGGCTGAGAACAGCTCATGTTGCCGCAAGGAGTGATCAACTAAGTACGCGGGGTGCTTGCTGCCGAAAGCACGGTTTGCATCACATCGTGCACCTCGTTATGTTGCCCGAACCAGACCGCCGGAGTGGGGACGCTTCGCGGTCGCGCCGCACTTCGCCCGTGGTCGGCCGTTGCCGGTCGTCCCGCTCGCGAGGCGTCGCCCTCCTTGAGCGACGGAGCGCGTCCGCAGTCCTGGGGCCGGAACTGCCACGTCGGAGGCGACTTGCCGGGAGCCCGAATGCTCCGCCGCGCCCGCTCCTCGTCGAGCTGGACCTTCCCCCGTCCACCGCGCCGTCGCATGATCGTGCTGACCGCACAGTTCGCCCTCCTCGCTTCCGTGCTGGGCGCCGCGGTGGCGTTCGTCGGGGCACAGGAGTCCGTCACCGTCGTCGTCGACGGGGCCCCGACGAAGGTGCGGACGTTCGACGGGTCCGTCCGGGCAGTGCTGGCGAAGGCGCACGTGGAACTCGGCGAGCACGACACCGTCAGCCCCAACCTCGCCGCCCATGTCGGCGACCACGCAACCGTCACCGTCGGCCGCGGTCGTCCGCTGGATCTGCAGGTCGACGGGGAGCCGACGCAGCGGTGGGTGACGGCCGGCACCGTGGGGGCCGCGTTGCGCGAGTCGGGTCTGATCGTGGCCGGCGAGTACGTCTCGGTGCCCGACGATCGGACGATTCCGCTGTCCGGCGCGTCGTTCGTCGTCCGGCGCCCGCAGACCGTCCGGGTGCTGGTCGACGGCACCGATCGGGAACTCGTCACGACGGCCGCGAGTGTCGAGGATCTGCTCGTCGGCAGTGCCATCTCGCTCGGCGCGTTGGACCGGGTATCGGTGCCGGGGACGTCCTACCCGTACGCGGGCATGACCGTGTCTATCACCCGGGTGTCCGCGAAGCAGGAGATCACCTCCAGCGTCATCGCCCGTTCGGTGCAACGGGTCGCCGACGACACGCTCTACGTGGGGGCGACCCGGACGATCCAGGCCGGCCAGGACGGTGTCATGACCTACGTCTACGCGACGACCTACCTGGACGGCCAACTCGCCGATCGGGTGCTGACCGACCAGCGCATGACGACCGAACCGCAGCCGACAGTGGTCGCCTACGGCACGAAACCGGTTCCGCTCGACGCGTTGAACTGGGCGGCGTTGGCGAAGTGCGAGTCGAACAACAACCCGCGCTCGGTCTCGTCGAACGGCACCTATCGCGGTCTTTATCAGTTCTCGCTGTCGGCCTGGCAGGGAGTGGGAGGCTCTGGGGATCCGATCGACGCGAGCCCCGAGGAGCAGACCTACCGTGCCCAACTCCTCTACGAGGCCTCCGGCCGAGGGGTCTGGCCGGTCTGCGGACGCTATCTCTGATCGACCCGGACCCGACCGACCCGGGCCGCTCCTCGGCGGCGTCGAGATCCGGGCGTTGGCGCAGCGGTGGGGGGTGTCGCCGTCGAAGGGACGCGGGCAGAACTTCGTCGTCGACGCGAACACGGTCCGCCGGATCGTGGCGGCGGCCGGCGTCCGGCCGGGGGATCGGGTGCTCGAGGTGGGTCCGGGACTCGGCTCGTTGACGCTGGCGCTGCTGGAGGCCGGGGCGGACGTGGTCGCGGTCGAGATCGACGACGTGCTCGCCGGCGCGCTGCCCGAGACGGTCGCTGGACGCCGGCAGGTCGCCGAGCTGGGGGAACTCGACGTGGTGAGAGCCGACGCGGTCACGGTCGGGCTTTCGGACCTGCCCGGTCGCCCGCCGAGCCGGTTTGTGGCGAACCTGCCCTACAACGTCGCCGTGCCGGTGCTGCTCGGCGTCCTCGAACGCTTTCCCGGGATCGCGGATGGCGTCGTGATGGTCCAGGCGGAGGTCGGGCAGCGGCTCGCCGCGAAACCGGGCTCCCGGATCTACGGCGTCCCGTCGGTGAAGGCCGCGTGGTGGGCCGAGGTGCGGACGGCCGGGACGGTCCCGCGGGGCGTGTTCTGGCCGGTACCGAACGTCGACTCGGTCCTGGTCCGGTTCGCCAGGCACCCGGAGCCAGGTGACGAGCGGCTGCGGGCGAGGACGTTCGCTGTGATCGACGCGGCTTTCGGGCAGCGCCGCAAGACGTTGCGCGGCGCGCTCGGTGGCCGGTTCGGTTCCGCGGCGGTGGCCGAATCGGCACTGAAGCAGGCCGGTGTCGACCCGTCTGCGCGCGGCGAGACGCTCGGCGTCGCCGATTTCGCGCGGATCGCCGCCATCGACCCCTCCCCGGATGCCTAGGCTGGGGACTTCACCACCGACCACCAGCCCGAGCGAGGAGCGAGGAGAGCGTTGCCTGCCCATCGCGTCCTCGCAGGCGTCCCGGAGCCGGTGACCGTGCGGGTGCCCGCCAAGATCAACCTCGCCCTCCAGATCGGCCCGAGCAGGCCGGACGGCTATCACGAGTTGGCCACCGTGTTTCAGGCGGTCAGTCTCTACGACGAGGTGACGGCCACTCCGGCGACCGGCATCAGTGTGCGGACCGTCGGGGACGACAGCGCGGAGGTGCCGGACGACCGGACCAACCTCGCCTATCGCGCGGCACAGTTGCTTGCCGACGAGATCGACACCGTCAGCGGGGTGGGTGTGTCGTTGGAGATCGCGAAGGGAATCCCGGTGGCCGGGGGCATGGCCGGCGGTTCGGCCGACGCGGCGGGCGCGCTGGTGGCCTGTGACGCTCTGTGGGGGACCGAGCGCGACCGGACCGAGCTCTCCCGGATCGCTTCCGGTCTGGGCAGCGACGTACCGTTCCTGCTTCGCGGTGGGACGGCGCTCGGCACGGGCCGCGGCGAGGTCCTGGCCGACGTGCTGGCCCGGGGGACGTATCACTGGGTGATCGCGGTCGCCGACGGAGGCCTGTCGACGCCCGAGGTCTACCGCGCGTTCGACGAGCTGGGTGCGCCGACCGGGCCGGGGCCGGACGCTGTTCTGGCCGCGCTTCGATCCGGCGATCCGGTGGATCTGGCCCACGCGTTGACCAACGACCTGCAGGCCGCGGCCCTCGCGTTGCGACCGGGGTTGCGCCGGACGCTCGACGCCGGCCGCGAGGTCGGCGCGTTGGCCTCGATCGTGTCGGGGTCGGGTCCGACCGTCGTGCTGCTCGCGCGCAACCAGTCCCATGCCACCACGGTCGCGGCCGAGCTCGCCGGGATGGGCGTGTGCCGGACGGTGCGACTGGCGCACGGCCCGGTCGCCGGGGCGCGGATCGTCGATCCGACCCGCTGACCGACCGACCCGCTCGGCCGTCCGAGTGGACCTTCAGACGCGTTTCGCGTCGAGCCGTTCCGGCTTTGGCCATCGGACGTCGGTCGCCCAGCCGAGCTTCTCGAACAGCCAGATGATCCGGGCCGACGTGTCGAGCTGACCTCGATCCACGCCGTGCCGGGCGCTCGTGGGCTCGGCGTGGTGCAGGTTGTGCCACGACTCGCCCATCGTCGGGAGCGCCAGCCACCAGACGTTGCGGGATTGGTCGCGGCTGCGGAACGGCTGCTTGCCGAATACGTGGCAGATGCTGTTCACCGACCACGTGACGTGGTGCAGCAGGCCGACCCGCACAATGCTGGCCCAGAAGAACGCCGACAGCGCGCCCTGCCACGACCAGGCCCACAGCCCTCCGATGAGAGCCGGGGTGAGCAGGGTGGCCGCGGTGAACGCCCCGAACCACTTGTTGACGAATCGGATGTCGGGGTCCGCGAGCAGATCGGGCGCGAACCGCCGCTGATTGGTCTGCTCGACGTCGAACAGCCATCCGGCGTGGGCGTGCCAAAGCCCTTTGGTCTTGCCCACGAACCCGTCACCGTCGTTCCACGGCGAGTGTGGGTCGTCGGTCTGATCGGAGAACGCGTGGTGCCGGCGGTGATCGGCGACCCACCGGATGACGGGCCCTTCGAGGGCCAACGAACCCGCGATCGCCAACGCGATCCGAAGCCCCCGGTTGGCCTTGAACGATCCGTGCGTGAAGTAGCGGTGGAAGCCGACCGTGATGCCGTGCCCGCTGATCGCGTAGAAGATCGCCGCCAGCACGATGTCGTGCCATCCGATGCCCCATACGACCGCAACCGGGATCGCGGCCAGCAGGCCCAGGATCGGGACCGCGATGAACACCCCCAGGGTCCACTGCTCGACCCGAGCCCAGGTCATCGACTTCGGGACGAACCCGAGCGGAGCGCCCGGCTGCGTCTGCGACGTCCGCGGGTCGGGCCCGGGCGCGGCGAGGTCGACCGATGCGGTCGTCGGCGCGGCGGTCATACTTCCTCCGGACGTCGGCTGTGGACGAGTCGTTACCGTATCCTGCGGAGCCCGGCGTACGGGCCTTCCTCGGGCGTCGGTATCGGCCTCACGATCGTTCTCGATACGTTCGGCCGGACGGGTGCGTCCGGTTTCGACCGGCCGTAGCTGTAGCAGTCCGCCATGGTGTAACGGCAGCACACAGACCTTTGGAGTCTGCAGGTCCTGGTTCGAATCCAGGTGGCGGATCAAGTGCCAGGCAGGCGCATCATGCGTGCGACCTCGGAACGACATGGCTGGTATGCCGGGTCGGTCAGATCCTTGACGCGCCTGACTCGACCCGCCTACAGTTTCTTGGGCAAGAAGTGACATTTCGGGCGAATGCAATCGGCAAGCTCAGGAGATTGCGGGAATATGAACCAGACGGCAAGCGACGTGGCTTCTGCAATAGCGCCGGACCGGCGGTTGATCGTGGTTTCGATGGACTCGCATGTCAGCGCGCCGGTTGATGCGTACCGCCCGTTCTGCGATCGACAATACAAAGATGAGCTCGACACTTTTATCGCGCATATCGACGAACACCGTATCGGCGCCACGGACTCCGCCGGTCCCGGAGCGGCCGCGGGCATTAGTGAGCGGCGTGATCGTTACTTGGCCAGGCTCGAGAAGGAGTACGGCTCGGACGAGCTGAATTCAGATCTGAATACCCGCTTGCGAATCATGGACGAGGACGGTATTGCGGCCGAGGTCATTTACCACGGCGGACACAACGGTCAGCCGATCCCCTTCTTCGGGCCGACTCTTCACGGGAGCTTTGGTCAAACCCTGCCCGAGGAAGGTAGGGCAAGGCACCTCCGCCTGGCCGGTCTGCGTATGTACAACCGCTGGCTGGCCGACTGGATCCAACCCGCCCCTGAAAGACTGATCGGCTTGGCGCATATTCCGTTCTGGGACGTAGCGCTGTCCGTGGAAGAAGTGAAGCGGGCTTACCGCGACGGGCTCCGCGGTGTGAATCTGCCCGCTCCCAGGCACGGGGTCGCGTCCTACAACGATCCTGTCTGGGACCCTTTCTGGGCGGTTTGTTGCGAGCTCGGGCTTGCTTTGCATACGCACGGCGGAGGGGGTGATCGCTTCTCGGTGGATGGTCCCGGCGCGTACCCGCTCATGGCAACCGAGCTATTTTTCGCGGCAAGGAGAGCGATGCCGCAGTTGATATTCGGCGGGGTCTTCGAACGGTTTCCGGAACTCAGATTGGTGTTGACGGAGCAGACGGGGGAATGGGTCATGGAGACGTTGAACGACTTTGATTCCGTTTATTTCTCGCCGCTCCAGGAGCGGACCGTGCCGTTCCTTCGAGATGTCATCCCTCACAAGCCCAGCGATTATTTCCGATCTAACTGCTATATCGGGGCGAGCTTCATGGCAAGATTCGAAGCCGAGAGCGCAATCGAGAATGACTACTGGCCAAACATGGCATGGGGCCGCGACTTCCCGCATCCCGAGTCGACTTGGCCCTATACGATCGAGTCGTTGCGAGCGACGTTCGCCGGGCTTCCTCGAGAGAAGGCGGCAGCAATGATCGGCGGAAACGCCGTCCGTTTCTTGCAGCTGGACGGCGAGAAGCTGAGTGCCGTGGCCGATCGGATCGGGCCGACCGCGGAGGAAATCGACGAACCCTTACTCGAAAGGCCAGAAGGCAGCGACATATCGCTTGGTTTTCGCACGATCGGCAGTTTCGCTTAGCAGTTGCTTCAGGCGGTGTCCCGGACGACCAGCGAGCCGGCAGGCGGTCAGTAACTGAGAAATTCGAGCAGGTTCTGATCCGGATCGCGGAAATATATCGACGTCCCCTCGCCGCGGCCGCCGGCCCGGCCGCCCACCCGCGCGACCGGGCCGAACTCGACGGGAATCCCGAGTTTCTCCAGGTGCTCGACGGCGGCCGTGATGGGTCCGTCCCAGACGAAACACAAGTCGGCGCAGCCCGGCTCGGCGGCGGGAGCCCGCCGGTAGTCGGGGTCGCCGCGCCGTGCGACCATCGCCTCCGGATGAATGTTGATCTTGTTGTTGCCGCAGACGATCGCGTAGCTCGGAGCGCGGCCGGAACGCCACTCCTGCTCGCCGACGATCTCGAATCCCAGACGCCGGTAGAACTCGAGGGTCAGGGACGCGTTGCTGACGGGGAACGCCACGTGGTCGATTCCCTCGATCCCCATGCATCCCCTCCACTTCTGCGGGCGCGCCGACTTCGCCGAATCTAGTTTCGAGCGCTCGTCGCGTCCAGCGCCGCGTATCGTCCCTGCCGTGAGTTCTTCCGCCCCCTCGACGACGGTGGTGGTGCTCGCCGCGGGTGAGGGAAAGCGGATGCACTCGGCGACCCCTAAAGTCCTGCACCGGTTGTGCGGCGACACGATGGTCGGACACGTCGTGCGAGCGGCGACCGCGCTCGGGCCCGAACGGTTGCTGGTCGTCGTCGGGCACGGCCGGGACCAGGTCGCCGGCGCGCTGCCCGGACACGCGACCCCGGTCGTCCAAGACCGGCAGGGCGGCACCGGGCACGCGGTCCGGATCGCCGTGGAGGCGGCAGCGACGAGCAGTGGCACGGTGCTGGTGGTGTACGGCGACACCCCGCTGCTGCGTGCG
>Ga0081455_10000549_pt1 | contig 48766 bp, 35 predicted proteins | sample TabmetS3T2R1_FD_70207 | JGI IMG/M metagenome (GOLD analysis project Ga0081455, IMG submission 70207) | Tabebuia heterophylla rhizosphere microbial communities from the University of Puerto Rico - S3T2R1 | ecosystem: Host-associated > Plants > Roots > Rhizosphere ...
CCTCGAGCACGTGCTCGGCGGCGAGGCGATCGAGCCAGTACCGCAGTCGCGGCCGGCCCTCGGTCTCGACGAGTTCCTCAAAGCTCGGCCCGGAGCCGCCGCGTGCACCGCGCAGCCCCCACTGCCCCATGAACGTCGCACGCTCGTCCAGCAACGCCGCATAGTCCGCGAGCGCGAGTCCCTTCACGACACGGGTACCGAAGAATGGCGGCGTCGGCACGTCGGCGTCGGGCGCGACGTCTGACCGTACCGACGTGTCGTTCAAGTCTGGCAGTGACGCCGTGACGACCGAGCGCTGGCGCTCGCGGCGAGCCTTGCGTTGTGCGAGCGCCGCCGCCCGCTGCTCATCCACGACCGGGCCCTCGCCGCGCTTGGCGGCCATCACGCGGTCCATCAACGCGAGGCCTTCGAACGCGTCGCGCGCGTAGTGGACCTGTCCCTGGTATCGCGAGGCAAGGTCGTCCTCGACGTACGCCCGAGTGAGCGCCGCGCCACCCAACAGCACTGGGAACTGTCCAGCGATGCCCCGCGTGTTCATCTCGTCGAGGTTTTCCTTCATCACGACCGTGCTCTTCACGAGCAGGCCGGACATGCCGATCGCGTCCGCCTTCGACTGCTCGGCCGCCTCGACGATCGCGGAGATCGGCTGCTTAATGCCGATGTTCACGACGCTGTAGCCGTTGTTCGACAGGATGATGTCGACCAAGTTCTTGCCGATGTCGTGCACGTCGCCCTTGACGGTGGCGAGCACGATCGTGCCCTTGCCGTTGGAGTCGATCTTCTCCATGTGCGGCTCGAGGCACGCGACCGCGGTCTTCATCACCTCGGCGGACTGCAGCACGAACGGCAGCTGCATCTGGCCGGAGCCGAACAGTTCGCCGACGACCTTCATGCCGGCGAGGAGGACGTCGTTGATGATGCCCAGCGCCGGCATGCCGGCGGCCATCGCCTCGTCGAGGTCGTCGGTGAGGCCGTCGCGATCGCCGTCGATGATGCGGGACTTCAGCCGCTCATCGACGGGCCAGCCCGAGCGGTCCTCCTTCTCCTGCTTGGCCACGCTCACGTCGGCGAACACGTCGAGCAGTTCCGCCAGTGGGTCGTAGCCGGTCGCCGGGTCGCGCCGGTCGTAGATGAGGTCGAGGCAGACCTTGACCTGGTCCTCCGGGATCTTGTTGAGCGGCATGATGCGGGCTGCGTGCACGATCGCGGAGTCGAGCCCGGCCTCCACACACTCGTGGAGGAACACCGAGTTGAGGACGTGGCGGGCGGCGGGCGACAGGCCGAAGCTCACGTTGGACACGCCGAGCGTGGTGAAGACCCCGGGCAGCTCGGCCTTGATGCGGCGAATGGCCTCGATGGTGTGCATCGCGTCCCGGCGGAGGTCCTCGTCGCCCGTCGACAGTGGGAACGTCAGCGCGTCGAAGATCAGGTCGCCGGGGTCGAGCCCGTAGCGCTCGGTCGCCAGGTCGTGGATCCGGTGGGCGACCCGCATCTTCCACTCGACGTCGCGCGCCTGGCCCTGCTCGTCGATCAGCATGCACACCGCCGCGGCGCCGTACTCGCGCGCCAGGCGGCAGATCCGGTCGAAGCGATTGCCCTCGCCGTCGCCGTCCTCGAGGTTGGCGGAGTTGAGGATCGCCCTGCCGCCGAGCCGTTGCAGCCCGGCCTCGATGACCGGCGGCTCGGTGGAGTCGAGGACCAGCGGCACGGTGACCTGGGTGGAGAACCGGCTCGCCACCTCGTCCATGTCGGCGGTGCCGTCGCGCCCGACGTAGTCGACACAGACGTCGAGCACGTGGGCGCCCTCACGCTCCTGGTCGCGGGCGATGCGGACGCACGAGTCCCAGTCACCCGCCAGCATCGTCTCGCGGAACTTCTTGGAGCCGTTGGCGTTGGTCCGCTCGCCGATGATCAGGAAGCTCGCGTCCTGATGGAACGGCACCATGCTGAACATGGACGTCGCCGCAGGCTCGGGCCTCGGGGCGCGCCTGGCCGGCGTGAGGTCCTTGACCGCCGCGGCGAGCCGGCGGATGTGCTCGGGCGTCGACCCGCAGCAGCCCCCCACCACCTGCACGCCCAGCTCGGTGATGAACCGCGTCTGGTAGTCGACGAGCTGCTCGGGGGTGAGGTCGTAGTGCATCTTGCCGTCGACGACCGACGGCAGGCCCATGTTGGGGAGGCACGAGATGGGCATCGGCGCGTTGGCCGCAAGGTGCCGCAGGTGCTCGTGCATCTCGGCCGGGCCGGTGGCGCAGTTGAGCCCGAAGACGTCGGGCTTCAGCGCCCCGAGGCTGGCGAGCGCGGCGGCGATCTCGGTGCCGAGCAGCATGGTGCCCGTCTGCTCCATCGTCACCTGCAGCTGGATGGGCACCTGGCGGCCCTGGGCCGCCATGGCCCGCCGGGCGCCGATGACGGCGGACTTGGCGGCCAGCAGGTCGAAGTGGGTCTCGCAGATGAGCAGGTCGACCCCACCCTCGATGAGGCCGCGGGCCATGACCTCGTAGGCGTCCCGCAGCTCCGGGAAGGGGATCTGCCCGAGCGACGGCGACTTGGTCCCGGGGCCCATCGACCCGGCGACGAGCCCGCCGTGGCCGTCGGCGACCTCACGGGCGATGCGCGCCGAGGCGAGGCTGATCTCGTGGGCCCGCTCCGGGATCCCGTACTCGCCGAGCGGGACGGCGAAGCCGCCGAAGCTGGCGGTCTCCACGACGTCGGCGCCGGCGCGGAAGTGTGCCTCGTGCATCGCGGCGATGACGTCTGGCCGGGTGACCACCAGGATCTCGTTGCACCCCTCGAACTGGGGCCCGCCGAAGTCGTCGGCGGTCAGCCCGAGCTCTTGGATGTAGGTGCCGAAGGCGCCGTCGTAGATGACGACGCGCTCGTTGACGAGGTCGAGGAAGCCGCGCATACGTAAGGCACAAGGCTACCGGCCGGCCGTGACCGGAACGGAAGCCGGTATCGGGCGGCGCTCCCGCTCAGCTCGTCAGGGTTGCCCGGTTCCGGAGGCGCCCGTGTCGGTAACGTCGCCCTGCACGGCCGCCCTGCGGCCGGCGAGGGAGGAAGCCCGATGGCGCTGCGGCATGTCGTGATGTTCAGGTTCGCGGAGGGCACCACCGACGAGCAGGTGCGGGCGCTGGCCGCCGGGCTCGACGGGATGCCGGCGGCGGTGGGGACGATGGTCGACTACCGCCACGGGCGGGATGCCCGCATCAACGAGAACACGTACGACTACGTGGTGGTGGGTGACTTCGCGAGTGTTAGCGACTACCTCGTCTATCGGGACCATCCGGACCACCAGGCGCTCATCCGCGACCTGGTCCGGCCGATCCTGGCCGAGCGGGCCTCGGTCCAGTACGAGCTCCCGGACTGAGAGCCCGAGCGGATCGGCGGGTACATCCTGGCCATGCCGCTGTTCGTCGGCACGTCGGGGTGGCAGTACCGGGACTGGCGGGGCGTCTTCTATCCCGACGGCCTGCCGCAGCGGGCGTGGCTGCGGCACTTCGCGGCGGAGTTCCCCGCGGTCGAGGTCAACAACGCCTTCTACCGGTTGCCGGACCGGGAGGTGTTCGAGCGGTGGCGTGACGAGACCCCCGCCGGGTTCGTCGTCGCCGTGAAGGTGAGCCGCTACCTCACGCACATCCGGCGGCTCCGCGATCCCGCCGAGCCGGTTGCCCGGCTGACCTCGCGGGCCGAGGCCCTGGGCGACCGGTTGGGGCCCTACCTCATGCAGCTCCCGCCCACGCTCCGCGCCTCGCCGGAGGCGCTCGACGCCTGCCTGGCCTGCTTCCCCGCGGGCAGCCGCGTCGCGGTCGAGCCCCGGCACGAGTCCTGGTGGACCGACGAGGTGCGCGACGTGCTGCAGCGGCGCAAGGCGGCGCTGTGCTGGGCCGACCGACTCGGACGTCCGGCGACGCCGCTGTGGCCCACCGCCGCCTGGGGCTATGTGCGGATGCACGAGGGCACCGCGTCGCCCAGGCCCTCGTACGGGCGGACCGCCCTGGCGACGTGGCTCGACCGCATGGGCGGAGCCTGGCCGCTGACGTCCGCGTCCGCCGACGTCTTCGTGTTCTTCAACAACGACCGCAGCGGCGCGGCCGTCAGCAACGCCCGGACCCTGTGCCGGATGGCGCGGCGCCGCGGCATCGTGGTCGCGGCGGCACCCCGCGAGCCACCTCACTAGCCTCGCCCGGATGCCGCCGGCCGCCGACCGCTCCCGCATCGCCGTCCTGCCCGGCGGCGTGCGGACCTTCCTCGCCGATGCCGTCGTGGCCGGTGGGGGAGTGCTGTCCGAGCCCGAGGACGCCGTCGCCCTGGTGTGGACCGAGACCGCCGCCGCAGACGCGCTGGGCGGCGTGCTCGACGACCACGCAGGCCTCCGCTGGGTGCAGCTGCCGTGGGCCGGGGTGGAGCCGTACGTCGACGTGATCCGGGCACACGCCGACCGCACGTGGACGTGCGGCAAGGGCGTCTACGCCGAGCCCGTCGCCGAGCATGCGCTGGCCTTGGCGCTGGCCGGGCTGCGGGGCCTCGACCACTACGCCCGCGCCACGTCGTGGACCGGGCAGCGAGGCCGCAACCTCCTCGGCGGCCGCGTCACGATCGTCGGCGGCGGCGGCATCGCCGAGTCGCTGCTGCGGCTGCTCGGGCCGTTCCGGTGCGACGTGACCGTCGTCCGCCGCCGGCCGCGGCCGATGGCCGGGGCGAGCTCGGTGGTGGGCGACGACCGGCTCGACGACGCACTGACCGGTGCGGACGTGGCGGTCCTGGCCCTGCCGCTCCTGCCCGGCACGGCGGGGCTCATCGACCGGCGGCGGCTGGAGCTGCTGGCGACCGACGCGTGCCTCGTGAACGTCGCCCGCGGCCAGCACGTGGTCACGGCCGACCTGGTCGACGCCCTCCAGGGCGGGACGCTGGGCTCGGCGGGCCTGGACGTGACGGACCCCGAGCCGCTCCCCGACGGCCACCCGCTGTGGACGCTGCCTAACGCCATCGTCACGCCCCACACCGCCAACACCCAGGAGATGGCACTGCCCCTGCTCAGCGAGCGGATCACCGAGAACGTCCGCCGTTGGATCACGGAGCAGCCGCTCGTGGGGCTGGTCGACCCCGTCGCCGGCTACTAGAGCCCGCGTTCTCGTCGCGGGAATGGTCGCCATGACGACCATTCCCGCGACGAGAACCCTCGGCGGTAGCGTCCTGGCGTGTGACCCGCCTCTACACCGGCAAGGGCGACGACGGCACCACCGGGCTGCTGTTCGGAGGGCGCGTGCCCAAGGATTCGGCGCACCCGCGGGCGTGCGGGGCTGTCGACGAGGCCCAGGCGGTCATCGGCGTCGCCAGGTCGCTGTGCGAGCGGGGGAGCGAGCTCGACGAGGCCCTGACCCTGGCGTGCCGGGACCTGTGGGTGCTGATGGCCGAGCTGGCGACGCTGCGCGAGAACCGGGGCAAGCTCGTGGACGGGCAGACCAAGGTGACCGCCGAGATGGTCGGCGCCGTCGAGGCGCTGGTCGACGACCTCGGCGGCCGGTTCGAGGCGCCGTCCCAGTTCGTCGTCCCCGGCCAGACGCCGCTCGCGGCCCAGCTCGACCTGGCCCGGACGGTTGTGCGGCGCGCCGAGCGCGAGGCCGTTGCCGCCACCGTGCCCGGTTCGCACGTGTTGCCCTACCTCAATCGCCTGTCGTCGCTCCTGTGGGTCGAGGCCCGCTGGGTCGAGGGCGAGCACCTGCTGAGCCGCGACGTCGCCAGGGACCCGTAGCCTTCCGCGCATGAGCGAACGACGGTCCATCGCCTTCGAGCTCGTCCGCACGCTGCCCGCCGATCCGGCCGCCATCGATGCCCTCGGCGTCGGCGTCTTCGCCGACCGGTTCGGGGCCGGTGACGTGCCCGAGCCGCTCGATCGCACCTTCCTCGAGGGACAGGGATTCGAAGGCAAGCCGGGCCAGACCTGCGTCGCACCCGGCGGCGACGGCCGCGTGGTCGTGGCCGTCGGCCTGGGCGACGAGCCCGACGCCACCGTTGCCACCTACCGCCGGGCCGCGGCGGCTCTCGCCCGGGCCGCCCAGCGCCGGCAGAGCGTGGCGACCGACCTGCTCGACGCCGTCCCGGAGGGGCTGGACCGCCCGGCCGTCGCCCAGGCCATCGCCGAGGGGGTCGTGCTCGGCGCCTACCGGTACACCGAGCTGAAGACCGACCCGGAGCCCAGCCGGATCACGTCGGTGCTGCTCGTGGGCAGGGGCGGCCAGCGGGTCGGAGCCGCGCTCGAGCGGGGCCGAGCCATCGCCGAGGCGGTGTGCCTGGCGCGGGACCTCGTCAACGAGCCGGGCGGCACGCTGACGCCCGCCGCGTTCGCGGCGCGCGCCGAGGCGCTGGCGGCGTCGGCGGGGTTCAGCGCAGAGGTGCTCGACCGCTCGGCCATCGAGGACCAGAAGCTCGGCGGGCTGCTGGGAGTCAACCGCGGGTCGGACCAGGAGCCCCGGTTCGTGAGGCTGGCGTGGGAGCCGGAGCGGCCGCGGGGGACCGTGGCGCTGGTGGGCAAGGGCATCACGTTCGACTCGGGCGGGCTCTCGCTCAAGACCACCGACTCCATGGTGGGCATGAAGGGCGACATGGCCGGCGCCGCCGCAGTGCTGGCAACGTTCTCGGCGCTCGACAGCGTGCGTCCGCCGGTGCGGGTGCTGGGCTTCCTGCCGCTGACCGACAACATGCCCGGGGGAGACGCCACCCGCGTGGGCGACGTCCTGCGCATCCGCAATGGCACGACCGTCGAGGTCCTCAACACCGACGCCGAGGGCCGCCTGGTCCTCGCCGACGCCCTGTCGCTGGCGGGCGAGGCCGAACCCGACGCGATCGTCGACCTGGCGACGCTCACCGGCGCCTGCATGGTCGCGCTGGGCACCGGGATCGCCGGCCTCATGGGCAACCACGAGGGGTTCGTCGAGCAGGTGCGCGCCGCCGCCGGCACGGCGGGCGAGCCGGTCTGGCCGCTGCCGTTGCCCGACGAGCTGCGGCCCCAGCTCGACTCCGACGTCGCCGACATGAAGAACGTGGCCGCCGGCCGCTGGGGTGGGGCGTTGATCGCCGGGCTGTTCCTCGAACGCTTCGTCCCGGAGGGCACGCCCTGGGCGCACCTCGACATCGCCGGCCCCGCCGACGCCACCGAGGACGGCGGCGAGTCCCGCAAGGGGGGTACCGGCTTCGGCGTCCGCACCCTGCTGCGGCTGCTCTCCGACTTCCGCAAGCCCTAGCCCATCGAACTTGCGGTGGTTGGGGCCCCCATGGGGGCGCTTTTCGCCGCAAGTTCGCCTGGGGTGTGGGCCCTCAGTAGCCGGCGTCCCGGCGGCGGAACCCGATGACGCCCGCGGCGATGAGCCCGACTGCGACGGCGGTCAGGGCCACGACCGGCGTCAGGGCGAAGCCGTCGGAGGGCATCGCCGGCACGTGCTGGAACGGCGACAGGTCGACCACCCAGTCCGGCAGGTTGAACAGCACGGCGAACAGCCCGATCACGAAGCACGCCGTCAGCACGGCCCAGGCCGCGGCGGTGGCCCGGGGCGCAAACCCAAACAGCACGAGCGTGACGCCGACCAACACCCACAGCGCGGGCACGAAGGCGACGGCGGCGCCCACGAGGCTGCCGACCTGACCCCCCACATCGCCGATGGCGACCCCATAGGTGAGGCCGATGCCGAGGCCCGCCGCCAGCATCAGCGCCAACGATCCGACGAGCGCCACCGCGACGTAGGACGTCACCCACCGGGTCCGACCCAGTGGGGTTGCCAGCAGCGGCTCGGCGCGTCCGCCGGTCTCCTCGCTGCGCAGTCGCAGCGTCGACGAGATGGCGAAGCCGCCGGCGATCAGCGCCAGCATCAGTAGCGACGTCCTGAAGAACGCGTCGGTCAGGGTCCCGCCGCCTTGGGCGATGATGTCCTCGAACGCGCTGTTGTTGCCGATCAGGTCGTGGACGTCCTGGCCCACCGAGCCGTAGGACACGCCGGCGAGGCCGAGCCCGACCGTCCAGGCGGCGAGGCTGGCGCGCTGGAGCCGGATCGGCAGGCCGAAGGGCGACCCGGCGAGCGCGGCCGATGCGACCGGGGGCCCGGGGCGGGGCGGCACCAGCCCGCCTCCCAGGTCGCGCACGCCCAACAGGGCGAACGCCACCGCCACGCAGACGATCGCCGCCGCCGCCAGCAACAGCAGGGTCCACCAGCGCTCGCCGGCGTAGGGCCGGGCGGCCTGGGCCCAGCCCATCGGCGACGCCCACGACAGGGTGCCGTCGCCGACGTCGCCGACCGCCCTCAGGAGGTAGGAGGCGGCCAGGGCGACGCCGGCAAGTCCGAGTGCGGCGCGGTTGTGCTCGGTGACCTGGACCGCGATGGCGGTGACGCAGGCGAACAGCAGCCCGAACGCGCCCATGGCCGCGCCGTAGAGCAGCGATCCCGCCGTGGGTAGGTCCTGGCTCAGCATGCTCAGGGTGATCAGCCCGCCCAGCACCGTGAAGGCACCGGCGGCCACGACCAGCACCGCGGTGACCGGGGCGTTGCGGCCCAGGACCGTGGCGCGCAGCAGCTCTGTCCGTCCGGTCTCCTCGTCCGCCCGGGTGTGGCGGCCCACGAGGAACATGCCCATGAGCGCCATCACGACGAAGCCGAAGCTGCCGACGTTGAAGACCGTCTGCCCGCCGAGCGTGTCGAGGCCGTAGGAGGGTGCGTTCAAGGCGATCAGCGCGGCGTTGTCGTTCGCGGTCTGCGCGGCCTTGTCGAGGTCGGCTTGGGTGGGGTAGAGGCCGTCGATGCTGGCGGCGGTCGAGAGCACGAGCAGCGTGATCCCGACGATCCACACCACGAGTCGGACGCGGTCGCGGCGCAGGATGAACCGCACGAGCGCCCAGGTGCCGGTGAGGGTCGTGCCCCGCGCAGGCGCCGGGGCCAGGGCGGCGCCCGACGGCGGCGGGCCCGCGAGGGTCGCACCGGTGGCGCTCAACGGCCCACGTCCGCGTTGGCGGCGGGGCTGTCGGTCGCCGAGCCGTCGGGCAAGGGCCGGCCCTCGAGCTCGGCCAGCTCGTCGCCGTAGTGGCGCAGGAACAGCTCCTCGAGCGTGGGCGGCTGGCTGGTCAGGCTGCGAACGCCGAGGCCGGTGACGAACTTGAGGACGCCGTCCAGCCGCGCCGTGTCCACGTCGAACCGCGCCCGCGTGCCGTCGACGTGGGGATGGTGGACGCCGGGCAGGCTCGTGAGCCCGTCCACCGGCCGTTCGGTCTCGACGGCGATCGACGTGCGGGTCAGGTGGCGCAGCTCGGCCAGGGTGCCCGACTCGACCGTGCGCCCGAGGCGGATGATGCTCACCCGATCGCAGAGCGCCTCGACCTCGGCCAGGATGTGGCTCGAGAGCAGCACGGTGCGGCCGTCCTCGGTCAGCTCCGTGATCGTGTCCTGGAACACCGCGCCCATGAGCGGATCGAGGCCCGAGGTCGGTTCGTCGAGGATCAGCAGCTCGGCGTCCGAGGCGAGCGCAGCCACGAGCGCCACCTTCTGGCGGTTGCCCTTCGAATAGGTGCCTCCCTTCTTGGTGGGATCGAGCTCGAAGCGTTGGAGTAGCTCGTCGCGCCAGCGCCGGTCGAGCCCGCCCCGCAGGCGGCCGATCAGGTCGATCACCTCGCCGCCCGTGAGGTTGGGCCAGAGGTTGACTTCGCCCGGGACGTAGGCGAGGCGACGGTGCAGGGGGACGGCGTCGCTCCAGGGGTCGCCGCCGAGTAGCATCGCCCGCCCCGAGTCGGCCCGCAGCAGGCCGAGCAACACCCTGATCGTGGTCGACTTGCCGGCCCCGTTGGGCCCCAGGAACCCGTGGACCTCGCCGGTGGCCACGCTGAGGTGGAGGCCGTCGAGCGCTCGCGTGCGGCCGAAGGTCTTGACGAGGTCCGAGACCTCGATGGCGTTGGTCATGGTTTGACCCTAGCTATTCTTCATAAACTTGTGAAGAGCAGAGAATGTGTGAAAGATATGACGTCATGAGCGGGATGGACAAGGCGACCGACAAGGCGACCGGCAGCGCGATCGGCAAGGCGGACGGCGATGACGCCGTCCTGCGCTTCGTCGAGCGCTTTGCGCTGATGCTCACGGAGACGGGCTGGCCGCGCATGCCGGCCCGGGTCTTCGCCTGCCTCCTCTGCGAGGACTCCGGCTGGCTCACGGCGGGCGGCCTGGCCGCCCGGCTACGGGTCAGCCCGGCCGCGATCTCGGGGGCGGTGCGCTATCTCGTCCAGATCGGGCTGGTCACGCGCGAGCGTGAGCCCGGAGCACGGACCGACCACTACCGCATCGACGACGATGCCTGGTACGAGGCGATCACGCGCCGCAACGACGCGCTGGCCCGATGGGACGCGGCGTTGGCCGAGGGTGTGAAGGTGGTCGGGGCCGGTGCGCCCGCCGGGCGGCGCCTCGAGGAGAGCCGCGAGTTCTTCGCCTTCTTCCACGACGAGCTGGTCCAGATGCTGGAGCGTTGGCGCCAGCACAAGGGCAGTGGCGTCGGCTGACGCCGGCACATCTCACACCGTCAGGACAGGGCCGGTGCGTCGGCGATGAACGCGTCGAGGACGCCATCGGCCACCTTCACCGGGCCCTGCGGGCGGGTCTCGCCGGGAATGGTGTGGATCGCCGCGGCCCGGTCGGCCAGACCGGCGGCGTCGGCGAACCGGGCGTCCGCCCCGGCGTCGTCACCGGCGATCCGGGCGTCGAGCGCGTCGAGGGTCGCCACCAGGGCCTGCCCCCAGAGCGCGGTGGCGTCGAGCCACGGGCGGGCGTCGGCAACGAACGCCCGGTCGCCGACGCCGCGCTCGATCACGGCCGTGGCGCCGGCCAGGAGCTGCGCGTAGGGACGCAGGCCCGCGACGGCGCCCGACCGGTCGCCGCCGTCCCAGGCCCCACGGAAGGCGTCGAGCTGGCGGGCCAGTGCCGGCGCCTGCGGCTGGGACACGGTGCCCGGGGCGGAGGTCGGGGCCAGGTTCTCGACGTCGAAGAACGCCAGCAAGGCGTCGACCGTGCCGGGAACGGCGCCCCCGCCCACGGATCCGCCGGCGAGGTAGGTGGCGGCGGCGCGGTGGGCGCGCAGCGGGTCGTACGCGGCATCGTTCCACGTGAAGTCCGCGGCCCCGACGAGCTGCACCTTGCTGGCCGCCGCCTGGTTCATGGGGTTGAGCACGATCCCCGTCACCTGGGCCGACAGGCCCCGCTGCCGCCGGGCATAGGGCGCCAGGATCAGCCGGCCCTCGGTGGCCGGGAAGTCGTTGACCGGCGTGTTGTCCCACACGAAGGTCGGCCGCCCGAACACCGCGGCGGCGGCTGCGGCCTGATCGACGGTGATCTCGGCCGGCACCACCATCGATCCGGTCCACATGACCTCGATGGCGGGGTCGAGCTGCTCGCGGATCACCCGGCGGTAGGGGCTGTCGTCGGTCCGCCGGTACTCCGTCGGGACCATCTGCAAAGGCTGCGCGCCTTCGTGTTGGGGGATGAAGCCGCGCTGCAGGGCGTTGAGGAGCTCGACCTGGGCCCGCGCCGCCGCCTCGGGCGAGGGGGCGCCGTAGCGGCTCCGGTCGCCGTCGCAGTTCCAGCGGGTGTACACGATGTCGTCGAGCGCGATCGAGAACGCCCGCACCCCGAGCCGGTAGACGGCATCGAGCTTGGCGACGAGTGCGTCGACGTCGGCCGGGTCGCTGTAGCAGATCGAGACGCCGGGCGAGACGGCGAACGTGAACCGCACGTGGTTGGCCGCTGCCCGGTCGATCAGCGCTTGGAGATCGGTGACGCGCTCGGGTGGGTACGGCTCGCGCCAGCGGTCGCGGTGGTAGGGATCGTCCTTGGGGGCATAGATGTAGGTGTTGAGCTTGAACCGGCCGTAGAAGTCGAGCTGGTCGAGCCGCTCGTCCTGGGTCCAGGGGCTGCCGTAGAAGCCCTCGATCGCGCCCCGATGGCGCATCGCCGGGTGGTCGACCACGCCGACCCCGGCGAGGGTGGACGGGGCCGCGGTGCCGCCGTCGCCGGCCCCAGTGACCAGCTGGCGCAGCGTCTGGGCGGCATAGAACGTGCCGGTGGCGTCGGCGCCGGCCAGGACGACCTCCGCCGCTCCCCCGTCCCGGGTGAACGCCGCCAGTGCGTAGCCCTCCGCAGGCATGCCGCCGGGCACCTGCAACCCCGCGTCGCCGAGCGGCGAGGCGGTGGGCTCGGCGCCGAGCGTGCCGACATCGACGACGAGCGGTGCCGGGTCGCCGTCCCGGTCGCCCGGACCCAGCACCCGCACGTTCCGAGCCCCCGCCGCGCGGAGCACCTCGGTCACGGTGCCGGTGGTGTTGGCGTCGACGCCGTCGCCGGCGATCAGGTCGACGTCGGAGGGCACGGGCACGTCAGGCCCGAGCCAGCGCATCTCCCTCGGCGTCGGGGTCACCACCGGCAGGGGATCGTCGCGCGGCTCGAGGATGGGTGCCCCGGAGCCCGGGGCGGTCGTGGATGGCCGACCCGCGGCGCCGCCTTGGCGGTCGCCACCGGAGCACGCCACGATCGACCATGCAAACACGAGCGTCGCGGCAGAGACCGCAAGGGCCGGGCGCCGCCGGCGCGGCCCCGGTCGCCGTCGTGCCGCCCGGGCGCCGAGCGCTCGAGGGAATCGGTTCCGGTGGCCCGGGCTCGAGGTCATAGGTATCGGGACCGGAACCTATGGCCTAGGGCTTGGCTCCGTGGAACTCATGACCGCGGTTGTCGGCCCGGCGGCGGTTGGCTCCGCGGAACCCATGACCTCGGCTGTCGGCCCCGCGGCGCCGGGAGTCGAATCCACGACCTCGGGTGGCGCCGTCGGGGAGCCGGAGCCCATGGGCCCGTGGCGTTCGACCGCCCACGCCGTCGCCTCGCTGGCCAGCGCCGGATGGAAGCGCCACCTGTGGAGCTGGCGCTCGGTGGCCTCGCCGTCCTCCCCGAGCTCGAGCAGCGACAGGGCCAGCCGGCGCGCCTGGTCGCGCAGGTCGTCGGCGCCGAGGGCGGCCGGGGCCCGGTCGACCCAGGCGGCGTGCTCCGCCTGCAGCACCGGCGACAGCCGCCGGACCTGGCGGAGCGTGAGCGGCGGCAGGCGGCGGCGCACCTCGAGGGAGGCGTCGGCGGTCAGGCGGCTGGTGCCGAACTGGCAGCAGCGGGCGATGGTGCGGGGGAATGCGCTGCTCGTGCCGCGGTAGCGGCCGAGGCCGAGCGCGGTGGCGCACTCGGCGAGGTCGAGCGGATAGCCATCGGGCGAACGCTCGAGCCCGTCGACCAGGTAGCGCATGAGCCACGTGGCCGAGGGGCCGAGGATCCCGAGCCAGAAGCGCTCGACGTAGCGGGAACGGGGGTCGTAGCCGACCTGGTCGATCACCGGATCGGACCAGGGGAGGACCCGCAGGGTGGGGATGGTGGTAGGGATGTCGCGGGCGTGCATTGCGTCTCCGAGGATGGGCGAGCGTGCGGCCAGCGGGGAAGTTGCCCTGGGTGCGTTGCGGAAGCCTCTCACAGAGCTTCATGCAATTTCAATGCCGTCCGCTCCGTGAGTAAGGTTTCTGGCCGTGCGCGATGACCTGATCGCCGAGGCGGGTCGCTGGGTCGACGCGGCCGAGCGGGTCGTGGTGCTCACCGGCGCCGGCATCAGCACCGACAGCGGGATCCCCGACTTCCGCGGGCCCAACGGGGTGTGGACCCGGAACCCGGGCGCCGAGCGGCTGGCGACGCTGCAGAACTACATGTCCGACCCGGAGGTTCGCCGCGAGGCGTGGCGGACGCGGCTGCGCCATCCGGCGCTGTCGGCCGAGCCCAACGCCGGTCACCGAGCGCTCGTGGCGCTCGAACGCCGGGGCAAGCTCGACACGCTCGTGACGCAGAACATCGACGGCCTGCACCAGGCGGCGGGGTCCGATCCGGCGACCGTCGTCGAGGTCCACGGCACCATGCACACCGTCGTGTGCATGTCGTGCGGCGAACGGGCGCCGATGGAGCGGGCACTGGACCGGGTGCGGGCGGGCGAGGAGGACCCGCCGTGCCGCACGTGCGGCGGCATCCTCAAGTCGGCGACGATCAGCTTCGGCCAGAACCTCGTGGTCGAGGACCTCCAGCGGGCGATGGATGCGGCCCGCCGGTGTGACCTGTTGCTCGCCGTGGGCTCCACGCTCGCGGTCTACCCGGTGGCCGACATGGTGCCGGTCGCCCACATGGCGGGCGCCCGGATCGTGATCGTCAACGCCGAGGAGACGGCCATGGACGACCTCGCGGATGCGGTCATCCGCGGCTCCATCGGCGAGGTCCTGCCGCAAGTCGTCGGCGTTGGCGAGCCCGACACGAGCGTCAACTAGTGGGCGCTACGCGCAGCCGCCGCGTCCGTCCGGGGCGTCGGGACCCGCGATGTGAGTAGCGTGTCGCCGATGGCAGCGCTGCTGGAGGCTGCGAAGCGCCGCAATCCCCTCCCGACCGGCACGTTCGCGGTCGGGGCCGGGCTCCTCGTCGCGGGCCTGTCGGCCTATGGCTTCCTGGCAGTGGCCGACCGGCCGTTGACCAAGGCCGAGTACTCGCCGCTGTCGGCGACCTGGAGCCTGGTCTTCCTCATCGGGCCGGGCCTGTTCCTGCCCCTGGAGCAGGAGATCAGCCGTGCGCTCGCCGAGCGCCGCACCCGGGGCCTCGGCGGGGCGCCCGTCGTGCGTCGGGCGGCCACCCTGGGCGTGGGGCTGGCTCTGGCGGTCCTGGTGCTGCTCATCGCCACCGCCCGCTGGTCCGTCGACGAGCTCTTCGACCACCAGCTCCTGTTGCTGGTGGGGCTGACGCTGGGTGTCGCCGGCGCGCTGGCCGGGCACATCACCCGCGGCTGCATGTCGGGCACGGGGCACTTCAAGGGCTACGGCACCTACATCGGCGCCGACGGACTCATCCGGCTGCTGGGTTGCATCCTGTGCGCGGTCATCGGCGTGACGACCGCGGGCTGGTACGGCATCGCGCTCGGGATCGCGGGGCTGCTGGCGGTGCCCGTGGCCCTGCGGGTCGAGCGTCCGTCGCTGCGACCGGGCCCGGAGGCGGCGCTGCGGGAGATCAGCACCGCCCTCGGCTACCTGTTGATTGGGTCGCTGCTCGCGTTCGGGCTGATGAACATCGGCCCGGTGATCGTGAAACTGCTGGCGTCCGATACGCAGGCCGATGCCGCCGGTCGGTTCGTCAACGGGGTGGTCGTGGCGCGCATCCCACTGTTCCTGTTCCAGGCCGTCCAGGCGGCGCTGCTCCCCAAGCTGTCGGCGCTGGCCACGGCCGGCCGCCTCGGTGACTTCCGGGCGAGCCTCAAGCGGCTCATGGTGGTCGTCCTGGCCCTGGCGGTGGCCGGCACCATCGTCGGTGCCCTGCTGGGGCCCACGGTGGTCGAGATCATGTTCCGCAACGCCGACCTCGACCGGCGCACGCTCGCCCTGCTGGCCGCCGGGAGTGGGCTGTACATGCTCGCCCTTGCGTGCGCGCAGGCTCTGATCGCGCTGGGTGGGCACCGGGACCAGGCGATCGGCTGGGCAATGGGGATCGTCGCCCTCGCGGCGACCACGTGGCTCGGCGGCGACGACCTGTTCTTCCGGGTCGAGATGGGCCTGTTGGTCGGCAGCCTGGCCGCGCTCGTGACCATGGGCGTGCTGCTGCTCCGCCGGTTGGCCGTCGCGGGTCCGCTGGCCGTCGACCGGGGCGACTTCATCGAAGCCATCCACGAGGTCCCGATCGAAGCCTGACCCTCTTGGCGTGGCTCGTTGCTGGTCGTGGCGTGGTGGTGCCTCGTGGCGCCGCCGGCCCGGGCCACACACAGAATGTTGAGCGAGTCTGTAGGCTTTTCGGTGGCCTAGAAAGATCGCCCGAGAGGTTGCCATGCCGAGCTTCCGTGAGCTGCTTGCCGCCACCAAAGCCGAGGTCCGCGAGATCGACACCGCCCAGGCCGACGAGCTGCGGCGGCGGCCGGGCGCGGTGGTCCTCGACGTGCGCGAGCCCGACGAGTACGAGCAGGGCGCCATCCCGGGCGCCGTGCACATCCCGCGGGGCACGCTCGAGAGCTCGGTCGAGAACCGGATCGTCGACAAGTCGGCGCCCGTGATCATCCACTGCGCCAGCGGCGTGCGCTCGGTGTTCGCGGCCAAGACCCTCGCCGACATGGGCTACCAGGACGTCGCGTCCATGAGCGGGGGCTTCAACAAGTGGAAGGACGAGGGCCGCGACTGGGCCGCCCCCCGCAAGCTGTCGGCGGAGCAGCGCAACCGTTACCAGCGCCACCTGCTCCTCCCGGAGGTCGGCGTCGAGGGCCAGCTCAAGCTGCTCGACGCCCGCGTGTTGCTGCTGGGGGCCGGTGGCCTGGGATCACCTGCGGCCCTGTACCTGGCGGCCGCCGGCGTCGGCACGATCGGCATCGTCGACATGGACGTTGTCGACGAGTCGAACCTGCAGCGCCAGATCCTCCACAACCTCGACCGGGTGGGCGAGCGCAAGGTCGACTCGGCCAAGAAGACCCTCACTGCCATCAACCCCGACGTCAACGTCGTGACCCACGACGTCCGCCTCGGCGCCGACAACGTCATGGACATCCTGTCCGGCTACGACATCGTGGTCGATGGCGCCGACAACTTCCCCGTCCGCTACCTGCTCAACGACGCGGCCCTGAAGCTCGAGATCCCGGTCGTGCACGGCTCGATCTTCCGGTTCGAGGGCCAGGTCACCGTGTTCAAGCCACACGACGGGCCCTGCTACCGCTGCTTCCTCCCCGAGCCGCCGCCGGCCGAGCTGGCGCCGTCGTGCGCGGAGGCCGGGGTGCTGGGCGTGCTGCCGGGCATCGTGGGGTCGATCCAGGCGGTCGAGGCCATCAAGCTCATCCTCGGCATCGGCGAGGACCTGTCGGGCCGGTTGCTGGCGTACGACTCGCTGGAGGAGTCGTTCCGCACCTACCGCATGCTGCGCGACCCGGAGTGCCCCACCTGCTCGATCGACCCCGAGCGCATCGTGATCGCCGAGTACGACGAGCTCTGCATGCCGCATCCCCTCGCCCCGCCGCCCGCGGGGTAGCCACTGCGCCGCCTGAGGTCACCCGCCCGCCAGCCCACTCACCGTCACGAACGTGTAGCCCCGGGCGCGGATGGCGTCGACGATCTGTGGGAGCGCGGCGGCGTCGAGCATCGAGTGGTCGGTCGGATGCGACCCGACGTGCATGAGCACGATCTCGCCCGGCTGGAGGCCGGCGAGCACCCGATCGACGACCTTTTGCACCGTCATCCCACCGGACGTTCCCTGCCATCCCAGCGAGTCGACCGTCCACCGGACGCCGATGTACCCCATGTTGTTGACGATGCCGAGCACACGGCTGTCGACGGCACCGAATGGGAAGCGGAAGAACGGGCGCGTCTCGGCACCGTTGGCGAGCAGGATCGACCGCTGAGCAGTCGACACCTGAGCCCGGACCTCGGCATCGGACAGGGTCGTGAGGTCAGGGTGAGTGTCGGTGTGGTTACCCACGACGAAGCCACTCATCGTCACGTCGTTCGCCTGGGCGGGGAAGTCCCGCACCCACTCGCCGGTCAGGAAGAAGGTTGCCGGCACGTTCTTGGTCCGCAACGTGGTCAGGATCGACGGGATGGCGTCTGCGTTGGCGCCGGCATCGAACGTCAGCGCAACCACCGGTGCGGTGGTGGGGATGCGGGTCCAGTCGACGCCAAGCCGCGAGGAGGGAGGTGCTGCCGGAGCCGCCGGCACCCACGCACGTGACCAGGCCGACCAGGCGCCATTGCGCTGCCACCGGGACCAGAGCGCGTTGTCGGTGGCGCGCACGACCACGTCGACGCCCCCGCTTGCGGTGACAACGGCGGCCGGAGCGTCGATCGCGCTGCCACCCAGGCGCTGCCAGCCCGTCCACGTGCCCGCCCGGCCCTGCTTGATGTAGGGCACGTTGTTGATGCCCCGAACGAACACCGACGTGGTTGCGGTCAGCGCGTTCCAGGTTGCCGCCGGTGCGCTGTGGCTGGTGCCGCCGAGCGGCTGCCAGGCCGACCACCCGGCCCCAGATCGCGACCTCCCCCACAGGCTGTGGTCGAGCCGAGCGACATAGACCTCGATGCCACCTGCGCCGACTCTCACCGCCGCCGGACCCGACGCGACGTTGCTGCCGAGGCTCGCCCAACCCGACCAGCTGCCGCCGGAGGGGCGAACCCGCGTGTAGACCTGGTTGTTGATCCCCCGCACGAACACGTCGATGCGGCCCGTCGGATCGACGACGACCGCGGGGGCGGCCGCGATGACTCCGCCCAGGCTCTGCCATGGACCCCAGGAGCCCTGGGTCCTCGTGCGCAGCCACAGGGCGCCGTCGGAGCCGCGCGCGGCAACGACCAGCGTCGTCCCCGCCATCGCCGCGGCCGGCGCGCCGACGATGCTGCCGCCGATGGTGGTCTGCGCCGACCACACGCCGTCGCGGAACGTGCGCACGTACACGGCGCCGTCCTGGCCGCGGTAGAAGACGTTGTCGAACCCGCCCGGGTCGGCCACCAGGGCGACCGCAGAGGTCGCCGCCTGGTTGGCGGGGACCGCTTGCGCTGCGAGGGGCCTCGCAACGGACGGGCTGGCCGGGGCCGCCGGCAGTGCCACGAGGAGGACGAGGAGCAGGACGGCCGCGACCGCGAGCGATGCGTTGACGCGGCACCGCCACGGGCCGCGACCCGAGAACACGAACATGTCCATACTCCTCTGCTTCGTCGCCAGCAGATTCACAATCCGCCCGTCACACGGCCGCCACCAGGGCCGAACGGCACAACGATATGCCCTCCAGGTGTCTCGGCGGCCTCAGCCGGGGGAGTAGCGTGGCGGGCCGTGAGGGTGGGCGCGGATGTTCGTCGAGGTCGCCGTTGGTGTGCCCTGGCGCCGATGCGCCTCCTTCTCGCGATCGTGCTGGTTGGCGGCGCGGTGGTGCTCCCGCACGAACCCGCGAGCGCGGCCCGTGCCGCACCGGCCAGCGCCGCCGGCGTCCCGCCGGCCGGCTTCTCCGACACCGTCGCGATCGCCGGGCTGACCCAGCCCACCGCCGTTGCCTTCGCCGGCGACGGCCGCGTGTTCGTCGGCGAGAAGAGCGGTCTGATCAAGGTGTTCGACTCACTGGCCGACACCACCGCCACCGTGTTCGCGGACCTGCGGACGCAGGTGCACAACTTCTGGGACCGCGGGCTGCTCGGGCTCGCCCTCGACCCGCAGTTCCCCACCCGGCCGTACGTGTACGCGCTCTACACCTACGACGCCGTCCCGGGTGGGACCGCCCCGCGCTGGGGCACCGCCGGCAGCACCGGTGACGGCTGCCCCAACCCACCGGGCTCCACCGTCGACGGCTGTGTCGTGCAGGCGCGCCTCAGCCGCCTGACCGCCAGCGGCAACCAGATGACGGGCGCGGAGCAAGTGCTGGTGACCGGCTGGTGCCAGCAGTTCCCGAGCCATTCGATCGGAACCGTCACCTTCGGGCCCGACGGCGCCCTGTACGTGGGCGCCGGCGACGGCGCCAGCTTCAACTACGTCGACTACGGCCAGACCAAGAACCCGTGTGGTGATCCTCCGTCAGCTGCGGGCACGAACCTCACGCCACCGACCGCCCAGGGCGGTGCCCTGCGGTCCCAGTCGATCAGGCGGCCTTCGGGCCAGCCGGTCACCCTCGACGGCACGATCATCCGGATCGACCCGAACACCGGTGCAGGCCTGCCCGGCAACCCGTTCGCCTCCCACGCCGATCCGAACGCTCGCCGGATCATCGCGTACGGCATGCGCAACCCGTTCCGGTTCGACATCCGACCCGGGACCCAACAGCTCTGGGTCGGCGAGGTCGGGTGGAGTACCTGGGAGGAGATCGACCGGATCGCCGACATCGACGACGGCACCGCCGAGAACTTCGGGTGGCCGTGTTACGAGGGCGCCGGCCGGCAGGGGAGCTACGACGCGGCAGACCTGAGCAACTGCGAGTCGTTGTACGGGGTCGGACAGACCGGCCCCTTCTACACGTACAACCACAACGCGAAGGTCGTCTCGAGCGATTCGTGTCCAACCGGGAGCTCCTCGGTGAGCGGCATCGCCTTCGAGAACGGGTCCAACTACCCGTCGGACTACGACGGCGCGCTGTTCTTCGCCGACGCCTCCCGGGGTTGCATCTGGGTCATGAAGCGGGGCGCGGGCGCCGATCCGAGCCCGAGCCAGCTGTCCCAGTTCGTCGGCGGAGCGGGACAGCCGGTCCAGGTGCTGACCGGTCCCGGCGGCGACATCTTCTACGTCGACCTCGAGGGCGGCCAGCTCCACCGGGTCGTCTACAACGGCGCCAACCATCCGCCCACCGCGGTCGTCGAAGCCAACCCGACCTCCGGCGCGGCGCCGCTGACTGTCAGCTTCGACGGCAGTGGGTCCAACGACCTCGACCCCGGTGACAGCCTCACCTACGCCTGGGACCTGGACGGTGACGGTCAGCTCGACGACTCGACCGCGGTCGCTCCCACGCACACCTACGCCGCGGCCGGATCCGTCACCGCCCGGTTGCGGGTCGCCGACCCCGCAGGGGCCTCGGACACCCAATCGGTGACGATCACCATCGGCGCCGCCAACACCCCACCGGTGCCCGTCATCGACACTCCGGCGGCCGGCTTTCGATGGAAGGTGGGGGACGCGATCTCCTTCTCGGGACATGCCACCGATGCCCAGGACGGCACCTTGCCCGCCAGCCGCCTGTCCTGGTCTGTGGTGCTCAACCACTGCCCGAGCAACTGTCACACGCACCCGGTACAGAGCTACACGGGTGTCGCCTCCGGGACGTTCCCGGCGCCCGACCACGAGTATCCGTCGTCACTGTCGCTGGTCCTGACGGCGACCGATTCGGCGGGCGCCCAGGCGAGCACCAGCCTGCAGCTCGATCCGCGGACCGTGGACCTGACCTTCGCCACCGCCCCGAGTGGGTTGCAACTCGCGGTCGGAGCGACGTCGGTCACGGCGCCGAGCACCCGGACGGTGATCGTCGGTTCGTCGAACAGCGTGAGTGCCCCGAGCCCGCAGACGGCGGCCGGCGTGTCCTACGCATTCAGGTCGTGGTCGGACGGTGGGGCGCGCGCCCACAACGTCATCGCACCCGCCACCCCGACGACCTACACGGCCACGTTCGGCCCGGTCGGTTGCCCGTCGTCTCCGAGCTTCGACTACACGATGCCCACGCCGACCGGTCCCGCGGCCGCCACATCGCTGCCCGATGGCAGGGTCGCCTTCAGCGCGCTCGGGTCCGATGGCCAGTACTACCTGGCCGCCACCGACATCGTCACCGATCCGCTCGGGGTCGGCCCGTTGGAGTGCCTCGGCGGCACCGGGACCGACAGCCCGGCGGTGGCGGCAGGCTCGTCGTTCGTTGCCCTGTTCACCCGTACGGCCGACAACCAGCTCTGGCAGCGCACGATCACGGCCGGCGGTACCGGCGCCTGGTCCGCGCTTCCGATCGGGGGTGCCTCGCCCAACGGGCCGGTCGCGCTGGTGACCTCGGGCGACGTCGTCCACCTCGTCATACGGGGCACGAACGGCTCGATCTATCACGCCACCCGGCGGGGGACGACGTGGTCGGCGTGGGAGAACCTGGGGGCCGCAACCCTGGGGACGCCGGCGGTCGCTCCGTGGCCGGGGGGCAAGATCGCGATCTTCGCGCGTGCCACCAACAACGGTGTCTACGTCAAGTACGGCAACACGGGAAGCTGGACCGGCTGGTACGGGATGGGCCGCGCGACGCTCTCGAACCCCACCGTGGGGGTGGGCTACAGGGCGGGACGCCTCGACGTGTTCGTCGCGGGGACCGGCGGAGGGCTGTTCCAGCGCGCGTTCGCCAACGGCGCGTGGACCGGCTGGGTCCAGGTCGACTCGACCCTGCCGGCATCGGCTCGCATCGCCGCCGCCGCCCGCAGCAGCCGCGTCATCGTGTACGCCTCGGTCGGCGGCGCAACCACGTACAAGCAGTACTACGGGCGGTGGGTCGGCTACTTCCCAGCGCCGTACACATGCGCGACCTGCGTCCCTAGGGCGCGCTCGACGCCCACGATCGGCTGAGCCGGGCCGGTGGCGGAGACTCGCCGGGCCGCTGCGACCGAGGCGTGCCCCGCCTCGCGCCTCACGGCCGCAGCGGCAGCCTGCTGACTGGCGAGGCCGTCGTTCCGCCCGAGTACGATCAGACGCTTGCCCAGCCGCAGCTCCTAGGAACGTGCGCGGATGTGCACGTCGTCCTGGCCCGCCGCGGTTGGTGTTGCCGGGAGGCCGAGCTGTCCGGCCTGGGCTCACGCTGCAAATCTCGTACTGTTCAGTGCCCACGTGCCCGCCTATCCGCTCGGCCTCTAAGGCCCCGCAGCGAAGGACTCGCAGAATGAGACAAGTCGTCCGACGGGTGATCGATCGGCGCGGTCGCGTCCAGGTGCTCGACCTTCCCGAGCCGCACCTCGGTCCCGACCAGGTGCTCGTGCAGACGCACTACTCGCTGATCAGCTCCGGCACCGAGATGACGACGCTGGCAAAGACCCCGGTCGAGCTCGCCAAGCAGACGCTTTCCGATCCGTGGATGCGCAACGTCGTGAAGCAGACGGTGTTCTCGACCGGCCCGGCACAGACGGTGCGTCGCGTCTGGCACGAGATGATCACGCCGCGCGAGATCGGGTACAGCGGGGCCGGCACCGTACTCGCCCTCGGCGACGGCATCGAGGGGTTCAAGATCGGCCAGACGGTGGCCTACGCGGCGACCGGGCACGCCGAGATCGCCGCCCCGGCGATCAACCACGTGGTGCCCGTGCCTGACGACGTCGACCTCCGTCATGCGGCGTTCGTGACGGTGGGTGGGATCGCCACCCAGGCCCTCCGGCGCGCCGAGATCCAGTTCGGCGAAACGGTTGCGATCTACGGCCTCGGGCTCGTCGGTCAGCTCTGCACCCAGATCGCCCTGGCCGCCGGCTGCGTGGTGGTCGGGATCGACATCAACCCACGGGCGAACGAGCTGGCCCGGTCGGCGGGCGCGTCGCTGGTCCTCGATCCCCGCGATCCCGACTGGAAGCGACAGCTCACCGACTTCACGGACAAGCACGGGGTCGACGCGACGATCGTCTGCGCGAGCTCGGATTCCCCCGAGATCATCAACTCGTCGATGGAGATCACGCGCCGCCAGGGTCGCGTCGTGCTCGTCGGCTACGTGCGCCTCGACATCCACCCCAAGAACTTCCTTCACCGTGAGATCGACCTGCGCTACTCGAGGGCGTATGGCCCGGGGAGCTACCACACGGGGTACGAGAAGGGCCGGCTCGACTATCCGTTCGGCTACGTGCGTTGGACGGAGAAGCGCAACCTGGCGGAGTTCGTACGCCTCGTCTCCTCCGGCGCCGTATCGCTGGAACCGCTGATCGCCCGCGTCTACGACCTCGACGAGGTCCAGGATGCCTTCGATGCGATCCGGAACCGCGAGCTCCCAGGGATCGCTGCGCTCATCCGTTACGGCACCGAGGAGCCCGACCGGAGCCGGACCAGGCAAATCCACTCGCGGCCCCGCAAGGACGGGGCCGTGGGTATCTCGTTGATCGGGCTGGGGAACCACATGCTGGCAACCCATCTGCCGAACCTGAGAGCGATGCCCGGCGTGGAGATCAGAGGGATCGCTTCGGCCACGGCTCGCAACGCCGCAGCGGTCGGGGAGAAGGTCGGGGCCGCGATGATCACCACCGACGTCGACGAGCTCGTGGAGGACGCCGGGACCGATGGCGTCGTCATCGGTTCGACCCAGCCGGAGCACTACGGGCACATCTGCAAGGCGATCGCGGCGAACAAGGCGGTGTTCGTCGAGAAGCCCATGGTCACCCGCCTCGAGGACTTTCGTGACCTGCTCCGCCGCATGGAGGGCGAGCCCGTGATCCTCACGGTGGGGCTGAACCGTCGCTACTCGCCGATGGTCCAGCGGCTGCGCGACGCCGCCGGCGGTCCGATCGACTCCGTCGACTACACGGTCACGCGACCGTTCGTGCCGCCGGATCACTGGTCGCTCGACCCGGTCGACGGGGGCGGGAGGCTCATCAGCGAAGGCGAGCACTTCGTAGACCTCTGCCACCTGCTGATCGATCGGCCGCCGATCTCGGTCTACGCCCGGGCGTTGGGAAGGCCGCCCGACGACCTGCGGACCCTGTGCAACTACGCGATGACGATCCACTACGAGGGCGCGGTCGCGAACATCGTGTTCGACGAGAGCGGCGCGGTTGGCTATCCGCAGGAGCGGATCACGGCTCTGGCAAAGGGCAAGGTGGTCACGCTCGACGACTTCGCGCAACTGTCCGTCCACGGCAAGCGCGTCCGCAAGCTGGGGGTCTCCCTCGGTGCTTCCATGGGGCACAAGGAGGAGGTCACCGAGTTCGTCGCGGCCCTTCGCGGGGAGGCGAACAGCCTTCTCTCCTGGGAGCAGGCGTCGCTCGCGACGCTCTGCGTCTTCGCCGCGCAGGAGAGCATTCGCACCGGCGAAGCGGTCGACCTGGAGGAGTTTCGCCGGTCGCTGACCGCGACCGCGGATCCCGACGACAGCGCTCCGGCGATCGACTGAGCCTGCCTGTCTGCTCGGCCTCTCAGGCCTGCTTGATGGCCCGCCACAGGAACCATCGATCGAGGTACTTCTTGAGAGGACCCCGCGAGACGGGGTTGATCATGTAGCGCTGCACGACCTCGAACGGCGTCCTCGCCGCGTTCCGAAACGTGTACAGCTCGTAGGTGAACGATTCGAACGAGAGCTCGATCGCGGTGGTCTCGATGTCGGTGGGCACTATCGGTCTCTCGTCGGGTGCGAAGCGCTTCAGCCGCAGGGGCCCTGTGCCCATGAAGATGCGGTTCTGCAGGCACCAGGCGCTGGGGTCGTAGCCGATGACGCTGCCCCCGGGGACCGTCACCCGGTGGCATTCCGCCAGGACGTTGGATTCGGCCTCGGGAACGTGGTGGAGGAATGCGCCCGCGACGACCATGTCGAAGGTGTCGGACGGGAATGGCAGCACCATCCCGTCGGCCTGTACCGCCGCCACTGGGGCGTGGCGAAGCATCGCCGACGAGATGTCGACGCACGTGACCCGGGTCCCCGGCTGATCCTTGATGAGGCGGCTCACCATGCCCGCACCACCGCCCACGTCGAGGATGCGCCCACCACCCGTCCAGTCGATCCACGCCGCGATGCGCTCGCGGTCCGACGGCGACAGCGAGACGTAGTCTTCGGTGCCCCGCTCGTCCCAGAAGACCTTCTCTTGCTGGTAGTGGGATTCCTTGGTGAGCATTGGCTGCTGGGACCTCCTCGCCCCAGCATCCGACGTCTCACTCGCGCGCCGACGAGATTACCGACCTGGCGGACGTTCCACGAGGGCGCACTACCCCTGGTCGTTCCGGCACCCGATGACGACGCTCGGCACGCCCCCGACGATCGTGAAGCTCTCGACGTCCTTCGTCACGACCGCACCCGCGGCGACCACCGCCCCCCGGCCGACCGTGACGCCGGGGAGGACGATCGCGCCGGCACCGATCCAGGCATCGTCCTCGATGCTGATGGGCGCGACGTCCAAGCCCGTGAAGCGCATCGGCGCCGTCTCGCCGGGACCGGGGATGACGTGACCGGCGCTGAGGACCTGGGCACCGTGGGCGATCATGACCCGGTCCCCGATCGTGACCCCGCCGATGCAGCCCAGCATCGCCGACTTGCCGATCGACACGTCGGCTCCGACGCTGAGCTTGCGGTAATCGTCCACCCACACGTCCCTCCAGATCTTCGGACGCGCACCGACCCGGGCGCCGCGCCAGCGCATCAGCAGGCGCTTCACCCGGTTGGAGAGCGGATCATGAGGCGTGAGGGCCATGAAGAACTCGACGAGGTAGTCGCCGATGGCCGTCAGCAGCGGGACGCGGACGTGCAGCCCGACCGGGTCAGCCATGGATGCTCACGGCTTGAGGATGAGCCCTTGGCCGGTGGGTAGCGCGAGGACCTGCACCCCCCGACGCCCGGCGAAGTCGTCGAAGGCGCGCTGCTGTTCCCGGTGCTTCCGCCAGCCGTAGTCGTCGAGCACGATCGCCGCTCCGCTCGCCAGCCTGTCCCAGAAGTGCTCGGCCGCGGCGATCTCCGGGTCGCGGGTGTTCATGTCCAGCGAAAGGAAGGCGACGGTGTCGGTGTCGACCAGGGGGAGGGTCTCGGGCACCGTCCCCCTGATGATCTCGACATTCGCGTGCGCACCGAACGTCCTGACGACGGCGTCATAGCACGGCTCGTACTCACCGACTCGAACGCCTCGCTCCCTCTCTTCGGGCGAGATGTAGCGCTCGGACAGACCTTCATACGTGTCGAGAAGGTAGAACCTCTTGTCCAAAGTGTCGAAGTCCAGATACTTGATGACGGTGAGGGCATACCCGCCTCGATTGACACCGCATTCGACGAAATCTCCGGGCAGCGACGCCCCCCGCTCTGCCGCCCAACAGACGACGTGTGCGCGCCAGTGGAGATCACCGAACGTCCAAGACCCGGTGGATCTACCGGCCTCGTAGGCGTCCAGGAAGCGCGGGTCGTCCAAGAAGGGTGCGCTGTGAGTGGTGGCAAGGCCATCCTGGTTGTATGTCGCCTTGCCGTACAGCGGCCGGGAGAGGTAGTTACCGCTGGCGCGATTTATTCCCTTGATCAGCCGCATCCGAACGGATCTTGGGACGACATCGCGCATCTGTTGACGGATCGGTTCCAAATGCCAGCGCTTTCTCACTATGCCGTCCAGTCGTGTCCCCAGTGAACCCTAGCTGGACGATCGGTCGGTCTAGCGGCCCCGCCGCTCCGGACCCGGCCGATGGTAACCCGAGCTCGACGTGAACGCCCGCCGGCGCAATGCCCCCACCCATTCCGACAAGGTCCGATCGGATCGTGTCGTTCGGGACAAAGTAGGCTTCCCCGGTCCTGGGCCCCCACGCCCGGGCCCCCTTGACGAGCTACCGCCTTCATGAATCGTCGCCTACAGACCGTCATCCTCCTGGCCGGGCTGGCCGGGATCGCGTTCGCCGTGTCACGCACCGTGGACACTGCGCAGGATCACGTGCTGCCGTCGGCCCCGGCATGGGCGGCCGCTGCGGTCCTCGCGCTGGTGGCGATCGTCGCCTCCGCGCGGGCCTGGGTCGCGCTGTTCAGCGACCTGATCGACGAGCCGGCCTCCCGCGCCGCCCTTCGGGGGACCTTCTATCTCGCCCAGCTCACGAAGTACCTGCCGGTCGGTGGGTTCGCCCAAGCGGCGAGCCAGTTGGGACTCGCGCCCACGGTCGGCGTGCCACTCAAGCGGGCCGCCGTCGCCTTCCCCGTCTCCGCCGTCTGTGCGGTCGTGGCGTGCGCCACCCTGGGGAGTGGGCTGGCCCTGGACGGCAGCCTTCCCGGCTGGATCCGTGTCCTCGCCGCCTGCGGGCTGGCGACGCCGATCCTCCTGCGTCGCGCCCTCATGGCCCGGGTGCTCGACCTCGCCCGACGCGTCATCCACCGGATCCCCGGCTCGGATCAGCTGCCGACGCAGCGCGACATCCTCGTGTTCTACGGCTGGGCCCTCGTCACCATCGGGTCGCTCTGCGCCGGGTACGCGATCCTGCTGGGCTCGCTCCACACGGGGGCGAACCCGGGAAGCGTGTTCTGCGCATTCGCGCTCAGCTGGGCGATCGGCTTCATCGCCATACCGATCCCGGCCGGTGTCGGCGTCCGCGAGGCCGTCCTCCTCGGCCTCCTCCCGGGCGTCGGCACGGCGCAGTTGCTCGCGGCGTCGCTCGCACTGCGCCTCCTCACGATCGGCACGGAGCTGCTGGCGACCTTCGGTAACAAGGTGGCGATGCGGCGCTACGTCGTGCGCCCGGCACCCGGGGTCGAGGCTCCGCACGTCACGACGCCGTGACCAGGCCCATCTCATGCGGTGATGGATCGGGGGCTAGTCTGAACCGCCCTTTCGACGTCGATCGGCGCGGAGCGGGCGGCGCTGGGCGCGACGATGGACCAAGGACGATTGCGAGGTTTAGCGCGGCCGTGGCGAAGAACACTCCGACGATGACCGTTCCGAGGACCCACGGCGACCACGACGCCGTGCTGCGGCGAGTGCTCGACGTGGCCCGTGACGACGACTACGAGGGCTATTCGAAGCACGATGCCTTGAACGCCCGGTGGCTGGAGGCGCTGGCGGGTGGCTCGCGTCTGCGTCGGCTCGCGGCCATCCAGGTCGTCATGCGATCACCGATCCACATCCGTCCCCTGCTTCGGGTTCGCAAGGCGCGCAACCCGAAGGGTCTGTCGCTGTTCGCGCGCGCCCACCTGGCTCGCCACCGGATGACGGGGTCGCAGGACGACGCCCGACGCGCCAGGGAGCTGCTCGACTGGCTGATCGCCAACCCGTCCGGTGGGTTCGAGGGGCTCGCATGGGGCTACCCGTACCCGTGGCAGGACGCAGGGTTCTTCGCACCGCGGAACCTGCCCAACCGGGTCGTCACCTCGTTCGTGGGCCAGGCGCTGCTCGATGCGTACGAGACCCTCGGTGACGATCGTTACCTCGAGGCGGCGTCGGGTGCCGTCCGCTTCCTCCTCGACGCTCCGAAGACCCTGTTCGAGGACGAGGGGCGCCGCTGCGTGAGCTACGTGCCCGACGAGTCGATCGACTGGATCGTGATGGACGTCTCGGCGCTCGTGGGGGCCCTCGCCGCCCGGCTGGGAGCCCTCGAGGGCGACGAGAAACTCCTCGAGGAGGCCGGTCGGCTGGTCCGCTACGTCGTCTCGAAGCAGACCGACGAAGGGGCGTGGTTCTACGCCGAGCCGCCGTCGGCGAGCCGCATCGGGCACGACAACTACCACACGGGCTTCATCCTCGACGCGATCCTGGTCCACGCCCAGGCGACCGGAAGCGCCGAGTTCGACGACGCGTACGACCGCGGCGCCGACTTCTATCAGCGCAGGCTCTTCGAACCCGATGGGGCTCCCCGGTTCATGAGCGATCGGCGCTACCCGTTCGACATCCACGGGTGCGCCCAGGGGGTCATCACGTTCTCGCTTCGGCAGCGGTACCGGGCTGAGGGTGCCGACGTCGCGGCGCGCGTGCTGGACTGGACGCTCGGCAACATGTGGGACCCAAAGTCCGGTTGGTTCTACTACCAGAAGCGCCGGGCCGTTCGGACGAGGATCCGTGAGCTGCGCTGGTGCCAGGGTTGGATGTCGTGGGCCCTGGCGTCCTACCTCGAGAACTGCGGGGATCCGGCATGAGGGGGCTGCCCGGTTGCGAGCTGTCGCTCGATCCCGGTCGCAGCCGCTTCGAGCGCGCCTACGCCCGCGTGCTCGGCGCGCCGGCAAACGGCCTGCGGATACGCCTGCGCCGTGTGCTCCCCGCGACGGCCGGCGAGCATCGCACGATTCTCGACGCCGGCTGCGGGCCTGGTGTCTTCTCCTTCGAGCTCGCCAAGCGTCACCCGCAGGCGCAGGTGCTCGGCATCGAGCTCGAACCGGAGCTCGTCGGGCGCGCCAGCACGATCGCCGAGCGGGCGGGCCTGACCAACTGCGCGTTCGAAAAGGGCGACGTCACCCGGCTGGACTTCGACTCCAGGTTCGACCTGGTGGTGAGCGTCGACAACCTCGAGCACGTCGAGGACGACGTCACCGCCATGAGAACCCTGCTGCGGGCCTTGCGCCCCGGCGGCACGCTGGTGGTCCACGTGCCGGGGTACGAGCGGCGCTGGCTGCTGTTCGGCCGGCGGGTCAACTTCGACGTCCCCGGGCACGTCAGGCCCGGATACCGCGCCCCCGAGCTCGCCGACAAGCTGCGGCGCGCGGGATTCGACGTGGTCGATCAGCGGTACACGTACGGCCCACTCGAGACGCTGACCAACAACCTCTCCTACCTCATCAGCGGCGCCGACCAGCGGAACAAGGGCCTCTACGCGATCGCCTTTCCCGCGTTGCTGGGCCTGTCCTACCTGGGAAAGTTCTCCAACCCGAGTTGGGGCGCCGGCGTCTTGATCAGGGCGCTGCGACCGAGCGAACCGATCGGGCAAGACCCGGCGTGAGCCCATGCGGATCCTGATCGACATACTTCACCCGGCACACGTCCACTTCTTCCGCAACTTCCACCACGAGATGGTGGGCCGGGGCCACGAGCTGTGCGTCACGGCGCGGGCGAAGGACCGATCGGAGGAACTGCTCGACGAGTTCGGGCTGCCATACCACCACCTCTCCGATCAGCGGTCCGGCGGTGTCGGGATGGCGGTCGAGATGCTGCAGCGCACGGGGCGGCTGGCCAGGCTGATGGGCAGGTTCCGCCCCGACGTGATGACCGGCATCATGGGACCGTCGATCGCGCTCGCGGGTGCCATCCGCCGGGTGCCGGCGGTGGTCTTCTACGACACGGAGTTCGCGACCCAGACGAACCGGTTCGTCTATCCCCTGGCCCATTCCGTCTGCACGCCCGACTGCTACCAGGGCAAGGTCCCGGGCACGCACGTGCGCTATGCGGGCTACCACGAGCTCGCATACCTCCACCCGAACCGGTTCCGGGCGGATCCGGGCAAGCTCGCCGCCTTCGGCGTGACCGCCGACGAGCCCTACTCGCTCGTGCGGTTCGTCTCGTGGCAGGCGGTCCACGACCGCCGCGAGCGCGGGCTCGCGGCGGCGCAGAAGCGGCACCTGGTCGAGGTCCTGCAGGACCACGGTCGGGTCCTCGTGTCGTCGGAGGCGCCACTCCCGCCGGACCTTGCTCCGCTCGAGGTCAAGGGGCCCGTGCACGACATCCACCATCTGCTGGCCCACGCCCAGCTGGTCGTCGGCGAGTCCGCCACCATGTCGTCCGAGGCCGCCGTGCTCGGGGTCCCGGCCGTGTTCATCGCGACCAGCGGCCGCGGCTATACCGACGACGAGGAGAAGAGGTACGGGCTGGTCCGTCACTTCACGGAGGACGAATACGATCGCGCCCTCGGAACGATCGCCGAGCTGTTCGCCGGCTCGCCCCGCGACCTCGGGCGGGCGGCGCGGGAGCGACTCCTGGCCGACAAGATCGACGTGACCCAGTGGATGATCGACTACTTCGAGTCGACGTTCGCGGCGGCGAAGTGAACGCTGAGAGGCCGAGCGGATAGGGACGCAAGTGGGCACCGAACAGTACGGAATTTGCACCGTAGGCCCAGGCCGCACAGCTCGGCCTCCCGGCAACGCTGACCACCGTTCGCCCAGACGACGTGCCTATGCGGCGCAGGCACCCAAGGGGGTGTGAGCGCTCGTGTGCGGGATAGCAGGAACCGCGGGATTCGGCGACGAGGGCCTGATCCGGGCGATGACCGACGTCATCGCACATCGCGGGCCCGACGGCGAGGGCTTCTTCGTCGGCGACGGCGTGTGCCTCGGCAACCGCCGCCTCGCCATCCTGGACGTCGCGGGTGGATCGCAGCCGATGGCCAACGAGGACGGCTCGGTCGTCGTCGTCTACAACGGCGAGATCTACAACTACCCCGCGCTTCGCCAGCAGGTGCTGGCCGGCGGGCACGAGCTGCGCACGCACTGCGACACGGAGATCCTGGCTCACCTCTACGAGGACGAGGGCATCGGGTTTGCGGCGCGGCTCAACGGCATCTTCGCCTTTGCCCTCTTCGATCGCACGCGCCGGAAGCTGTTCCTGGTCCGCGACCCGGTGGGGGTCAATCCCCTGGTCTACGCCATGCGCGACGGGCGCCTGGCGTTCGGGTCGGAGGCCAAGGCGGTCCTGGCGAGCGGCCTGGTCGGCGCCGAGCTCGACGAGGCGAGCCTGCACCTGGCGATGAACGTTCGCTACGTGCCGGGCGAACGCACCTTCTTCCGGGGCATCAGCCGTCTTGCCCCGGGCCACGTGCTCGAGTTCGCCGATGGCGAGGCCCGCTTGTCGGCCTATGCGGCCATCGACTGGACCCCCGACCCGACGCCCGGCGAGGCCGACTGGATCGACGGCATCAGGGACCACTACCAGGCGGCGGTGAAGCGCCAGCTCCTGTCCGATGTGCCGGTGGGCGTCTCGCTGTCGGGAGGAATCGACTCGAGCTCCATCGTGGCCATGCTGCGGCGCAGCGAATCCGGGCCGATCAAGACGTTCACCCTCGGGTTCGACGAGCCCTGGGACGAGCTCGAAGACGCCCGGTTCGTGGCCGAGACCTTCGAGACCGAGCATCACGAGACGGTCCTCCACGAGCCGGCGCTCTCGTACCTGGGTGACGCAATTCGCCACACGGAGGAGCCCAAGGTCAACTCGCTGCAGATCTACCTGCTGCACCGCTACATCGGCGAGCACGTCAAGGTCGTGCTCTCGGGGCTGGGTGGCGACGAGCTGTTCGCCGGGTACGACTTCTACCGCTACATGGAGCGGGCCCGGCGCCTGGGATCGGGGATCTCCGGGGCCGCGATCCGTGCCGCGTCGCCGGCCCTCGATTGGGCCGCCGGCAGGGCCGCGGCCGCCGGCAGGCCCCATGCGGACCTGTACGTCCGGGGACTCGAGTGGCTGGCGTCGGCCGACGATGAGGCGCGGCAATACCTTCTCCTCCGCAACGCCTGGGACTTCAACGAGTCGCTGCTCCACCGCGTCTACAGCCCGGACTTCGTCGGCAGGCTCCAGGCGGCGACCCGAGACGACTTCGACAGCTACTTCGTCGGGAACGGAACGAGCCTCGGCCGGGCCCTGCGCGCCGAGTTCTCGACGAAGATGGTCTCCGACCTGCTCCACAACGAGAACACCATGTCGATGGCCCACTCGGTCGAGTCGCGCGTGCCGTTGCTGGATCTGGAGCTCGTCCGCTTCGCGGCCCGAATCCCGGACGACATTCGATTTCAGGGAGGTCTCAAGGGACTGCTCCGCAAGGCGCTCACCGGGGTCCTGCCCGAGCGGGTCCTCACGAAGAAGAAGTGGGGGTTCACGTTCGACCCGGTGGAGCAGTACCGCAAGGACCTCAGGCCGCTCGCCCTCGAGGTCCTCACCCCCGATCGGCTTCGCAGTTCGGGGTTGTTCAACCCGGAGTTCGTTCGCCGGGTGCTCGACGCCAGGCCGCACCAGCGGCTGCGCTGGCACTACTTCATGCTCTGGCAGATGATCGGCGTCGAGATCTGGCGGGACACCTTCACCGGGTCCCAGTGGACGTCCACACGCACCGGCCGCCCGTCCGGGCGGGCCGCCGTAACAGAAGGGGCATGAGCCGATGGCGGTTCCCCGCGCCACCGTGAAGTCCGTGAAGGATTTCTGGGAGACGCACGTCAACAACGAGTACTACACCGAGGAGGAGCGGGCGTCGGAGGCGTACCTCGCCGAGATCGAGGAGCGCCGATACCTCTGGCACTACCACCTCCGCGACCTGTTCGCACGGCTCGAGGGAAGCCACGGTCGGCTGCTGGAGGTCGGCTGCGGCATCGGTGTCGACAGCATCCAGCTCGCCCGATGCGGCTTCGACGTCACGGCCGTCGACCTCACCGAGAGCGCCATCGAGGTCGCCCGCGATTCGGCGCGCCGCCGGGGTGTCGCCATCGACTTTCGCGTGGCCAATGCCGAGGACCTGGATTTCGCGGATGGCAGCTTCGACGCGGTTTATTCGTTTGGCGTCTTGCATCACACACCCGACATCGAGCGCGCGGTGGCCGAGGTGCACCGCGTCCTGAAGCCCGGCGGCAAGGCGTACGTCATGCTCTACCACCGCTGGTCCCTGGTGAACCTCGTGCACCGGGCCCTGCGCCTGCCGTACGAGTCGCCCAAGGATCGAGGCGACCACTGCCCGGTCGTCTACACGTTCAGCCGCCGGGGGGTGCGGCGCCTGTTCGGCCAGTTCTCCCACGTGTCCGTGAGGACGGAGTACCCGTTCACCTTCGGCTTCGGCTCGCTGGGGACTCGGACGCCGCTGTGGCTGCGGCGGCCGCTGGGGCGGGCGATCGGCTGGCACCTCATGATCACCGCCGAGCGGTAGCGGCGCTATCCCCCCTCACGACGTGGGGACGGGCTCAGGCGTCCGCTCGACCGACCAGGGTGACGTCACATCCGCACCCGCGGGAGGGGTGATGCCGGGTCGCAGGGTCGTGGTTACCAGCTGAATGACCGTGACGATGGCGATGACCGCCCCCACGACCGCCCCGGCGGCCAGCACCTCGCCCTGCAGCGGCGCCCAGGCCACGGCGGCCCTCACCTGGCTCGTGAAGGAGCTGCCGATGGCGGCCCAGTAGTAGCCGAGGATGGTGTGGACCGCGAGCGCGTTCATGACGCCCGCGCCTGCCAACACCGCGAGCGGCAGCCACCGAGCTCCCCGCCGGAACAGGTTCGCAAGGCCGAGCGCCACGATCGCCGCGAGCGCGGCCAACGCGCCGAACCAGTAGCGGCCCTGGAGGCCGGGCATCCGGCCGAGCTCGACGTAGGCGCGCAGGGCGAGCGAGAACTGCACCACCACGAGCAGGATGATCGGCGCCGCCAGCAGCAGCCGGTTGCCGATCGGCGAGCCCGCGACCCGGTCGCGGCGCACGCACGCCACGACGAGCCCGACGATGACGACGATGGTGGCGGCCCTGATGGCCACGCCGGGTATGTGCACGTCGAACCAGCCGAACTCGCCCCAGAACCGCCGGACGGTCGCCGAGCCCCAACCCTCGAAGAAGTTGCCGTAGTCCCGCACGTCGGTCTCCACCGGGGGCACGAGCTGAGTGTGACGCGACGGCGACGGATCGCCGTAGCGAACCAGGTTGGCGATCCACCACCACCCGCCGAAGGCCAGGCTCATCGCCGAATACGTCAGGCCGGCCAGCGTGACCTGCCGAAGATGTGCGCGCCCGAGCCGGCCCAGGGCGACGAGCAGGGCCGCGAGGACCCACAGCGGCAGGACGAGCGCGAAGCCCTTCGTGTAGAGCGCCAGCCCGGTGAGCAGGCCCGCGAGTGCCGCCGTGCGGGCGCGGACGTCGCCGTCCGCCAAGCGCAGGATCACCGGTGTCAGCAGCCAGAAGAGCAGGATCAGCAGGCTGTCGTTGTTGGCGACCGAGCCCATGTGCAGGTACTGGGGTATGGCGAGGGGGATCAACGTGGCGGCGATGCCCACGGGCTCGGGCAGGCCCAGGCGGCGGCCGATGGTCCAGATGATGAGCGGCAGCGGCGCCACCAGGAGGATGCTCACCAGCCGGTAGAACCACGCTTCGACGTCGAACGCGCCGATCGGGTTGCCGGTCACGAGCTCGACCCCTCGCTCGAGCGTGCCCGCGACGACGTAGTAGAGAGGAGGGTGCTGGGACAGCTGGTTGATCCCCCGCGGGCGGGGCTGCTCGTCCAGTTCGTTGATCGACGGTCGGTCGTCCTTGGGGGGCGCCGCTGACGCCTCGAGGTGCCGCGACCCGGTATGGAACTGCACGATGTTGAGCGAGTTCAGGATGCCCGTCCCGGTGTCGCGCTCGTCCCACGCCGGGTACTGGAACTCCTCGGAGAACACGTGGGCGAGGTCGACGTGCAGCATCTCGTCCGGCGCCCGATACGTGGGCAGGAGCACCGAGTACGCCAGGAGGAGGCTCACGTGAAGTGCGGTGATCCACCAGACGACGGCCGGGATGCGGCGGTGCCGACGCTCGTTGGCCGACGCCTGGTCGTTCGAGACGTCCGTGCGCAGGTCGGACTCGTGGTTTAGGTGCATCCCGGGAACTCGTCGACCTTGAACGCCAACCGATGAGGAAGCAGCCACCCTAGTGGACCCTCGCGGAAGTCATCGTGGCGGTGAGCCGCCGCTGGTCACCGGCCGCGCGGGCCGTCCAGGTAGCCTCGTGGAGTTACCCATTGGGGCCTCAATCCACAGGACTCCATGACCAAGCTGCAAGAGATCGCCTCTCGGCACGAGCTGTTCGTCAACCTGACGCTCCGCGAGCTGCGAGGCAAGTACAAGCGATCAGTCCTCGGCTGGGCGTGGTCGCTCTTGAACCCGCTCACGTCGATGCTGCTGTACTCGTTCGTGTTCGGGTACATCCTCCAGATCTCACCCGAGACCGGGGATCCGAGCGGCCTGAAGAACTTCCCCCTCTACCTCCTGTGCGGTCTGCTGCCGTTCAACTTCCTCGCGCTGTCGCTGAACGGGGGCATGGGGTCGCTCATCGGCAACAGCAACCTCATCAAGAAGACGTACTTCCCCCGCGAGATCATGGTGGCCGCCAACACCGCCTCCTGGCTCGTGTCCTTCCTCATCGAGATGGGGCTGCTGGTCGTCGCCCTCCTGATCGTGGGCAACGCCGTGCTGGTGTGGCTGCCCGCCGTGCTCGTGCTCATGGCGCTGCAGACGATGTTCGTCCTGGGGCTCGCCCTGGCGCTGTCGGCGGCGGCGGTCTACTTCCGGGACCTCGAGCACCTCCTCGGTCTCGTGCTGCAGGCGTGGTTCTACTCCGCGCCGATCGTCTATCCCATGACGCTGGTCACCGACCGGCTGTCAGAGGACTCCCTCCTGCTCGCGCTCTACAACCTCAACCCGCTCACACGGTTCGTCACGGCCTACCGCGACCTCCTCTACAGCCTGCGCTGGCCACCGGTCGACGAGCTCGCCTATCTGGTGGGCGTGTCCGTCGCGTCGCTGGTCATCGGGTATCTCATCTTCGGACGCCTGGAAGGAAGGCTGGCCGAGGAGCTGTGAGCGAGCACCCCATCGAAGTGCGGGACGTCTCGAAGCGATTCCGCCTGTACCACGAACGCAACCAGAGCGTGAAGGCCGCCATCATGCGCGGGGGTCGGGCCCGGTATGAGGAGTTCTGGGCCCTCGAGGACGTCTCGTTCGAGGTCAAGGAAGGCACGACGTTCGCGCTCGTCGGCGAGAACGGGTCGGGGAAGAGCACCATGCTCAAGTGCCTCGCCAAGATCCTGAGGCCTGACAAGGGCACGATCTCGGTCGAGGGCAAGCTGTCGGCGCTCCTCGAGCTGGGCGCCGGGTTCCATCCCGAGCTGTCTGGGCGCGAGAACGTGTTCCTCAACGGCTCGATCCTGGGCCTGTCGAAGCGCGAGCTCGAGCGCCGGTTCGACGACATCGTCGCGTTCGCCGGGCTCGACCGCTTCATCGACATGCCGGTCAAGAACTACTCGTCGGGCATGTACGTGCGGCTCGGCTTCTCAGTGGCGATCAACGTCGACCCCGACGTGCTGCTCATCGACGAGGTGCTCGCCGTCGGTGACGAGGAGTTCCAGCGCAAGTGCCTCGAGCGCGTCGCCGAGCTGCGGGCGGCCGGCAAGACGATCGTGGTGGTGACCCATTCGCTGATGACCGTCCGCAGCATGTGCGACGAGGCGATCTGGCTGGACCACGGAAAAGTGCGCGATTGGGGCAAGGCCGACCAGATTGCGGACGCCTACCTCGGGCAGGTCCATGTCGACCTCCAGGCGAAGGAGGATGCCCACCCGCGGGCGGGCATGGGCAAGGTGCGGTTCGTCGGCCTCGAAGTGCTCGACGCGTCAGGGCGGCCGGTGGACCAGGTGTGCACCGGCGATGCGGTCACCTTTCGGGCCCACTACGACGCCACGGAACCCGTCCACGACCCGGTGTTCTCCTTCTCGGTGCACACGCCCGACGGCGTGCTTGTGACCGGGCCGAACACCAAGGAGGCGGCGGTCGCCGTCGACAAGATCGACGGGTGCGGCGTGGTCGACCTGAAGGTGCCGCGCCTCCTCCTGTTGCTCGGCAACTACGACTTGTCGGCCGAGTGCACCGACAGCACCGTCACCCACAGCTACGACCGCCTGCAGCGCGCCCTCCGGTTCGACGTGAAGCCGGGCTCACCGCACGAGACCTACGGCGGGCTCACCTCGCTCGGCGGCCGCTGGTCGATCGGCACCGAGGACTGATCGGCCCGGGCGCGTTGCCGGCGGCGCAGCCGTCGGAGGAGACGGTCTCCCCAGATCCAAGCGGCGGTGATGCCAGCCGCCGAAGCCGCCGACACTGAGACACCCGCCCGCTGTCCGGGCGGTGCGTAGCGCAGGGTCACCTCGTGTTGTCCGGCGGGCAAATGCACTGCGACCCCGACGTGGTCTGCGTCGACGAGATCGGCCGGCTCCCCGTCGACCTTGGCAACCCAACCCTGTTGGAGTGCGTCGGCCACGACGAGGTACCCGTCGCCTCGGGCATCGACCGAGGCCGCCAGGCTCATGGGGGTGTCGCGGGTCACGGTCACCTCGCCGCCCCTCCCCGAGCCCGCCGGGCCGTCGTCGCTCAAGAGCACCGTGTCCTCGGCGACCCGGCCCGCGGCGAGACGGCTCAGGCGCGAGGCTGCGTCGGTCACGGTGGTGGCCCGCCCCGCCCAGCGCACGCGGTCGAAGCCCCGGGAGCGCTGGAAGACCACCAGGTCGTCGACGTATGCCAGCCGCAGGCCGTCGTCGGCCACGTGCACCGCATCGGCGACGGTCGGCCCGTCCGACCGGGCCGCGAGCCTCAGACCCTGGCGTCCCGCGCCGACAAGTGAGAGCCGGACATCGACGGTCCCGCCCGGGGCCGGGTGCTCCGCCGGCACCGTGACCACCAGCTCGCCCGGATCGATCGTTTCCTTGAGTGGAACCCGAGCCGGCATGGTCTGACCGGTGGCACGGACGTCGATGGTGGCATCCGCGGGTAGCTGCACCGGTTCGCACACGCGCAGGATCACGCCACGGATGCCGTCGTCGGCGGGAACCGACACCGTGACCTCGTCACGGAACTCGGTCGTCGTCTCGCACGACGCATCCGTCGCGTCGGTCGTGCGCCGGTCACCGAATGGAACCGTCTCCGGCGTGCTGGCGAACCAGCGCGCGCCGAGGCGATCGAGCAATGGCGACGTCGCCTGCTCGTTGGTCCCCGACAGAAACGCGAACGTCCCCGACCGGCTGAACGCGTCGGGATCGATCGTCGTCACCGCCTGCTTCCAGGTGGGGGAGTTGAAGGCGTGGCCCGTCACGGACCGCAGGCCGTAGATCGACGTCGCACTGCCATAGAGGGTCAGGTCCTGGAACGCGATGCGCTCGCCGGCCGCCCGCACCGCGAGGAAGTCGATGCCGGGCGTGGTCGGGTAGACGGTGCTGCGGTCCTCGTTGGGCAGCAGCGGCAGCGACAGGGCGAGGGACTCGATCACCAGCAGCACGGGGACGGCGGCGAGCGCCGCCGTCGCCGCCCGGCGGCCGCCCCACCGCACCAGCGCCAGCGCCGCCACCGCGGCGGCACCGACGAGCGCGGGGAGCACCAGCTCGCGGCGCAGGACGTCCACCTGTTCCACTCCTCGGGCGCGCCAGAGCGCCCGGTTGCCCGCGTAGGCGGCCGTCAGACCGACGGCGCCGAGCACGGCGACCGCCCAGGCCCATTGGCGGCGACCCAGCGGCCAGTGCCGCTCGACGAGGGCCTGGAGGCCCAGAGCGGCGAGGACGGCGACCATGAAGCCGAGGATCGACCGCGTGCGCCCGACGAAGCTCTCCTCGAAGCCGGGGAGTCGCTGTAGCTGGGCCAGCAGGTCGCCGCCCACGTACGCCGCCCACCCGATCACGACCGTCGCGACGATCAGCACCTCGCGGGCGCCCCGTGGGGTGGCGCGCAGGCGTGGCAGCGCGACGCATGCGACCGCCAGGAGGGCGGTCGTCGCGCCCACGAACGAGATCGTCTCGACCTGGTTGTAGGCGCCGAAGTACTGGGCGTTCGGGCCCTCGGTGGACAGGCCGAGCGCCTTGGGAGCAACGGTGGTCAGCAGCGTGTCGAGCCCGAGCCTGAGCTGCGGGTTCTGGGCCCGGGACTCGGTCCCGAGGAAGTCCAACCGTCGCGCGAACGGGATCAGGACCCCAGCCGCCAGCAGCCCGCCGGTCACGACGCTGGCCCCCGCGCCGCTGAGCAGTGCCACCGCTCGTCGCAGTGTCTGCCGGTGCATCAGCGCGACCCGCGCGATGACGTACGGCACGAGGACGTAGAGGCCATGGAAGACGACCGCGGGGAAGTTGCTGACCAGCATCGCCGCCAGCGCCAGCGCAATCGGGCACGCCGACCTCACCGTCGGCGTGGCCAGGAACCGCTCCGTGGCCCAGAACAGTGCCGGGATCAGCGCCGCCACCTCGGGCTGTGGCCAGTTGGTCCACATGACCATGAACCCAGAGCCCGCGAACGCCAGGCCACCGACGACGGATGCCACCTGACCGGCCCCCAGGCGCCGGCAGAACAGGAACGTGAAGCCGATGGCGGCCGCTAGCTGGGCGAGCTTGATCGCCGCCGGGGCGAACCACGTCGGCAACACGACATACATGAGCTCGAACGGGCTCGTCGTGCCCGCCGACCCGTCGGCACCGAGGACCGTGCCCCCGACCGGGAAGGGGTTCCAGCCGAGATAATCGCCTTCCCGCAGCGCCTCGGCGAATGTCGAACGGAACGGATAGCCGGCGTCGATCGTGTCGCCGACCGGGCCGTGATGGGTGACGTTCTCGCCCGCAGGGTCCGAGACCGCGCGCCACGGGTAGGCGCTCGTCAACACATCGCTGGCGAGGAACACGCCCCGGCCGAACAGCGGTGGCCCGATGGTGCCGACGACGAACGCGACGCCGGCGACCACGGCGACGAGCAGCGGGAGGTGGTGGCGGATGCCGCCGCGGGACGCCGCCACGCGCGCGTCGGGCCCCGCGTGGTCAACGAGATCGACCACGATCAGCGGAGGAGGCTGCCGTCGGCCAGCGTGACCGGAGCGACGTAGTTGAGCGACGTCTTGAGGAAGCCCGGGTTGTAGTAGGGGTCGGGCACGGCGCTGCCATGGCGCGCCTGCAGTAGCCGGATCTCCCATTCCGACACGTCGGGCGGCCGGGACGACGACTCGTAGTGGTAGAGGATGGTGTCGGGGTCGACGACGACGCGGAGCTGCTGCTCTTGCAGCTTGAGGCAGTAATCGATGTCGTTGAAGTTCACGGGGAACAGCATGGACAGGCCGCCGACCTCGTCGAACACCGCGCGGCGCGACATGAGGCATGCGCCGGTCACGGCCTGGAAGTTGTTGGCGACCTTGAGCATGTTGAAGTAGCCGCCGTGATCGCGGTGGAACCTGCGGTAGATGTGGCCGGGGCCGACCTCGTTGACGATCACGCCGGCGTGTTGAAGGCAGTCGTCCCCGAACAGCAGCTTGGCACCTACAGCACCGACCTCGGGCAGCTGAGAGTACATGACCATCCGCTCGACCCAGTCGGGCGTGACCACCTCGATGTCGTCATTGAGGAAGAGCACGTGCTCGCCGTCACTGGCGAGGACACCGGTGTTGATGCGTTCCGAGAAGTTGAACGGACCGGGGCACAACACCACCTGCAGCCGGCCGTCGGCGATGGCACGTACGGCCTCGAGGCGCCTCGTGTCGGTGCGCTCGTCGATGACGCACACGATCTCGAAGTTGTCGTACGTCGACGTCTTGATGATGCTCTCGACACACCTCGTGACCAGCACCACCAGCTCGCCGTGCACGTCCCGGATCTGGCCTCCCGTGGGGATGACGATGCTCACCGGCGGCTGGCGCCGGAGCCGCGGGCGCAGGTGGTAGATGCCGGCAAACTCGGCGTCGTGTTCGGCGACCGCTTCGACGCCCGTGCGGTCGCAGTGCGCCTGGATGGCCTGTGTACCGGCCTCGTAGGCCCACGGCTTGGCCTCCAGGCCGGCCCCGGCTGCCGAGGAGGAGAGCATGCGCCAGTGGTACAGCACCTCGGGGACGTGGACGACTCGGCGCGCACGTTCGGTGACCCGCAGCACGAGGTCCCAATCCTGCGAGCCGTTGAACTCGGGGCGGAACCGACCGACCTCGTCCACCAGCGAGCGTCGCAGCACGCTGAGATGGCACGTGTACATCTGCGTGCGCAGCCGCTCGGGTGACCAGTCGGGCTTCAGGAACGCGAACGCTCGCCGCCCGTCGCCGTCGATCTTGTCCTCGTCGGTGTAGACGTAGTCGGCCTCGGGCTCGGCGGTGATCGCCTCGTCGACCAGTCGCAATGCGTCGGGTTGCAGCTCATCGTCGTGATCGAGGAGCGCCACGAAGTCGCCGGACGCCATGGTCAGGGCGTCGTTCGACGCAGCGACGATGCCGCCGTTGGTTGGCCGGTAGGTGACCCGGACGCGGCTGTCGTTGGCGGCCTCGTCGAGGATCCGGCGGACGTATGGCTTGGTCGAGCAGTCGTCGACCAGGCAGTGCTCCCAATCGTCGAAGGTCTGGTTGGCGACCGAGCGCAGCATCGCCCGGAGCACGTCGGCCGGGGGATCGAAGACGGGCGTGACAATGGAGAACCGGGGCATGCGGGCCTACTCCCGAGATCGGAGCTTGCGCACGGGCCTCCCAGCCGCCCACATGATGCGCCACGAGCGGGACTGCAGCACGTCGTTGAGCCGTTGTTCGATGTTGGTGTAACGCTCGGCCATGGTGGTCAGCTCGGCGATCCGGGCGTTGGCCGTGCCCAGCTGGCCCTCGGTGCCGGCCACCAGGTCGCGCAGGCGCAGGATCTCCTTGCGCAGCTCCTCCACCTCGTGGAGTTGACGCGGGTCGATCGTGTCCTCGAGGCGGTCCTGCAGATCGAGCAGGCCCTTGCGCTGCTCGATGGTCTCGGCGCGCAACTGCGACCACGCCCGCTCGTACGCGAACACAACATCCTGAACCGACATCTCCAGTTCACGGCGGTAGAGGACCGCCCAGGGTGACAGGTAGCCCGCGTCGTGGCGGAAGTCGCGGAACAGGCCGTTGCTCGCGAAGAGCTGCGACCATCGCTCGGGTGGCTGGACGTTGACGTGGGTCGGCTCGTGGAGATCGCCGGGCGTCGACGAAAGGAGCACCCGATCGCTTGCCGCGCAGAGGTTGGCCACGGCCCCGGGCGCATCGGTGGGGTCGAGGTGCTCGACGGTTTCGATGCACGTGACGAGGTCGTAGCGTCCCTCGATCGGATCGGTGAGCGAACCGACATGCATGTATGGTCGCGCCACATCGGGCGCGTCGGAGATCGCGACCTCCGAGAGGTCGAAGCCGTAGGCCTCGACACCGCGTTCTCGGAGTGCCGCCACCAGGAACCCCTTGGCACAGCCGGCATCCAGCACCGTCTCCGGTGCAAGCTGGCCGACGATCGCATCCGCAACCTGACCGAAGAACGTCCTCCAATGGTCGTTCTCGACGTAGGGCACGGTGTAGGAGTCGTAGTACCACCGGCCATACAGCCGCCCCGCGTCGCACGTTGACGGTGACTCGTCGGCGGGCGCAGGCGGGTCGGTGACCCCCTCATCTGGAGCAGACACGGGGGATGAGTCGTCGGCGGGCGCAGGCGGGTCGGTGACCCCCTCATCTGGAGCAGACACGAGGGGTGAGTCTAACGTCGGTTCGCGGCGTGGGCCGGTGTCGAGTCGGCCTTGACGGCCCGCTGGGGTGGCAGGATTCTTGCTGGCGCCGCGCCCGATCACACCAGCCATGAAACTCATCATCCAGATCCCATGCCTCAACGAAGAGGCCCAGCTCCCCGCCACCCTCGCCGACCTTCCCCGCCGCATGGAGGGCTTCGACGAGGTCGAGTGGCTCGTCATCGACGATGGTTCGACCGACCGGACGGTCGAGGTCGCCCGCCAGCACGGCGTCGACCACATCGTCAAGCTCACCAACAACAAGGGCCTGGCCTCGTGCTTCCAGGCCGGCCTCGACGCGGCCCTGAAGCTCGGCGCCGATGTCATCGTCAATACGGATGCCGACAACCAGTACTCGGCGGCCGACATCCCCAGCCTGGTCCAGCCGATCCTGGCAGGCCGAGCCGACATGGTCGTCGGCGACCGGAACGTGATGGCTGTCGAGGACTTCTCGGCCACGAAGAAGCGGCTGCAACGCATCGGTAGCTGGGTCGTTCGTCAGGCGTCGGACACCGAGATCCTCGACGCAACGTCGGGCTTCCGGGCCTACAACCGCGAGGCCGCCCTCGGGCTTACAGTCGTGTCGAAGTTCACCTACACGCTCGAGTCGCTGATCCAGGCCGGCAAGAGCCTCGTGGCCGTCGACCACGTCACGGTGGCCACCAATCCCAAGACCCGCGAGTCGCGGCTGTTCGCCTCGATGTGGTCGTACGTCGGGCGCAACGTCTCCGCGATCTTCCGCATCTACACCGGCTACGAGCCGCTCCGTGTGTTCACCGCCCTGGCCCTGGTGCTCTTCGCCGGGGCCCTCGCGGCGTGGGGCCCGTTCCTGTGGGACTGGCTGGTCAACGGCCGCCGCGACGGGCACCTCCAGTCGGTCATCCTGGGCGGGGTCCTCACCATGGCCGCCCTCCAGACGTTCGCCCTGGGTGTGCTGGCCGACCTGATCGCGTCGCATCGGATCGTGACCCAGCGCACGCTCGAGCGGGTTCGGCGCATCGAACTGGAGCTCGGGGTGCCGCCGTCGCACTACCTGCCAGGGCGGCGAGCCGGCGTGCCGGGCATGCCCGAGACGCAACTCGAGGAGCTCGACGTCAGCCCGGCGGCCGACCGGGCCGTCACCACCTCGGGGCAAACTGCGACACACCGTGGTTCCTGACGCGCCGCTGGTCCGCCTCGTCGTCCTCAACTACAACGGCGGCGAGCTGGTCGTGCGGTGCCTCGAGGCGCTGGGGAAGCTCGACTGGCCGGCCGCTCGGCTCGAGGTCGTGGTGGTCGACAACGCGTCGGCCGACGGCAGCGACGCCGTGATCGTCGAGCGGTTCCCGGGCGTCCGGCTGATCCGCAGCCCCGGGAACACTGGGTTTCCGGCCAACAACCTTGCCCTGAGGCACCTGGACGGCGTCGACTACGTGGGCCTGGTCAACCCCGACTCGTGCGTCGAGCCGGGCTGGCTGCGCACCCTCGTCGGCGCGCTCGAGGCCGACGAGGCCCTGGGTGCCGTCAGCCCCCGGATGCTGTTCGCCGACCGGTTCGTCGACGTCGAGATCAGCTCCCCTACGTTCGTCCCCGGCGCCGCCGATCGGCGGACGCTGGGGGTGCAGGTCAGCGGCGCCAGGGTCGACGGCATCGACCGCTGGCGGGACGCCCAGTTCGCCGAGGGAACGTGGGGCATCGAGCACGATCCCACCGGGAGTCGGTTCCAGTGGACGAGCGGAACGGCGGTCGTGCGGCTGCCGGTCGGGCTCGGCCAGCCCGGGGCACGTCGCCGTCCTGCCACGGACGGGCCGAGGCAGGGCGGCGACGTGCGCACTCCGCGGGCCGAGCTGCGCCTGGCCGCCGAGGGGCCTAAGCGGATCACCGTGCGCTGCGGGACCGTCGAGCGTCACGTCGACGTCGGCGCCTCCCCTGGGTGGGTCGAGATCCCGCTCTCCGGGACCCCGCGCGACATCGTGAACAACGTCGGCTCGATCGTCTTCGATGACGGGTATGGCGCGGACCGCGGCTTCCTCGAGCCCGACAGAGGCCAGTACCAGGAGCCGGTCGAGGTGTTCGCATGGTGCGGTGGCAGCGTCCTGCTCCGTCCCCGCTACCTGGCCGACGTCGGGCTGTTCGACGAGCGCTTCTTCCTCTACTACGAGGACACCGACCTCTCGTGGCGCGGGCGCACGCGCGGCTGGCGCTACGGATACGTGCCCGACGCGATGGTGCGCCACGTGCATGCCGCATCGACGGGCGAGGGGTCGCCGGTGTTCCAGCACTACGTCGAGCGCAACCGGCTCCTGATGCTGACGAAGGTCGCACCCCGCGACCTGGCGTGGCGTGCCCTGTGGCGCTACCTGCTGGTGACGCTGTCGTACGCGCGTCGCGACATCGTCGGTCCGGTGCTGCGGCTCCACCGACCGAACGTCGAGCAGGTACGCCGGCGGCTGGCCTCGCTCGCCGGCTTTGCCTGGCTGGCGCCGGCGATGCTGCGCGATCGGTGGCGCATCCGCCGGCGCTCAACCGTCGGCGACGACGAGCTGCGGGCTCGGTTCACACCGCGATGACGGTCATCGGGACCGCACCGTGAAGGTCGCCGTCTACGACCGCCACTGGCCGACGGGCGGTGGCGGCGAGAAGTTCGCCGCCGGCATCGCCGTTGCCCTCGCCGCCGAGCACGACGTGGTGCTCATCGCGCACGAGGCCGTGGACACCGGCTGGCTCGGGGAGCGGCTGCAGCTGGACCTCGGCGGGATCGGCGTCGACGTGCAGGCCGAGGACGCCGGCGCGGTGTCGCAGGCGTCGGCGGCGTACGACCTCCTCGTCAACGCGTCCTACCGCAGTGGCGACCCCAACCGGGCGAGACACGGCCTCTATGTCGTCCACTTCCCCGGGCCGCTGCCGGGTGCGGTGGAACGGGTGCAGGCGGCGCTGGCAGAGCGGGTGTCGGGACTGCTCGACGCCGGCGCCGCCGTCGCGTACGGCGACGGCTTCTACCTGCCGGAACGAGCCGCTATGCGGACCATCCAGTGGACTGCGGGCGACGCCACGTTGACGGTGTCCGCCACCAGCGATCGTGGTGGCCGGGTGCCGGTCGTCGTCCTGCTAGGCCGCTTCGTGCCGCCACCGGTGGCGCCCCTCGAGGTCGAGGCGGAGGTCGACGGCGACGTCGTTGGGCGGGCGACCCTGACCGCGCCACGCTCGCGGGTCGACCGGAGGCGGTCCGTGGCATTGGCCTTCGACGTCGACCTCGACCGGGGGGGTTCGCGCACCGTGAGGCTGCGCACACCGTCGTGGGTTCCTCGGGAGCACGGCATCGGAACAGACGCGCGCCGCCTCGGCGCGCCGATCATCGGTGTCCACGCCGGCGGTGGGTGGCGGCGGACCGTGGCCCGCGCCGCGCCGACCCTGGTGGCCGGCCGCAACCACCTCGACTTCCTCGACACCTACGACCGCATCCTGGCGAACTCGGCCTACACGCAGGGATGGGTCAGGCGGCTCTGGCGCCGCGACAGCGAAGTGCTCCACCCCCCCGTCACGATGGTGCCCCGCGGCGCCAAGGAGCAGATCATCCTGTCGGTAGGGCGCTTCCTGCTCCCGGGCACCGGCCACAACAAGAAGCAACTCGAGATGGTGACTGCCTTCCGGCGGTTGTGCGATCGGGGCGTGCAAGGGTGGTCGTTCCACCTGGTCGGGGGCTGCCCGCCCGAGCACGCCGCCTACCTGGAGCAGATCCGCACCGCGGCCGAGGGTTTGCCCGTCGTGGTGCATCCCGACGCCACCGGGGCCGAGCTGAGCGCCCTGTACGGCACGGCATCGCTCTTCTGGCACGCGGCCGGGCTCGACGAGGACATCGAGCGCCACCCCGACCGCTACGAGCACTTCGGCATCGCCACCGTCGAGGCCATGTCGGCAGGTGCGGTGCCGGTGGTGATCGACGCCGCCGGCCAGCGCGAGATCGTCGAGCAGGGGGTCTCGGGTTATCGCTTCACGTCGCTCGACGGCCTGGTAGTGCACACCGAGCGGCTCATCGCCGACCCGGACTTGCGGGCCACGCTTTCGGTGGCCGCCGAGCGGCGGGCCCGAGCGTTCGGGTGGGACGCGTTCGTCGCCCGGGTCGGCGACGAGGTGGCACGGCTGGCCTGATGGCACGCCGTCTATGGTGGCCCGATGGGATCCGGGCGCGGATCGCCCCGGAGCGGCCGCATGGTGCTCCACGCGCACATGTGAGGGGCCACCCGGGTCGGTCGTTCGGGAGTCGCATCGTGTCCTGTTGTCGTGCAACCCAGCGGTGACACCGTCGTCCACCGGTTGGCCCGGCGCATCAACGCGGTGGGACGCGTGGTGCGCCGCCCCCTGGCGGTCGATCGGCGCCTGCGCAAGCTCGAGGCGGAGAACCGGCACCTGCGCGAGGTGTACGAGACCTGGGTGCCGCCCGGGCACTTCTATTCGCCGTTTCCCGATCTCGACGACTACGCGCGCCGGGTCGCGGATCTGCGGGACCCCCACCACGACGTGGTCGGCATCGACTTGCGCGAGTCCGAGCAGCTCGCTCTCGTCGAGGCCATCGGCACCCTCGTGGCCGACATCGCCTTTCCCGAGCAACCCGATCCGGATGGCGGCACCCGCTACTGGTTCGACAACCCGGCCTACGCCTACGGCGACGGCACTGTGCTCCACGGCATGCTGCGTCACCTGCGCCCGCGCCGCATCGTCGAGGTGGGGTCGGGCTACTCGTCGGCCATGATCCTCGACACCATGGACGGGTGGCTCGGTGGCACCGAGCTGACGCTCATCGAACCCCATCCCGAACTCGTGCGGGGCGTGCTCCGGCCGGAAGACGAGGCTCGTGTGGCCATCCACGAGGTCGCGGTGCAAGACGTGTCGCTGCACGTCTTCGACCGGCTCGAGCAGGGCGACGTGCTCTTCGTCGACTCGACGCACGTGGTCAAGGCCGGCTCCGACGTCAACCATCTCGTCTTCGAGGTGCTGCCGCGGCTGCGGGCGGGCGTGTGGATCCACCTGCATGACGTCTTCTTCCCCTTCGAGTACCCGGAGGCCTGGGTTCGCGAGGGGCGCGCGTGGCACGAGGCCTACCTGGTGCGGGCGTTCCTGGCGTTCAACGGCACGTTCGAGATCCGCTGGTTCCAGGACTTCCTCTGGTCACGGCACCGGGAGTTGCTCGAACGGATCCCATGGGTGGCCCACAACCCCGGCGCCAACCTCTGGCTCGAAAAGGTGGGCTGACGGCGCCGCCGCCGAGACCCGGCGACGCTCCAGCGGCTATCAATCAGGGGATGCTCAACGAGGTCGAGCACGAGCCGCCGGCGACGGCAGCTGTGGCGGGCGACGATACCGACGCGGCGGCCGGCGAGCACCCACCGCCACGGGCCCGCAGCTGGCGAGATCTGGCCGTGGATGGT
>Ga0081455_10000550_pt1 | contig 48753 bp, 47 predicted proteins | sample TabmetS3T2R1_FD_70207 | JGI IMG/M metagenome (GOLD analysis project Ga0081455, IMG submission 70207) | Tabebuia heterophylla rhizosphere microbial communities from the University of Puerto Rico - S3T2R1 | ecosystem: Host-associated > Plants > Roots > Rhizosphere ...
GTTGTTCGTGATCCGCTTCGCCCCGCCTCCGGTAACTGCCACCTTCAAATAAATTGTGGCGGTATTCTAGCGATATAGCCCGTTTCTGACAAGCAAAATATGAAAAGCCGTGTTCGTGGCTCGTGATCGTGGTCGGAGAAAGGACGTTATCGTGACCGGGAGAACTGCCGTGTTCGTGGCTTGAAACCGATCTCCCCGAGCCGTCCACAGTTAACGGTCTTAGATCATGCGTCCGCAGGTTTTGGTTTCGCTGATAGGTAATCCAGCACTTCTTGTTGACGTTCTTGAATCTGTAAAAGATAGGGCGCCGCTAGCCGTTCGTAGTCCACACTTCCATGCGTCTGACGGGCGCTTTCCAAGAATCTCCACAGTTTTTGAATATCTGCCTGCACTTGATGAAGTTGTGCGTCGTTTTGGATCATAGGTTAACCTCAATAACAGATTGGGCTCGCCCGTCACGGTCCCGAGAGAAGACCTCTAGCAGGTCATCAATCCGAGCCTTCCCTACCGCCTCTGTTACCCAGAACAGATCTGCGTGATAGCGTATCCTGCATACATCATGTTGGAAAAGTTCTAAGACTTTCCCCCCGAGTTGAGCGGTTGAGAAGCCGGCATTCATAATGACGAGTAAGTCTATATCATTGGGAGAGGCCTTTCCACTTACAAAGCTCCCGAACAAATAGACCTGTTTAAGGCTTCTGGTTGCGCGTAGTTGGTCAATGATGAGTTCGAGCTGGCGGAAAAGAAACTGGCGCCGAGGTGTGCTCGTTCCGAAGCGTATCCTTAGGTCATCAAGTGATGCAATTTCCCCCATGGGCCGGTTCTAAATGCCAGGTTCCTTTCTGAAGGTCAATAGTGGGACTGACAGGGAAGCGGGCCGACCTTCTGTGCTGCGAGAGATCGGTGGGAGGATAACAAACCTGTTTGTGTTTAATGCTCTGGCTTGTCGGTCTTTTCCCTTTCCGGGCTTCCATTTGTCCCCAAAGATGGTCCGAAGGAGGACCCAGGTTTACCACGGACTCTTCTCAACATGGTGGGGGAGCCAACAGTTCTCTTTGAGAAATTAGAAGTTTATCCAGGACCGACAGCCTGATCGGGTCCAAGGGCGGGCATAAGAAGATCGTTCTACGAGCGGCGCTTGCTGAGGCGCTTCAAACGTTCGAGATTGCCTGCGATCAGCGCTGCTTTTTTCTCATGGCTCCAACGCTTGAGCTGCCGCTCCCTCGAAACTGCGGCAGTTTCGGATTCGAAAGCTTCGGAATAAGCCAATTGGACGGGACGATGCTTGAACGTATATGCGGCGCCCTGGCCGTCGTTGTGGGCCTTTACACGGCTATCAAGATCTTGTGCCGAACCTACATAGAAGCTGCCGTCGGCACAGCGAAGGATATATGCGTAATAGACGGGCTGCACCATTCGACTCGTGGTACTGGCTACTTTGATCTGTAGTGGCTTGCCTGCCCTGAGATCAGCCGGAGGGCCATGTCTTCGACCCTGAGGCTGAGCCTCAAGCTCAGACCCGAAGGGAGCGAGCCTTTTGCGCGAGTCGCCGCATAGGGTTTTCGATCTCTTCGCCCCTCGACTTTGCTCGGGGCACCAAATTTTGCCCTAGCAAAATTTGGTGGAGGCGGGGGGAATCGAACCCCCGTCCGAAGGTCTTCCGCCAAATATGACTACATGCTTAGCCGACGTTTTAATCTCGCTCCTTGAGCCCCCAGCGGCAGGGTCTCTCGGAGCCAGCCGGTTTGGATTTCAGCCTCATCCCCTCCGGCAGAGGAATCAGCCAATCCCACTAAATGACGTCTTATCCCACCCCGTGGGAGAAAGCGGGTAAGACGCTAACTGCGATTAGGCAGCTAGGGCGTATTCAAAATTATCTGCGTTTAAATTGCAGATCTGTTTGTTTAACGGGATAACAGAACCCCGGCATGCCACTTTGACTTCCCACCTCCGTCGAACCCACATCGCCCCCATACCTTTAGTTTAAGGTTCCAAGTTCAAAGTTCAAGGTCTCCCCAACACCGTGTGCCCGCGGCTTCTCGGGCGCAAACATTGAACTTTGAGCCATAAACTTTGAACGGTGAGTCCGCTCAGCGCGACTTCAGCGAACGCTCGACTTCGCGCTCGGCGGTCTTGCGCCTCAGAGTTTCGCGCTTGTCATAGAGCTTCTTGCCCCGCGCCAGACCTAGCTCAACCTTGGCCCTGCCATTCTTGAAATAGAGTTTCAGTGGAATTAACGTCAGCCCGCGTTCTTTGGTCTTGCCGGTAAGCCGCTCGATTTCGCGGGCATGGAGCAGCAGCTTTCGCGCGCGGGTGGGCTCGTGATTAAACTGATTGGCCCCCGGATACGGGCTCACGTGTGCATTGACAAGAAATGCCTCGCCCTTCTGAATCCGCGCGTAACTATCTTTGAGATTGGCCTTGCCGTCGCGGAGCGACTTGACCTCGCTTCCGACCAGGACGAGACCCGCTTCGTAGGTTTCGTCGATGAAGTAATTGTGTCGCGCCTGCCGGTTGACGCAGATGATCTTTTCTCCGGCAGCCTTTTCCTTAGCCATGGTTTTTGTTTCTATCATCCGGCGTGATCAACCCGCCGGAAGTAATGAGCTTGAGCGCCTCTTCCATGCTTATGTCCAGAGGTGCAACGTCGTTCGCTGGCACCAGAAGATAGAATCCCGACGTTGGATTCGGGGTCGTGGGAATGAAGACATTCACGAGTGGAGCCTCGTTTTTCTTTTCTAATTCATGCCACGCCCGGCCCATCGCGAAGCCCACCGCGTAGACGCCCTTGCGTGGGTACTCGATCATCACCACCTGCCGGTTGGCTTGCGATTGGCCCAGGAAGGTTTGAACCAATTTCTGGACGGCGGTATAGACACCGCGAAAGACCGGGATCTGAATCAATACCTTTTCCCAGGCGGCGAGAAATCTTCGCGTCGCTACTCCCCGGGTGAGAACACCCAGAAAGAGAATCAAGAACAGCGTAACGACCGCGCCCAGTCTGGGGATTGGAAAGGGCAAATAAGAATTCGGATGCAACTGCCTGGGCAGGATATCGAGCACGCTATCCAATAGCTCGATCACCCACCCCAGAAACCAGAGAGTGATGGCGACCGGCAGAAATACCAGCAGCCCCGACAGAAAGTAACGCTGCAAACTTTCCCGCACTCGCACCTTGCTAATGGGTGTCTTTTCCACCTCGCCAGCCATCCTCCCTACCGGCGCAGAATCGCATTGTCGATGAGCCGAGTTTTTCCGATTCGAACTGCCAAAGCCAGCAATGCCGATACCTGAATCTCTTCTACGGGCTCGAGTGTAGCAGAATCACACAGGGTAACATATTCCACTATCGCCAGCGGCTCCTTTTCGATTTCTGCACGGACAGCTTCAGTAATAACTCGCGCTCTGATCTCTCCCTTTTTCACCGCGCAGGCCGCTCGACCGAGAGCGTGGGACAGGCACAAAGCGGCTTGGCGTTCCTCTGGGCTGAGATAAACGTTGCGCGAGCTCATAGCCAAGCCATCGGTTTCACGGACGATGGGATGACCGACGATCTCGATTTCAAAATTCAAGTCTCGCACCAGCCGTCGAACCAACTGCAGCTGTTGGTAGTCTTTCTCGCCAAAGATCGCCACATGGGGCCGCACAATATTGAACAGCTTCGTGACTACCGTGGCAACTCCTTGGAAGTGGCCGGGTCGATGGGCCCCGCACAAAAACAAGCCCAGTTTGTTCACATTCACGTGGGTCTGGTAGTCTTCCGGGTACATCTCTCGTACCGAGGGGTGGAACAGAACATCAGCATGCTCCCTTTCCAGCAGTGATCGGTCCCGTTCAAAGTCGCGCGGATAGGCAGCAAAGTCCTCGTTGGGACTGAATTGTGCCGGGTTCACAAAAATAGAGACGACGAGGCGATCGCCCCGCTTCTTCCCTTCCCGCGCAAGACTTAAATGGGCGTCGTGAAGAAAACCCATGGTGGGGACAAGGACGATGCGTTCTCCTCGGTGACGCTGGACCTCACTCCAGCGCTGCATCTCTTGAATATCTTCAATGATCTTCATGGAAGAACTTCGATGTTAATGAAACGAGTGCTCTTCGCCCGGGAATTTCCGTTCGCGAACATCCGCAATAAAACTCTTGACCGCACCGGTCATCACCTCTTTGATATCGGCATATTGCTTAACGAACTTTGGCGTAAAATCATTGAACAACCCAAGCATGTCATGGATCACGAGCACCTGACCGTCGCAATGCGGGCCCGCGCCGATGCCGATGGTCGGAATGGTCAGCCGTTCGGAGATCTCCTTGGCCAAGTCCAGTGGAATACCCTCCAAGACCAATGCGAAGGCGCCGCTATCCTCTACCGCCAACGCATCACGCATGACCGCTTCCCTCTGTTCCTTGTTTTTACCCTGAATCCTATAGCCGCCAAACCGGTGAACCGACTGCGGCGTCAGGCCAACGTGCCCCATGACCGGGATGCCAATCTTGACGATAGCCTCGATGGTGTCTTGCATCGCTAAACCGCCCTCGAGCTTCACCCCCTCAGCACCACCCTCTTGGAGGAACCGCCCGGCATTCCGGATCGCCTCCTCCCGGCTCACCTGATAGGAGAGAAACGGCATGTCCCCGACCACCAAAGCATGCTTGCGACCGCGCGCAACCGCTCGCGTGTGGTAGATGATCTCTTCCATCGTAACCGTCAGGGTATTCGGCTGGCCCTGAAAAACGCACCCCAGCGAGTCACCGACCAAGAGGATATCGATGCCAGCCTCGTCCAAAATCCGCGCAAAGGAATAATCGTAAGCGGTGAGACAGGTGATCTTTTCCCTCAGACACTTTTTTTTGACGATATGAGGTACGGTGACCTTTTCTCCCATTGTTTCACCCTCCAAAAATAGAAAAGCCTTCCGAACGAGCCGGAAGGCCAACAATGGCGAGTGGTGAATAGGTCCAGCCACCCAAGGATTGCCTATTGGCATCCGTCTCAGTCCAGGCTATCTGGATCCAAGCGGTATATAGTGCTGCGTCCCCACGCCCATACTATTGATTTCCTTGATCAAGTCAGCCAGATCCTTGCTGCTCGCAACGAAATCAATCTCAGAGGTATTCACAACGAGTAAAGGCGTCACATCATAGTGGAAGAAGAACTGGTTGTACGCCTGAGCCACCTCTGAGAGGTATTCAAAGGTTACGCCCCGTTCGTATTTTTTATCCCTTTTTTTAATCCTTTTGTAAAGCACCTCAGGTCGAGCCTGGAGATAGACAACGAGATCCGGCTTCGGCACCCGAGTATTCAAAAGCGCGTAGATTTGCTGGTAAAGATTCAGTTCTTCGCTGCTCAAGGTCAAGGTCGCGAAGATCTTGTCCTTGGCAAACAAGTAATCAGCGATGGTATTTTGGTTGAAAAGATCTTGCTGGCTAAGTTCCATTTGCTGCTGATAGCGATTAAGCAAAAAAAAAGTCTGATTCTGAAAGGCGTAACTCTCCCGAGCCTGATAAAACTTTGGAAGAAACGGATTTTCCTCCACTTTCTCAAAAACGGTTCGGGCCTTAAATTCGTTGGCCAGGAGTCTGGCCAAACTCGTCTTGCCCACCCCGATGGGCCCTTCAACGACTATATATTTGCTCTTCGTCATCTGAGGCGGCAAATTTACATAATGGACCTAAAATTGTCTAGGCTGTATTATAAACCCGCACGATGCCAACCTTAAGAGAAAAAATAGCCCAGATGTTCCTAGTGGGCGTCGGCGCTCGGGAACTGACCAATGAAGAACGGATGATGATCGAACGCTATTCCTTCGGTGGCTTTATACTTTTTGGCCATAATTGCTGCGATCCCGGGCAGATTCTTTCCTTGACCCACGCTCTTTGGGATGCCAGCAAAGGCTTACCCCCGTTCATCGCCATCGATCAAGAAGGGGGAAGAGTTCATCGGCTTCCCAAACCGTTCGCCCACTTTCCTCCGGCCGCGTGTCTTGGCGAAACCGGAAATGTCAAGCTCGCCTACAGAGTGGCGCGTGCAACCGCTGAAGAACTCGCCGCGGTAGGAATCAACCTGGATTTCGCGCCGGTGTTGGATGTCAACTCGAACTCGAAAAATCCTATAATCGGCGACCGCTCGTTCGCTTCCGACCCGCAAAAAGTCATCGCGTTCAGTGAGCGATGGATTCACGGCTTGCGCGATGGCGGAATTATCCCCTGCGGGAAGCATTTTCCTGGTCACGGCGACACAGACAAGGACTCTCACCTGGATCTACCGCTGGTCGATTGGTCCCGGGATGAACTGTGGCAGGTCGAACTTCCGCCGTTCCTCAGCGCCTGTCGAAACGGAATCGAATCCTTGATGACCGCCCACGTCCTTTACCGCGCTCTTGACCCAAAACTTCCAGCGACCTTATCTCACGATATAGTTACAGGTCTGTTGAGGAAGGAATTGGATTATCATGGCGTCGTCTTCAGTGACGACATGGAAATGAAAGCCATCAGCGACCACTACGAAGTGGCAGAAGCCGTTGCGTTGTGTGTCCGCGCCGGGATCGATGTGATGCTCTTCTGTCACGAGCAGCTCCGAGCCATCGATGCTTTCAACTCTCTCTGTTCGGAAGCGGAAAAAGATGCGACGGTTCGTTCGCAGGTGGAAAACAGCTATAACCGGATAATAAAACTAAAGCAGGCTCGTTTGACAAAATTTACCGGCCTCAGGGCCGAGCAATTGGAGAAGCGACTTGCCCGGATGAATCACCAAGGAATCGTTGAAGAAATTCAAGGCAACTTGTAGGCGCTGTAGGCAATTAACTTCTTGATATCCTGTTGCAATTCCCCTTCCCATTTTTCGACCAGCACATCGGCGGGACACTTGCCCTGAAAGAGCAGGGTTTTCAGCGGGTTTAAATAGATCGTCTCGTCATCGCCCTGGCTGTTCACCACCTTTTGCCGCCGCAATCCCTCCCAGGCGATCTGAAACAGTTCCTTCGCCAAATCGAGTAGCGAATAGCGCCGAATGCGCGCTGCCAAAGCATCGCGATGAGAATCGAGATACACTTGCATTCGCTCATCCCAGCTCCATCCCTTTACCAAGTCCCAAGCGGCCTGCAAACAATCCGAATCATAGAAAGCTCCTTTGATCATAGCGGGCAAGGCCGGCATCAGTTCCGGCGGCTGGCTATCCGCCGAACGCACTTCGATGTATCGCTTGATCCGAGTCTCGGGGAAAAGAGTCGTGAGATGATCATTCCAATCTTCGATCGTCGCACGTTCACCGTTGTGGCCACGCTCCAAAAATTGTCGGAAAGTCATGCTGGTCATGTCGATGTAGCCGTGGTTGCGAATGATGAAATACATGGGCACATCCAAGGCGTATTGGACGTAGTGATTGAAGGAAACCTCAGGTAAGAAAGCAAACTTGAGCAAACCGGATCGGTTCTTGTCCGTATCCGTCCAGATGTGCTCGCGAAAGCTCCGATAGCCGTTGAGCTGCCCGTCGCAAATCGGCGAGTTGGCGAAGATGGCAATGATAATCGGTGTCAACCCCATGCCGGTGCGAAACTTCGCCATGGCGTCTTTTTCGTCGCTGTAATCGATATTGGCTTGTACTGTGGCCGTTTGTTTCATCATGCGTTGGCCGAGAGTACCCACCTTGAGCATGTAAGGTCCCATAATGCGATAACGTTGCTTCGGCACCCATTCGATCTCTTCCAGCCGGCTCATCGGCTGCATGCCCAGGCCCAGAAAAACCACATCCAGCGGCTCGGCGACTTCCAACAGCTCACGAATATGCTGGTTAAATTCAGCATACGTACAGTGGATGCTATCGCAGGGCTCGCCGCTAAGTTCTATTTGTCCGCCGGGCTCCAGGGTAATTTGCGCGTTGCCCCGCGCCAACGCGATGATATGCCCGTCCTGTTCTTCCGGCTCCCATCCGAAACGTTCGCATAGCTCTCGTAGAATAAACTCGACTCCCCGCGATCCCGAATAGGGAATGGCTTTGCCCGTATTTCTGTCGATACCGACCTTTTCATACTCGGTCCCGACCCGCCAATGGTCGCGAGTTTTTCCCGCGTCGTGGAAAAAAGCTTCCAGCTCTTCCTTTTTTTCAATGACTGACATGGTTACGTATGTTCTGCTGATAGGGAGGATGAATCACGCCTTTTTCAGTGATGATCGCCGAAATCAAATCTTGTGAGGTGACGTCGAAGGCTGGATTAAATACCCTAGTGCCTTTAGGCGCGAGCGCTCGACCAAACATGTGCGATACTTCTTTTGGGTCCCTCTGTTCGATGGGAATATCCTTTCCCGAGGCGCAGTCGAGATCGATGGAGGAAGTCGGCCCTGCCACATAGAATGGAATTCCATGCCTTTTTGCCAGCACGGCGATGCCGTAGGTTCCGATCTTGTTCGCCACATCGCCATTGGCGGCAACTCGGTCGCAACCCACGACCACAGCATCGACCTTGCCTTTTTGCATCAGATAACCCGCCATATTGTCCGTGACTAGGGTGGCACGAATTTTATCTTTCTTAAGCTCCCAGGCGGTCAAACGGGCGCCTTGAAGAAAAGGCCGCGTCTCATTGACCCATACTTCAACTTGCTTCCCTGACTCCTTCAAGGCGCGAATGACACCGAGGGCTGTTCCATAACCCGCCGTCGCCAACGCGCCGGCATTGCAGTGCGTCATGACTTGCCGAGCATTGGATAGAAGACTCGCGCCGAACTTTCCTAACCGTTTGTTGGCGGCGATATCCTCCTTATAGATCTTTTGCGCCTCATCTTTAAGTAGCCGTTTAACGCTTTCCACGCCTTGGCTCCGGTTGTCGGTATAAATCTTGCGCATCCGCTCCAGGGCCCAAAACAGGTTGATTGCTGTGGGCCGGGTTTTCGAAAGCGTCAGTAAGATTCGGTCGAACTCGCGGTCAAAATTTTTCTCTTGAGTTTGTGCAGCGCCGAGGGCCACGCCCATAGCCGCCGCTACGCCGATGGCTGGAGCGCCACGAATCACCATCTCGCGGATCGCCTGCGCCACCTCCTGGTAGTTGCGGCAAATTTGGTAGACCTCTTTGTGAGGCAACAGTCGCTGATCCAGCATAACGACCCGGTTATTCTTCCAGCCAATGGTTTTTACCGCCATGATGATGTTCCCATTTGAAAAGAGACCGAGTATATTAGGTGTGAAAAGCAAGCGTCAAGGCCTGGTGGTGGATTTCTATCATCTGTTCGGTTATCTCTCCGGACTCCTTTTCATAAAATCCGAGATGGACCCTCCGACGCTGTTTCGAACGGCCGTGCTCGTGCACGTTCTTGACGCCATTCTTTGCCGGGTGATCGCGGGACACAGCGGGCGGCAAAAACTTCCTTGGACGATTGCGGGTTTGTTATTTGGAATCTGGGCTTTGGGCACATTGTTCTTGTTGCCGGCAAAGAAACCAAATTATCACTAGAACGCTATCACATCCAGAAAGTTTGTCAGGACACTTGAGCTATTGGTCCTCAGCCACGACAAAAGCCAGTCCATGCTGCTCCGTGTGCGTGATCGAAAGAGACCAACGTCGGATCCCTAGCTCTTCCGCGAGCCCGGCGGTCTTATGATGCAGGACAATCTCCGGCTTGCCGCCGCGGGCGCGCCCAACTTCGATGTCGAGCCAGTTTACTTTTGAACCCCAGCCGCGTCCCAGCGCCTTCATTACGGCCTCTTTAGCGGCGAAGCGCCCGGCATAGCTCTCATAGCGCCCGCGCCGTTTTTTTTCGCAGTATTGAATCTCATTGGCCGTAAAGACCCTCTCACGAAAGCGCTTGCCAATTCGCGAATCTTCCAGGGCTTTTTGGATTCGTTGGACTTCTATCATATCCACGCCGACGCTAAGCACCATGACACAAAGTTTGCCCGGTGGTCGAAGGGCTGTCAACCCGACTCGGAAGCAACCGCAGCGTCGCAACGAGGATACGGCAAATTTTGCAGCCCGTTTGCCTGGTCTTGATGGGGAACCTATGGATCAAAAAATCAGTAGCACTGCTCACAAGGATTTGTTAGCATGGAACATCTCACCAAAGGAGAGAACGGCGTATCGTGCTTAAGCGCATTTTTCTGTCGATGTTGTGTGTGCTGTCGGTTTCACTGCCGGCCACTGTCTGGGCGCAGAAGGGAACGATCAAGATTGCCGTTCAGGCGCCGCTTTCCGGAGAACAGGCCGCTTTGGGCGAGCACATAAAGCTGGGAGTCCAGTTAGCTGTTGAGGAGGCAACCAAATCGTTCAAAGCCCTCGGGTTTGACCTCGTATTTGTGCCCTATGATGATCAAGCCAAACCCGAGGTCGGTGTCGCCAACGCGAGAAACATCGTTGCCGATCCGAATGTGCTGGTTTTAGTAGGCCACTTTAATTCCGGCGTCGCTCTCCCCTCGTCGGAAGTCTATAAGGATGCAATGCTAGCCATGATCTCGCCCGCGAATACGGCGACAGAAATCACCGATCGAGGTTACCCGAACGTAAATCGGGTCTGCGGCCGAGACGATGTGCAGGGCCCGGTGGGAGCCCGATTTGCCGCTCAAGATCTCAAGCGTAAATCGGTATATATCATCCACGATAAGACTCTCTACGGCCAAGGTGTGGCCGATAATTTTCGCAATGAGGCAAACAAGCTCGGGTTAAAGGTCTTGGGTTACGAGGGCACGGAAGAGCGAGCCAACTTTTCCCCGATCATTACGCCCATGAAAGCAAAAAATCCGGACCTAGTCTATTTCGGAGGCATCTATCACCAGGGCGGGTTGCTGTTGAAGCAGATGCGCGAAAAGGGTGTCAATGCGGCGTTCATGGGACCGGACGGTCTGGACTCTTCGGAGATGGTCAAGATCGCCGGCAGTCAGGTGGTGGGCAGCTATTACACCACCGTGGCCGGACCGCCGGCAGCCTACCCGGAGTCCGCCGCCTTCGCCACGAAATTCAAGCAGCGTTTCGGCAAGGAAGTCGAATCCTTCGCCATGTACGGCTATGACGCAGCTCTGGTCGGCATCAAAGCCATCGAACAAACTCTACAAACGAACGGCGGGAAAAAACCCAGTCGCGCCGAAGTGTCGGCTGCGGTCAGGAACTTGAAGAACTTCAAAGGTGTCACTGGCTCCATCGCCTTTGACAACAAAGGCGATCCCATCAAAGCGAAATATTTTGTGCTGCAATTCGAGAAGCGAAGCTATCCTGGGAAGGTCGTCAAGGTTATCGAGCAGCAAGCCCCCGAAGCCAAGAAGTTATAGGCTACACTGATCCTGATCCTCCTCCCCTCATCGATACGGGTCCTTGAAAGCAGGGGCCCCGTTTACCTTTGAAACCATGAGCATGAAAAAGAAACTGCGCGTGGCGATTTTATTCGGCGGCAAATCCGCCGAACATGAAATCTCTGTGATTTCGTCAAGAAATATCGTTGAGGCGATGGATAAAAAAAAATACGAGATCGTTTCCATCGGCATTGACAAACAGGGACGCTGGTTCTTTGATGAAGGCGCGCGGCTACTGCATAGCAGCGACCAAGCGCAGGTCAAATTTCAGCGCAGAAATCCCACCGCCGTACTTCCCGGAGGCACAGAGACACCGATGCGGACACTGCGTGGGGGTTTAGGAAAAGTGGACGTAGTCTTTCCGGTGCTCCACGGTCCGTTTGGCGAAGACGGCACTGTTCAGGGATTACTTAAACTCGCCAACGTCCCTTTCGTCGGCGCCGGAGTTCTTGGTTCCGCGGTGGGCATGGACAAGGACGTGATGAAACGCTTGCTCCGAGACGCCAAGGTACCGATCGCCAAATTCCTGGTTTTTGAGCGCAGTGAAGCGAACACGATCAACTTTGCAGGCGTGAAACGAACATTGGGGCTACCCTTCTTTGTCAAACCCGCCAACCTCGGTTCCTCCGTCGGCATCAGCAAGGTCGGTTCACGCAAACAATTTAGTGGCGCTATAAGGGAAGCGTTTCGTTACGACAACAAAATTCTAATCGAAGAGAGTATCCATGGGCGGGAAATTGAGTGCTCGGTTCTCGGCAACGAGAATCCCATCGCCTCACTGCCCGGAGAGATCATTACGCGGCACGATTTCTATTCTTATGACGCCAAGTATCTCGACGAAAAGGGAGCGCAATTGGTGATTCCTGCCGCACTTCCCGAAAGCATTGTAAAAAAGATCCAGGCGTTGGCGCTTAAAACCTTCAGCACCCTGGCCTGCGAAGGCATGGCTCGAGTCGATTTTTTTCTTCGGGATAACCGGGAGATTTTCGTCAACGAGATCAATACCATCCCCGGCTTCACCAAAATCAGTATGTACCCAAAGCTGTGGGAAGCCAGCGGGATCTCTTACAGCAAGCTCATCGATCGCCTGATCCAGCTTGCGTTAGAGAGGTTTCGCAGGGAAAGAAATCTAGAAACCTCCCGTTGATGCGGCCACCGGTCTTGGACTTTGTGGGCCATAGGTAGGCCTTAGATTCCACCGGCGACGCAGAAACGGCCACTTTCAGTCCATCTGCTTTCTCAAAAAAGTCGGAATGTCGTATTCGTCATCTTCCTTGTCGCGCCCGAACTCGAACGTGGTCTTATTCAAGGTCAACGTCTCAGTCTCATCGCTGCCCTGTTTCTTGCGCTGCCAAGTGGGCATATCCAAATCATCGACGATGGTGCCCAAGTGCACTACTTTCTTATTTTTTTGCGGAGCGCTGGTGATGCTCGATACATTCACCGGCACGGGCTTTCGTTGCTCTCTATCCTCTCCGAATCCCGTGGCGATGACGGTAATACGAATCTCGTCGGTCATAGTCTCATCGATAACCGAGCCAAAAATGATGTTGGCATCCTCATGCGCCTCTTCTTGGATCATCGATGCCGCTTCATTGACTTCGTGCAGACAAAGGTCCGGGCCGCCGGTGATATTAATGAGCACCCCGCGTGCGCCTTGAATCGAAATATCTTCAAGCAACGGGCTGGAGATAGCTTTTTGTGCGGCTTCGATGGCGCGATTCTCCCCTACCGCTGAAGCGGCTCCCATCAATGCCAGCCCCATTTCCGCCATCACGGTTCGTATGTCGGCGAAATCGAGGTTGATCAAACCTGGAGTGATAATAAGGTCGGAGATGCCACGGACTGCTTGAAGCAATACGTCATCCGCCCTGTGAAAAGCCTCAAGCATGGTGGTGGTCTTAGCGGCGATACTGAGTAGACGCTGGTTGGGGATGACAATCAAGGTATCGACGTTCTGCTTCAAATTCTCTATGCCCTCTTCCGCTTGGCGCATCCGCTTTTTGCCCTCGAAAATGAATGGCTTCGTCACCACTCCCACCGTCAGCGCGCCTGCCTCCCGAGCCAAACGAGCCACCACCGGGGCACCCCCCGTGCCGGTTCCACCGCCCATACCGGCAGTGATAAAAATCATATCGGAACCGGCGAGATAATCATGGATGATCTCCTCGTTTTCCTGCGCCGCTCGCCGCCCGATTTCCGGATTGGCGCCGGCACCAAGTCCTTTGGTCACCGTCTCACCCAGTTGAATCTTGACGGGGGCGCGGCTCGCTTCGAGGGACTGCGCATCCGTATTCGCCACCATAAAATCAACCCCGGTAAATTTGCTGCCGATCATGGTATTGACGGCATTCCCGCCGCCGCCGCCGATCCCGATGACCTTGATGCGGGCTTTAAGATTTTCTTGCTCGACGATCTCAAACATAAGCTTTCCTCCTTCAGAATGGGTTGAAAATTTGTCTTCGATTAAAAGAATTCACTTAACCAATCAGACATTCGATGCTTGACCTTGGCCAGGATCCGGTCGTCTCGAAACCGCGCGAAGGCGCGCTCCTGGCGTTTCATACCGCAGAGAACCAGCCCCACACCGGCGGCATAGATCGGACTGGAGACGACATCGACCAGACCCACAACCTGGGTAGGATTACCGAGCCGCGCCGGCATCCCAAACACCTGTTCCGCTGTCTCCACCGCTCCTGGAAGTAACATCGAACCACCGGTCATAACCACTCCCGACGCCAACGAACCCTCGTATCCCGACTTGGCGATTTCTCTCTGCACCAACTGAAAAATCTCTTCCATGCGGGGCTCGATAATCTCGCAGAGGATTTGCCGCGAAACGGTGGCGGCGGTTTTGCCAGCCACGCTGGAAACTTCAACTCGTTGATCGCCGGAGACCGTCGACGCTTTGGCCAGACCATAGCGTTGCTTGATGCGCTCGGCGTCGGCCGTAGGGGTCCGCAAGCCTGCGGCGATATCGTTCGTCAGATGATTGCCGCCGACGCTCAAGACCGCGCTATGTCTTACCGTGCCATCGTGAAAGACCGCGATATCCGTCGTGCCGCTGCCGACATCAACCAACGCCACTCCCAACTCGCGCTCTTCTACGCTCAGCACCGCTTCTGCAGCCGCCAATGGCATCAAAACAATATCGGCGATATTGAGACCGGCTCGGTTGCAACATTTGACGATGTTCTGCGCCGAAGTAACGGCGCTGGTAACGATGTGCACCCTCGCCTCCAAGCGGACCCCTGACATCCCCAAAGGCTCTTTGATGCCGTCCTGATCATCGATGATGTAGTCTTGTGGCAGAATCTGCAGAACTTCCCGATCCGTCGGGATCGCCACGGCCTTCGCCGCGTCGATAACTCGATCGAGATCCCGTTGGCACACTTCCTTGTTTTTCACCGCGACAATGCCATGACTGTTGAAGCCTTTGATGTGATTGCCCGAAAGGCCGGTAAACACCGTATGAATCTCGCATCCGGCCATCAGCTCTGCCTCTTCCACCGCCTTCTTAATGGAGGTAACCGTGCTATCGATATTGACGACGACGCCCTTGCGTAACCCCAGCGAAGGGTGGGACCCGATGCCGATAATCTCCACACCTCGATCCGTCATTTCGCCGACGACAACACAAACCTTCGAGGTACCGATGTCCAAACCCACCACGATGCGGTGTTTCTTCGCCATGATGCTGTTTTGTAATCTACGCTGATGAACTCTCTTGTTTACTGCCGCATCCGTCTTACGCGGGCCACTATTTGATCGTCAAAACTCGCGTCCAAAGTCACCAAACGCTCTTCATGTCCCTTCCAAAGCTTTAAAACGCGGTCGACCCGTCGCACCTTGTCTTCCCAGTCCCCCCAACCCATGTGCAACGCCAAGGGATAAGCCGTCGTGTAGAGAACCACGCGATCGGCAGCCTCAAAATGGATCTCCGAAATCGTACGAGAATCCCTAGCCATCAAATCGCCGAGCCGGACGGCATCCTGGATTTTCCTACGAACGGCCGGATCACGACTTCCAAGTTCATCCGTTCGTAGCCCGGTGAGTAGGGGGAATTGGACGCTTTCTCCCGCGCCGACCTCCTTAAAGACAACTCCGTCAGAATCCACGTAGTAGAGTTTTCCCATCGCCACGATTGCCCGGGGGGCTCGCTCTTCGATTTCGATAACCACGCGACGGGGAAATTCGCGGCGCACGAGAACGCGGCGCACCCACGGGTGCTTGGCAACTTTTTGTTCAATCGTCGCCAGCTCAATACGCCAAATATTCATGCCCTGTTTCAAACCGGCCATGGTGACAATCTCGTTGCCGCCCAACTTTTCGCCCCCACGCACTTGAATTTCTCTCACGGAGAAATAGGGGCTCTCCAAGACAAACCGGTGCACGGCAAGTGCTGCAGTCATCAGCTGCCTGCGCCACTGGTAAATCGCCACGGTAATAGCAACCAACGCCAGAACCGTACTGCCCATTATGATCCACGGACGCCAGCTACGCCCGTTTCGTTTGCGGTTGTCTCTACGATAAACAGTCAGTTGCATCGTCTCACCGTTGCCTAAACAACTGTCCAATCTCCGAGCAATCGAACTTCAGGCTCGAGTTCGACGCCGAACCGAGTCCTCACTTCGTTGCGCGCCAATTCCATCAGCTGGCGCACCTCTTCCCCTTTGGCGCCGCCAAGGTTGACGATAAAATTTCCGTGCCGTTGCGAGATCTGCGCATGGCCGATTTTTTTCCCTTTTAGACCCGCGGCTTCGATCAGTCTTCCGGCAAAATCTCCCGGTGGATTGCGAAAGATGGAGCCCGAGTTGGGGTAACCGGAAGGCTGGCTACTCTTTCGCTTTGTCACGAGCTCACGAACCTTAGAGGTCACCTTCGCGGAATCTTCTTGGCGCAAACACAACTGCACCTGGGTCACGACCATACCCACGGGTAAATGCGAATCGCGATAGGTAAACGTCATTTCATTCCTGGACAGGCGGATCGGCTCACCCTCGCGAGTAAAGCCGTCGACTCGATCGATGACCTTCTCGAATTCGGAGCCGTAAGCGCCAGCGTTCATTAAGAGAGCCCCGCCAATCGTCCCGGGAATTCCTTCGGCGAACTCCAGTCCGGCACATCCCTTGCGGGCCGCTTCTCTTACCAGCTGCGTAACGGCGAAGGCCGCGCCGACTCTAACCCAAACGATTTCGTCCTCTTGGCGCCACTCGGCTTGCTTAAACGCTCCCGCCAGATGAATCACAGCACCGCGCACGCCCCGGTCGCTGATCAGGACGTTGCTGCCGTTACCCAGGAGAAAAAAACTTGTCTGGTACCGATTGAGAGTTCTCAGGACTCCAGTCAGTGCAGCAGCATTTTCCACCTCGATGAAAAAGTCCGCCGGACCGCCGACCTTCATGGACGTATAGCGGGCCAGCGGCTCGGAAATTTTAATCCTAGCGCCGGATATGACCTGCAGCTCCCGGGCTACCGTTGGATTACTTTCTTTCGTCATCGTAAGCATCATCGGATTGGAGTGTTAGTCCCTGCGCTATTGGCCTTTCTTTACTCCGTCACTCCGTGGTTTGCTTTATTTGAGTACCTCGACCAACGCCTCACCGACTTTGTAGATATCTCCCGCTCCCAGAGTCAGCACGATGTCACCTGAATTGAGTTTTCCGACGAGTTCCCTGACGATTTGGCCTTTGTCCGGAATAAATTCGACTTCCATGTGTCCTCTTCGCTTGATCCCGTGATACAGCGCTTCACTGGTCACGCCTTCAATCGGCTCTTCTCCTGCCGGGTAGATCTCTGTAAGAACGAGTCGGTCGGCGCCTTCAAAGGCAGTGAGAAAGTCATCAAACAAGTCGCGCGTGCGACTAAAGCGGTGTGGCTGAAAGATCACAGTTAGCGGCCGCTTCCAACTGTCATGGATCGCTTCGATCGTTGCCTGAATCTCAGCCGGATGATGACCGTAATCATCGATGATCGTAATCCCTCGCGGCTCGCCTTTGGTCTCAAAGCGCCGATGAATACCGGTAAAACTATCCAGCGCTGCTGCCACGTGAGAAAAAGAAATTTCCAATTCATAGCCGATCGCGATTGCCGCCAAGGCATTGGTTGCGCTGTGACGTCCGGGTAGATGGAGACGCACATGGCCCAGTGGTTTGCCATGATGCAGAGCAGTGAAATCGACGCCTGCAGGTCTCATCTGTAAATCTTGTGCCGAGAAATCGGCGTCAGAAGATAAACCATAGGTGGCGAAGCGTTTCCTTACCTTCGGCAACAGCGCCCGCACATTGCCGTTATCCGTGCACAGCACCGCGAGACCGTAAAAGGGAATTTTGTTGATGAAGTCAAGAAAGCTTTCGCTTAGCTTTTCCATGGTCTGATGGAAATCCATATGCTCGCGATCGATATTGGTGACCACGGCGATTGTGGGCGAAAGCAACAAAAAACTGCCGTCGCTTTCGTCTGCCTCGGCGACCAGGATTGCTCCCTGGCCCATCTTGGCGTTGGTGCCAAGCATGTGGACCCGCCCTCCAATAACCATGGTCGGGTCGAGTCCAGCAGCGCTCAATACCGCGGCAATCATCGAAGTCGTGGTCGTCTTGCCGTGGCTCCCAGCCACCGCCACGCCGTATTTCATCCGCATCAACTCGGCGAGCATCTCGGCGCGCGGGATCACTGGAATGTGTCTCCGCCGGGCTTCCAGCACTTCCGGATTGGAGTATTTGACCGCCGTGGAGATCACCACCACGGAAGGATTAGCCGCAAGATTGTCTTCTTGGTGGCCGACGAACACTTGCGCTCCTAACCTCCGCAGTCGCTCTGTTATTTCGCTTTCGTGCAGATCCGAGCCAGTAACCGCATAGCCCAAATTCAATAGCACTTCTGCGACACCGCTCATGCCGATGCCGCCGATGCCAACGAAGTGGACCCGGTGCTTTTTCTGCAGCATAGAATTTCTATCACCGCCTGCTCATTATCCGCGTACAAGCGCATAGCACTCATCGATGATTCGAGCCGCGGCTTCTGGCCGCCCCATCACACGGGCCGCAGCGGCCATGCGCCCAATTTTTCCTCGATCTGTCACATAGGCTCTGATCCTTTCTGCCAGAAGATCTCCGTTCAGTTCCTGATCGAGAATCATCTCCGCCGCTCCTTGATCTTGGAGCGCCTGCGCATTCCAACGTTGATGGTCATAGATCGCGTAAGGGTAGGGCACCAGCACCGCGGGCTTGCCGAACGCTTTCAGTTCAGCCACCGTGGTGGCGCCAGCCCGACAAAGCACCAAGTCGGCACGGGCGTACGCTTCGTCCATTTTCTCGATAAACGGAAGGACCTCCGCTTCGAAAGGAAGAGAATTATAAACCTCTTTGATGGCGGCAAAGTCGGCCTGTCCGGTTTGGTGAATGATCTGTAGTCCACCAGCGAGATCCGTTAGCCTCTTCATGGTATCGACAACCGCGAGATTGATGCGATGAGCCCCAGCGCTGCCGCCAAAAACCAGAAGGACGAATTTTTCGCTTCGCGCCACTGCCGGAAGCTCGCGCCAACGGACCGGATTTCCCGTCTCTAACACTTTAGCGCCGGAGAAATAGGCGCTACTTTCCCGATACGACGTAAAAACCCGATCCACGAATCGGGCGAGAAACTTGTTGGTAAAACCGGGCTGGAGATTTTGCTCCATGATGACGCAACGAAGACCGCGCAACTTCCCTGCGACTAACATAGGCCCTGAGGCATAACCGCCGAGACCGATAATGATGTCCGGCCGAAAGTTCCGGATGATCTTGAGTGAATGTAGGAGGCCGGCGGGTATACCCCAGACCGCATCTAGCAAACCGCGAACCCCTCTGCCTTTTAGGCCGCGCACGGGAATCGTTTCCAAGTGGAATCTTTCCTGTGGAATAACTCTGGCCTCAATGCCTTGCGCTGTTCCCACAAACAATATTTCCGTTATTGAATCACGTTGTTGTAGCTCGCGTGCCACAGCCAGCCCTGGGAACAGATGGCCACCGGTTCCCCCGCCGGCGAAGATCACGCGCATTCCTACAGTCTCCTGCGGGAGAGTCCCAGCAGAATTCCTGCCTCCATTAAGTTAATGACCATGGCCGATCCGCCGTAACTGATGAAAGGCAGCACCAGTCCTTTGGTGGGCATCAGCCCCATCACCACACCCATGTGGATCAACGCTTGGAGCCCCAGAAGAACCGTCAATCCAAAAGCCAAATTCTGCTCAAAAGGCTCCTCGATTTTGGAAGTGAGCCGCAGGCCACGCACGATAATGATCCCGAACAGAGCCAAGACAGCCAACGCACCCAGCAGCCCTAACTCTTCACCGACAACGGAAAAGACAAAATCAGTATGGGCCTCGGGGAGATAAAAGAGCTTTTGGCGGCTCTCACCCAGGCCACGTCCCCAGAGCTGCCCGGAGCCGAATGCGATGAGCGATTGAACCACCTGAAAACCACTGTTTGATGCATCGCGCCATGGATCCATGAACGTCAAAAGACGACGCAATCGATACTCGGCCGTCAACATCACATAGACCAAGAGCGGCAATGCCATGAAACCTATGGCCAGTAGATGAGAAACCCGAACACCGCCGAAAAAAAGCAGCAGATGGAGCAGCGCTGCCAAGATCAACGCCGTGCCGAAGTCGGGTTGCAAGAGTAGTGCGATCAAAAATACCCCTCCGACAATCAGGTGGGGCAACACACCCAGGGAGAAGGTTTTTATTTTCTCTGCTTTCTTGGCCATCGAATGAGCGAGGTACAAGACAAGCGCCAGCTTCGCCAGCTCGGCGGGTTGAAAAGCAAAACCAGGCAGCATCAACCACCGTCGCGCGCCTCCGCGAGCAACCCCGACACCCGGAATCAAGACGAGGACCAAGACAAGCAAAGTCATGCCGAGGAGCGGATAGCTCAACCGCCGGTACATGGCCGAAGGCAAGAGGGAACAAATAACCAGGGCCACCAAACCTGCGCCGATAGCTATAACCTGTTTACGGAGGAAGTAGGTGCCATCGCTGAAGCGCTCTTGGGAGTAGAGATAGCTGGTACTCAGCACCATAGTTACTCCCAATGCCAACAATGCGGCGATCGCCAACAGCAGCCATTTATCCACCGCAAAACTATCTCTCATAGCGCCTCGACCAAGCTTTTAAACACTCTTCCCCTCTCGGCATAGTTACGAAACATGTCGAAACTTGAGCATGCGGGCGATAGCAAAACGACGTCTCCAGGTTGCGCATGTTGGTGGGCATCGCACACCGCAGCTTCCATGTCGTCGACTAAGACCGTCTCAGTCAGCGTCCCCAGCGCTTTGGCGATGATCTCCTTGGCTGCACCGAAAAGCAGCAACCGCTTAACTCCCTTTCTGATACCGTCTCGCAGAACCCCATAGTCGCCGCCTTTGTCGACCCCCCCGGCGAGAAGGATAACCGGCGCGGAAAAACTCGCCAGCGATTTGACAACCGCCCCGACATTGGTCCCCTTGGAGTCGTTGTAGTAACGCACGCCATTCTTTTCTCTAACGAACTCGAGCCGGTGTTCGAGACCCGGAAATCTTTCCAAGGTCTGCTGGATGATTTGCGCTGACATACCGATGGCTTTGGCCACCGCAATGGCCGCCATCATGTTCTCCACGTTGTGCACGCCTTGAATTTTCACATGGCGCAGCGGGAACCGTTCTTCGGTGGATACGTCACGGCAAACAATTCCCTCCGACTTCGCAAAGACACCCTGGTCGACCTCGGAAAAACCAAAGGAGACAATTCTTGCCGGCATTCTCTGTGCCAAGCCCCATACCAATGAATCGTCGCGATTCAGAATCGCGACATCGGTCGCTGTCTGATTTTCGAAGATCCTTTCCTTGGCGCGGCAATAGGCGGCGAAATCAGGATAACGGTCGAGATGGTCTTCACTCAAATTCAGCAAGACCGCCACCCGCGGTCGGAATTCTTTGATCCATTCCAATTGGAAACTGCTGATCTCGACGACGCCCCACTCCCAATCACCGCTGGCGAATCCGATCAACGGCGCGCCGATGTTGCCGCCGATGAAAACTTTCATCCCATTCGCCTTGAGCATCTCCCCGACCAGGGTCGTTGTCGTGCTCTTGCCATTGGTACCCGTGATAGCCACGATTGGGAAACGGGAAAACCGATAAGCGAGCTCGATTTCGCTGAGGATCTCGATGCCTCGGCGGTTTGCCTCCTGAAGCAACGGATTCGCTGCGGGCACACCCGGGCTGGGCACGACCAGATCCATCCCTTCTAACCAACATCGCTCTTCACCCGCTAGAAGATAGCGGATTGGCAAGCCCTTAAGGGCGTGGATTTCGTTTTCGAGATCCGTTTCCGATCGAAGATCGCTAACCGACACCTTGGCCCCTTGATTGACTAAGAAACGCGCGCATTCCATGCCCGTGCGGGCTAAGCCCACGACCAGCACCTGTTTGTTTCTGAGCTCCATGGATCATCGCCGGTTTCATCTAAGCTTCAAGGTGCTCAATCCCACGACGGCGCAAATAAAAGAAATGATCCAAAACCGCACGATGATTTGCGGCTCTGGCCAGCCCTTGAGCTCATAGTGATGGTGGATCGGCGCCATCAAGAAGACTCTCTTCCGTCGTAGCTTGTAAGAAGCTACCTGGAAGATTACTGACAAAGCCTCCATGACAAAAACGCCGCCGACGATGATCAGGAGGATCTCGTTCTTGGTCATAACGGCAACTATTCCCAGCGCCGCCCCCAGCGACAGAGAGCCGACATCGCCCATGAACATTTGCGCTGGATAGGCGTTGTACCAGAGGAATCCCAATCCGGCAGCTACCACTGCCGCACAAAATACGCTCAGTTCACCCACCCCGGCGACATATGGAATCTGAAGGTACTCGGCCAACTTCAAATGACCTGTTACATAGGCGATGACGGCGTAAGTGCCGGCAGTAATCATCACCGGACCAATCGCTAAACCATCGAGACCATCGGTCAGGTTGACGGCATTCGAAGCGCCGACAATCACGAACATGGCAAACGGGATGTACCAGAGCCCCAGATCCGGACGTATGTTCTTGACAAATGGAATGCCTAATTCCGTATTGAACTTAAGGTACACGCAGAGAATGGTGGCAGTGACGAATGCAATCGCAAACTGCCCCAATAGCTTGGCACGCGGCGGTAACCCTTTACTGTTCTTCCGACTGAGCTTGAGGTAATCATCGACAAGACCCACCGCGCCGATCCCGACTGTCGCAAACAACGCGAGCAAGATATGCGGGCTTTTGATATCAGCCAGTAAGAGCGTCGACAACGACAAAGCCAGAATGATGACAACTCCTCCCATCGTCGGTGTACCGGCTTTGGTCGAATGGGACGCGGGTCCGTCTTCACGAATTTGCTGCCCCATCTGTTTGGCAGTGAGCGAACGGATCAACCAGGGTCCTAGCAGAAACGAAATTACCAATGCCATCAGCGCTGCCATGGCGGCACGAAACGTGATGTAGCGAAACACGTTGAAACCGGAATAAGTCGTGTGGAGCCCGAAGAGAAAATGGTAGAGCAAGTCGATTCTCCTAAGCCTTGCCGCTCTTGAATTTGTCCAGGACCTTTTCTATCTTCATGCCGCGTGAGCCCTTGAAAAGTAGCCAATCCCCTTTCCGCACATGACTTCTCAGTAGCTTTGCGATATCGGCATGACTTTTACCGATGACGATTCGTTCCGCCGCCATCCCAGCCAGAAGCGCGCCACGCCTGACGTGCCCTGCATGCGCACCTAATAGGTACAGACGATCGATACCGGCGCGCGCCACCTGTTTCCCCAATTGGAGATGCTGTTGACGGCTTTGTCGGCCTAATTCAAACATGTCGCCAAATATGGCGATCCTTTCGCCGCGGCATTCGATCCCGGCTAATGTCTTGACCGCCGCTGCCATAGAGGCTGGATTGGCATTATAGGCATCGTTGATAATCCCTATTTCCCTCCAGTTCTGCAGCTGCATGCGCATCGGAAATGGCTTTGTCTTCTCCAAGCCCCGGCGAATAGCCGCAAGACTCGCGCCGAAACCGTAGGCCATTGCCGCCGCCCCCGTGGCGTTCACAACATTGTGTTCGCCCAGAAAATTGAGTCGGACCCGGGATCGCTGACGACCGGTACGGAGACAGAGCATCGTCCCTTTAGCGCCGAGGGATCGCCACGACTCAGCGCGCACCTCACCGCCGTCACCATAAGTTATCTTTTTACCTTGAAATTTTTCTCCAATGCGGCGCACCCATAAGTCGTCTAGATTAACTGCGATCATCCCGCCGGGCCGAACGCCACCGAATAATGCCCCCTTCTCACGGGCAACCCCAGCCAGACTACTAAGTCCCTCGAGATGGGCGGCTGCCACAGCGGTGATCATTCCCAAGTCCGGAGCGGCGATCTCCGTGAGTCGTTGGATCTCGCCTGGATGATTGGTTCCAAGCTCCACCACCGCCACCTTGTCGTTTTCTTTTAGACGAAGGAGTGTCAGAGGCAAGCCGACGAGATTGTTGAAGTTACCTTCGGTCTTCAAAACCCTACCGCGAAGCGGCCTTTTATCCAAAGATGCCTCTTCGAGAATCGCCGCAACCATCTCCTTGGTGGTGGTTTTGCCGTTGGATCCGGTGATCGCTAACACTTTCGGCGCAATTATCTCGCGGCGAAAATGAGCCAAATCTCCCAGCGCTCTTAAAGTATCGCGCACCTTGACCGCTGTTGCGGCGCCATACGCTGACGGATGAAGATTGCGATGAACGAGAACACAACCCGCGCCGCGCCGCGCCGCATCGCGCACGAATCGATGGCCGTCCAACCGCTCACCCTTGAGCGCGACAAAAACCGATCCCCGTTTTACTTTGCTCGAGTCTGTTACCACTTCACCGAACCGATCGCTTTTTCCATCGCGCAGGAGCCTTCCCCCGGTCGCCAACAGAATTTCTTTGCGGCGCCAACCCATTCCCTAACCGTTATGCCCGCCGATCTGACTCAACTCCTCCCGCGCAACTTCTCGATCATCGAAGCGAATTTTCTTCGTTCCCAGGATCTGATAGTCCTCGTGCCCTTTACCCGCGATCAAGACCAAATCGCCTCGTTGAGCTGCTCGCAATGCAATCCGAATAGCAGTGCGCCGATCTTCTTGAACCCAATAGCCACGTTCGGTTTGCGTGCTATCGTCCCCCAACCTCTTAAAGCCTGCCTTCTGTATGCCGTCCTCGATTTCAGCCATGATCCTGAGCGGTTCTTCGGTACGGGGATTGTCGGAAGTCAAAACCACAAGATCACTTAACCGTGCAGCAATCTCTCCCATCAACGGTCTCTTTCCTCGATCCCGATCTCCACCGCAACCGAAGACCGTGAAGACTCGCCGTTGCGTCAATGGACGAACCGCATTGAGTACCTTTTCGAGCGCGTCAGGTGTGTGGGCGTAATCCACCAGAATGGAAATCCCCAGATTGTTTTCCACCTTCTCCAGTCTGCCCGGCACCGATCTCAGCCGTTGAATACCCTTAGCAATCACATCGGCCGGCAATCCCAAACATCCTCCGATTCCGACTGCGCCCATGATATTTTGCAAATTGGCTGCGCCGATGAGCGGCGAAGAAAAATCGACGTAACCACTCATGAACTTCAACTGTCCTCTAAGCCCGGCCACATCGCTTTGGACTTTTACAGGGTGAATGTCCCACTCGTTCTCCTCACCATAGCTCCAAGCCTCCAAGCCAGCGTCGTGGACTTTGCTTAGAAGCTCCATTCCTCGGGCGTCTCCTCCGTAAATAACGGCAGCTTTCTTTGCCTTCGCACTCACTTTCAGATAATCGGTAAAAAGCCTGCTCTTAGCCAAAAAATAGTCGTCCATGCTCGCATGGTAATCAAGATGATCGCGGGACAGATTCGTGAATAGCGCGACGTCAAAGTCGATTCCTCGCACCCTCTCTTGAACCAGAGCATGGGAAGAAACCTCAATCGCGACTGACTGAGCGCCGGCTGTTTCCATCTCCGCCAAGAGCGACTGCAATTCAAGCGATTCCGGCGTGGTGTGGTGCGACGGAGTGTGGCGGCCTCGGTAACGATAGTCGATTGTTCCGATCACGCCCGGCTCCAAACCGGCAGCCGAGAGTATCGATTCGACCAGATAGGTTACAGTGGTCTTTCCATTGGTCCCGGTGATACCCACGAGTTTCATCCGTCGGCTCGGCCGTCCGTAAAAATACGCCCCCCACAATCCCATGGTGCGTCGAACCTCTTTTGTCCGTATCCAGGTTGTTCCTTGCGGCCAACTCCCCTTGTGCGCCACGACGACCCCGGCGGCGCCAGTCTGAAGTGCTTGAGGAATGAATTCGTGGCCATCGAATCTCTCTCCAGAAATGGCAAAGAAGATTTCTCCCGCTCTCAATCGGCGAGAATCGTAGGCTAGCCCTGTCACTTCTTGATCGAGATTACCCTGGGCTTCTTCTACCTCCTCTAGTGCCAGAAAGTCCCGCAGACGCATCCCGTCAACCTTGAAGGTTCAAAACCAAAATGCTTTCCTCGTTCCAACGACCTCCCGGCGCTGGCCACTGTTGAACCACGTAGCCATTTCCGCGCATTTTGACCTTGACTCCCATCGCTCGCGCCTTTGCCACTGCCTCCCGAAGGCTCAGACCAACGAAGTCGGGCACGGCCGCCGCGCTGCCATCGGCGACTTCGGTTTCCTTTCTGAGAGCTTGCCGAACAGGGAGTTCGGCTTGGCCAACCGCAGGAGGAACCAAGTCCGGCTCTTGAGGAGCCACCGCAAGCTGACGGAGCGCCCCTCGCGCGATGTTGCGGAAAACCGGAGCAGCAACTACACCCCCGTAGACATTGACCTCAGGCTCATCGACAAGGACTAAAGCAACCAATTTGGGGGCATCCGCAGGGACAAACCCGACGAACGACCCTACCCGTTTCGCGGCGGCATAGCCGCCGTTGGTGAGATCCGCCTTTTGCGCGGTACCTGTTTTTCCCGCCACCTCAAACCCTTCCACCTTCGCCATAACCCCGGTACCGCCTTCATTGGTAACTTCCTTTAGCATTGACGCCAGCAATCGCGATGTCTTTTCCGAGACCACACGCCGGACCACGTGGGGCTGATTTTCGAGAAGGACTTCACCTTTGGGACCCACGACGCGCCGTACGAGATAGGGGCGCATCAGGAAACCACCGTTAGCGATAGCCGCATAGGCCATCGCCATCTGCATCGGCGTCGCCGAGATGCCCTGCCCGAAAGCGTGAGTGGCGAGATCGATTGCCGACCAGGATTCTGGTTTGCGAAGCAGCCCGGAAACTTCACCGGGCACGTCAATGCCAGTCATCTGACCGAAGCCGAATTTTTCAATGTACTTAAAGTACCGTTCCCGCTTGAGTTTCTCTGCTACCTTGGTGAATCCAATGTTGCTCGATACCTGAAGGATTTTTGAGAAAGGCAACCAGCCGTACGGGTGTGTGTCATGAATGACTTTCCCAGCGTAAGGATACTTCCCCATTTCGCAGTAGAAAAGATCGTCTCGACCCACCACGCCTTCTTCCAAGGCCGCGGCGGCAAGGATCGTTTTGAACGTCGAGCCGGGCTCGAAGCTATCGGCAACAGCACGATTGCGCTTCTGCTGTGACGACTGTCTGGAAAAATTGTTCGGATCGAATGACGGATAGTTCGCCAGGGCAAGCACCTCCCCCGTCAGAGGGTCGACGACGATCGCAACCCCAGCCTTTGCTCGGTACTTGCTGATCGTTGACTCCAGTTCTTTCTCCGCAAGGTGCTGAATCGAGGTATCCAGAGTTAAATGAATGTCGCCACCCGGTGGAATCTGCAAACCTTCGACACCTTGGACCAAAACCCTGCGGCCTAAAGCGTCGCGCTCGATCACCGACGAGCCGGTTTCTCCTCGAATGTAGCCATTGTAATGTAACTCCAACCCTTCCAATCCTTCTGAATCACGGCCGACAAATCCAATTACTTGACCCGCTAACTGACCCTGTGGGTAGTAGCGATGCGGCTCATAAAACATGCCGACCCCGTCGGCACTCAAGGCCTGTATTTGCTCAGCTTCTTGGGGGCCGATCTGTCGCTTGATCCAAACAAACGGCTTGTCCGAGGTCAACTTCTGCTTCACTTCGACAATGTCAAGATTGAGAATTTTGGCGAGCGATTTGCTCACGCTTGCCGAATCGTGGATTCGATGAGGACGGGCATAAACCGATTGCGCTTCCAGACTCAACGCCAGCGGCTCACCTGCGCGGTCCATAACCGCACCTCGTTTCGGAAGTACGATCCATTCCTTGAGATGCTGCCTTTCTCCGAGTCGTTTGAGCTTTTCCCCCTGGAGGACTTGGAGCTGAAATGCCCGTCCGGCAGCCACAACGAAAAGCACCAAGAAGAACACCTTGGCGACACCCAAGCGCAGACGATTTCCGTGAGCGGAGCGTTTCATGGCAAGACAATCACCTGACCCTTCTCCGGAGGCCTGAGCCCCAAGCGGCGGCGGGACATGGCCTCCAAACGATCCGGGGATGTCAACGTGGCGATCTCAACTTTCAATTCTCGATTTTCCTGTTCGAGTTGATTTTGCAGCTTGCTCGTGGTCGAGAGAACGTAACCCATATGGACGACTTGCAATCGCAGCCAAACGTGCAACAACGCAACTCCAACCAAACCCAAGACCGAGAATACAACCAGCACAACATGCCGCGGACGCTGGAGCCAACCGATGCTCTCGACCCGCTGCCTTTTTTGCGATCGCAAAATTTTGACGCTCTGTTTTGCCGCGGTTGCCACTGTGCGATTCCTCTAGATCCGTTCCACTGCGCGCAGCTTGGCCGACCGAGCGCGCGGGTTGGCTTCAATCTCGCCGGGTGAGGGTGAAAGCGGTCTAGTCGTTAGCAACTTGACCTTTTGGCTCCAGCCGCACTGACACGTCGGCGTCCGTGGAGGACAGATACAACTACGATTCCACTTACGAAATGCGGCTTTTACCAGTCGATCTTCCAACGAATGAAACGAAATAACCACCATCCGACCCTTGGGCTGAAGCAGTTGGTAGCCGTTTGCCAAAAATCGATCCAAATTCTCTAACTCTTGGTTAACCGCGATTCTCAAAGCTTGAAAGGTTTGAGTCGCGGGATGATGATCCCTTCCACTCTTGCCTTTAACTCGCGCGACTATCTCCGCCAGCTCTTCCGTCGTTTCGATCGCCTTCGTCTTTCGTTCAGACCCGATGGCTAACGCAATACGGCGAGCCTGAGGTTCTTCGCCGTACTTGCGCAGAATTCGTTCCAACTCGGATACCGTAAACGCATTAACGATCTGATACGCATCCAGCGCTTGACGGAGATCCATTCGCATATCGAGCCTCGCGCCAGTCCGAAAACTGAAACCTCGCTCACGAGATTCCAACTGGTGCGACGAGATTCCCAGATCCAAGACAACGCCGTCCACCCGGGACCAGCCGATCTCAGACAAGATCGCCCCCGCCGTCGCGAAATTCGCCTGTCGCACCATCAGCCGATCGCCAAATCCGAACAGTCGTCGGGCCGCCGCCGCCAACGCCTCGTCATCCAAATCCAGCCCTAAAACTCGTCCATCAGGACTGCTCTGAATCAGAATTTGCTCTGTATGTCCTCCGCCTCCCAAGGTGCCGTCCAGGTATCGTTTCCGCGGTTCAGGTTTGAGGAGGTCAATGACCTCCTGAGCCATTACAGAAACATGCTTAAACACCATTTAGTGACTGGTGCTGTCCCCCTCCCAGTCGTCGTCAAAGCTCTCAATGGCATCTTCCAACGAGGTGTAGTCCTCGAAGAACCGATCCATTCCAACCACTTTAAAAATATCACGCAGAAACGGGCTCATCCCGGCCAGCTTCAGATCACCGTTCAGATTTCTAAGCAGCTTGAGCCGTTCCAGCAGAACTCCGATGCTCAAATAGTTGATATGATCTACGGCTCTGAGATTCAGGACGACTTTCGTGCGGTCTTTTTCAATTAGTCCACCGATCATATCTTTAATCCGAATCATCTCCCGAAAATCGATGTCGCCAGCCACATCGAGCACGGAAATGTCCTGGATGGGTTTTCGCTGTAGCATTCCCCACTCTCCTTTCATCAAACCACGTGCATCTTTCTTCGAAATTCTTACAACCCCAAGTCACCTAGAAAATCTGGGTCTTGCATCAATTTTTCTTCAGCATCCGAAAATATTTTTTTCCATACCTCGAGATCCCAGACGCGAAACTTTTCCAAAGCGGAGACCAGCACGACATCGCGCTTCAGCTCGGCGTATTTCCTCAAGAGCGGCGGAATCAAAATGCGGCCTTGCTTATCGACCATGCATTCAGAGGCGCTGCCAAGGTAGTAGTTCTGGAACATCAGCATTTTGCGATCGAACTTTGGCTTTCTTCGAATTTCTTCTTCCAATCGCGACCATTCATCGATGGGATAAACATCAAGGCATTTCATTCCATCGACAACAAAATTCGTAATCACAATGCGCTCATCACTTTTCCCGAGAAGAATCTCCCGGAACTTTACCGGAATGCTCAAGCGGCCCTTGCCGTCGATCGTATGTTCAAAGCTGCCACGAAACATGTTCCTAGACCAGTTGAAATAAAATTTAATGGGAAATTATCCCACATTATCCCACATAGGCGCCACTTATAACTTTATGAGTGGGAACTGTCAACAAAAAACTTCAGATTTTTCGCGGATTTTTGTGCTGTTTTGAGCTTAAAATGAGTGTCAACATATTGATGCTCAACGCAGCCAGTTACACCAGATATCGAATAAAAAATTTGTGCGCCCTACCGATCAACAACAAAAGCCAAAGAATGACCGAGACTGCCTAAAGTTTGCTATAAGACTGGCCCGCGGGACCCAAGCCTCGGTGGGGGATTCATTCCAGAAAAAGTGGTGAGCTAAGTACGGTGGGCTAAAGTGGATCGTAAGCCGGATTCTGTATTGGTTCCCAAAAAGAACCCTAGCGATCATTCATCTTGCCCCGTGATTGCTCATGGGGTCGAGCGACCTTACCCGAGGGCTATGGGCGGACCACCCAACCCTCCTATTTGGTCTTGCTCCGGGTGGGGTTTGCCAAGCGTCCATCATTACTGACGGACCGGTGAGCTCTTACCTCGCCTTTTCAACCTTACCCATCAGAAATGATGGGCGGTATCTTTTCTGTGGTACTTTCCCCCGATCACTCGGGGCCGCCGTTAACGGCCACCTTGTCCTATGGAGTCCGGACTTTCCTCCCTTCGCCCGAGGCGGAGGGCGATCGCTTAATCCACTTTAGCCCAGTGAGGATCTTTTTATTGCGTCGTCGATACCTTTGTTAGCCAATCGATCCGCTAACTTGTTCGATTCCCGAGGTACATGAAGGATACGATAGACCTCAAACTGCTGCAATAATGTGGCGGCTCTTTGAAAAAGCACTTTTAGCTTTTCGTCCTTCACACGGTATTGGCCATTAAGCTGCCGCACCAGCAGTTGTGAATCACTTTGGACCCGGATGCGCCGCTTGCCGAGCTGGGAGAGCGCTTCCAACCCCATGAGTAACGCTTCATATTCCGCGACATTGTTGGTGGCACGTCCCAAATAACGACTTAACTCCTTCACTACCCTGCCGTTTCCATCAAGAATCACAGCTCCACACCCGGCATGTCCGGGGTTGCCTCGCGCAGCGCCGTCAACCATCAAGAGCCATTCGTTGTCTAGTTCCGACATAGTTAATGGAGCGCTCCCCCTACGATAATTAAAGAGACACCCATATGGTGATATTTCCTGGAATTGATTTGAGACCCAACCCAGCGGCGGGAGCCGACGCTTTGAATGATTGCCGACTTGAGAATGGAAAGACCGGATCTTTGTCTGGGCTAGGCTTCCTTTTCCTGCTCTGCCGACGGCTTGTAATAGAGAATACGTTGACAACTGGGGCAAAGATTGACCTTTTCGCTCTTGATAATCTCATTCCACAGCTGGGGCGGAATGTTCATATAGCACCCCTGGCAAATTCCACCGGCAACTTCCACAACCGCGCTGCCACCTCGGCGTGCGAAGATGAGTTCATAGCGTGCGATCAGCTCCGCGCCAATCTGTGACGCGATTGTTTTTCTAATCGTATAAGCTTCAGATACGAGTTGATCAATGTCGGAGATCTTCGATTGCATCTCTTCCTGCCGCTGTTGCCATTCCTCCTGCATCACGGCCGCCTCTTCTTCTTTAGCCTTGAGCTCGGCTTTGATACGGTCAATCTCTTCGAGAACCCTGATCAATTCTTCCTCAAGATCACCGTTGCTTTGTTTAATTTGATCAATCTCTCGCTGTAGCGCTTGCAGTTCTTTTATGTTCTTGATGCGATTCATTCGCATCCGCTTATCCATGGCTTTTTTGCCTTCTTCTTGCAGGACTCGTTCTTTGGCCTGGCGTTCTTTTTCCTTTTCCGCGCAATCAGCCGCAAGCTGCGCGATTTGCTGCTTCTTAGACAGGATCTCTTTGTCCTTGACCTGAAGCTCCCCCAGTAATTCTTGCTTAATGCCGTTTTTCTCCCTTATATCGCGATCCACGTTTTGCAATGTAGCCAATATCTCTATCTGTTCACGCAATTTCGTTTCTCCCAATTGCCGAAAAAAGAAATGCACCCGTGTGGGTGCATTTTCTTGAGTCGAACCTCTGCTGATAAATAAAGTGTTGGTCTTATTACTTCCACTCCTCGTTAAAGCTCCTCTTATAATTACTATCTCGATTCACCCCTATTGTAAAGTGCCATTACCCTCGCAGTTTCTCCTCTTTTCCCCCCTCAAAGAGTTCGGAATATGCCATCATAGGCCCATCTTTCCCGGATTCATTATCCCTCTAGGATCCAAGGTCTTCTTGATTCGGCGCATAACTTCCACGCCGTACCCATGTTCTTCAGCCATTAACGATGCCAATTTGACGCCGACGCCGTGGGTGTACTCCATGGATCCGCCCATTTCGTGGACTAAATGCAGCAGCTGATCGACCGTTTCTTCTAAAGTGAGTTGCGCCTTGTTCGAGCCGTCGTCGTGGATACCCAAAGGCATGGAAAAAAGCTCCGGTTGAATCCAGAGGCCGCTCTCCAGGACCTGCACGCCATGCTTTTTGACCAGCTCCATTGCCGCCGCTCGAAACGGCAAGACCTTTGAGGCAGGAAGCGCGACATGAATCCAATCGCGATAGATGCCATCCTTGGCGCGTTCCCTCCGTTGCCGGCGGTTCTGCATAAACCGTCTAGCAATTTCGTGTCGGTCCTTCCAAAATCTTTCCGCTTCTTTCCGGGGCATTCCCTTGGCGCCGAATTCTTCACAGACGAAGAGCGCGCGTTTCTCTTCCGCCTCCACAACTTCAGAAATTCCCTCAAATCCGAGATAAAGCATCGCGCCGCCTTGAAACTTTGCATCCGCATCGCCGAAATCAAGAACCGCCGGCCGAACGCGCTGGCGAAACATCTCTTGAATGGCATTGTAGCCAACTTCGAAGGACTCGAAGCGAAGCGCATGAAGCACGCGCTTCTCCGGCGCGGGAAAAATCCGAATCGTTGCGTCGGTGATAATGCCAAAACAGCCCTCGCCACCGACGAGAAGAGACTTGAGATCGATGCCGGCGGATGACTTGGGCACCGCTCGGGTGCGTAGGATTTCTCCATCAGGTAAAACGGCTTCTAGTCCGAGGACTTGTTCACCCATGGAGCCATAGAGTCCGCCGCGGTACCCCATGCTATTGGTGGAAATCGCGCCGCCAACCGTGGCAACAGGCAGGGTCCAGGGGTCATGGCCAAGCATGAAATTGTCTCGATTTAACCGCTTCTCCAGCGCTTCCAAAACCGTGCCTGACTGGACACGAGCTGAACGAGTCTGGGTATCGACATCGAGGATTTGATCCATACGCCGCAAATCAACCACGATTCCAGCTTCGACCGACAACGCCCCACCCATGAGCCCCGACCCACCCCCATAGGGAATAATCGGCACCCTTTCTTCGTTGGCCAAAAGGACAATCCGTCTGACTTCATTGGTTGAACCAGGCAAGACGCTGCAAAAGGGTAGGGTCACCTCAGGCCGCTTCCCTGGATGAAGTCGCCCTTCGCTGAGCGCGTCCCATGACAACTCGTCAAGGCGGTTTTTATCCGTGTTGACGTGCTCAGAGGTAACGATCTTGGCCAGTTTGTCAACTATCTTTTCTTGTAAAGCACTCTTCATCGAATCCATCCGGTCCAAAGCTTTAGTATATCGCAAAGCCGACCAAGGAAAAGCCAGGTCACAACAACGTACCACGCAAAACCACATCGGCGATGGTGAAATAGATGATCAAGCCTGTAACATCCACGAGTGTAGCCACGAAAGGGGCAGAGGCACTGGCCGGATCGAAGCCGAGAGCGCGAAGGATGAACGGCAGAATCGACCCGGCAATAGAGCCCCACAACACCACCCCGACCAGGCTCAGGGCAACGGTCAAAGCGACAAGGAAGTAATGCTCCCCATAGGCATTGAACAAACCCTGCCACGTGAGAATACGAACCAAGCCAATGGATGCTAAGATCAACCCCAACCCCAAGCCGGTGATCAATTCCCGCCGGATCACTCTCCACCAGTCTCGAATTCTCACTTCTCCTAGCGCCATGGCGCGGATCACCAGAGTCGTTGCCTGAGATCCGGAGTTTCCGCCGCTGCTGATGATCAGTGGCACAAACAGGGCCAGAACCACCGCTCGAGCGATCTCCGCCTCGAACTGGCCCATAGCCGTGGCGGTGAGCATCTCTCCCAAAAACAAAGCGGCTAGCCAACCCGCGCGTTTTCGAATCATCAGCAACAAAGGAATCTGTAAATAGGGCCCCTCTAACGTCGCCACGCCGCCGATCTTCTGGATGTCTTCGGTAGCTTCCTCTTGGACGACCTGAACAATATCATTCACGTTGACGACACCTTTAATTCGTCCCTCCGCGTCTACGATCGGCATCATCAGCAGATGATGGCGCATGAAAAGCTGACTCAGCGCTTCCTGGTCCAAATCATCGGGGGCGGAAATGACCTCTGTGCGCATGACATCACTGACATGTTTATCACCCGCGGTGACGATCAAATCGCGAAAGGAAACCACACCGAGGAGATGTTCTTCCGCGTCCACCACATAGACGTAGTAAACCGTTTGCTCCCGCTGGCGCGCATCCTTTCGCAGATACGCGATCGCCTCGCCCACCGTCATATCCGCACGCAGGCGGGAGTAGCGCGTGTTCATCAGCCCCCCGGCTTCGTCCTCCGCGTAGTCGAGGAGTCCCTTCACTTCTCTCCGAGTAGAGTCATCCAGCAGGGCCAGCAAATTCTCGCGTTCTTCGGGCGGCGCCTCTTGAATCAAGTCGGCGACATCGTCCGGCGCCAACAATCGGATCCAAAGCCGCCGCTCCCCCGGGGCCAACGCCAACGCCAGTTGCGCTCGATCACGAGCGCTCAATTGCAGGAAAAAATCATCCGCTTCCTCCCGCTGCAAGAACTCAAAACCTTCTACCTTTTCCTCCATGGAAAGCACGGGCCACGCTTCGTAGAGTTCAGCCGGAGTGAAGTTCTTGTCTGCCATGTTTCTATCCCGTGATCATGACGCAGGGATTAATGGGGCTATTCCTAGCACATCATCTAACAGGTGCAATCGCAGAAAAGTGCTTTTTGGAATCCGGCGACGGTCTTCGCCGGCTAGTAAAACAACCAACGAAGAGCCGACTGTGCTCATGCCGGATCCTCTGAGCGTATTGATGCGAAGCTGTTTAGATCCAGTTTAGCGGCAAGTCACGCAGTTTTGATTAGTTTTTCAGCCCAGCGAGATGACTGCCAAACACCTGGAGATCATTCGCATTTGCCGCTCTACCAGAGATTATTTTTTCGCTCAATGCAAGGTCGGCTTGGAATCATCATCCCGCCCCCCCGGAATGACTTGGAAGCGGCGTTTAAGGCGAGCGAGGCGGCGCCGATCGAGATATAGCCTAAAGCGTTCCCAAGGATTTCCACCACGAAGATAAAGGTAGCCAAAGATCATCCCTCCCAGGTGGGCGAGGTGAGCAATGCCGCTTTGGCCGGCAGTCATCGAAGAGTAAAATGCGATCCCCCCAATGATCCAGACGAAGTATTTCATTTTGATCGGAAAGAGAAAGTAAAAGTAGACGATCCGGTTGGGATAAATAAGCCCATAGGCGAGAAGAATCCCATAGATTCCAGCCGATGCGCCGATACTGGGCACGAGTTGTCCTGGCACAAGCAAGGTATTCAGAATCCCGCCTCCGACTACCGACACAAAATAGTACTTTAGGAAAAAATTGCTGCCCCAGCGACGCTCCAGGTCACAGCCAAACATCCAAAGAGCCAACATGTTAAACAGCAAGTGAAACAGTCCGCCATGCAAAAACTGGTATGTAAAGAGTTGCCAAAAATAGAAGTCCTGCCAGATCATCGCAGGGACAAGCCCAAACAGGTGCAAGATCTCGGAAGGTAGAAACAGTTGCACAAAAAAGACTGCGGTATTGACGATCAGCAGGAATTTAACCGCCGGAGTAACGGCGCCGCCGCCGAACATCATGGTTCTGGATTGGTACTGCATGGAATTTCAGAATAACTGTCGGCGCGCAGAATTGAAAGCGGCGCGTCCTCTATTTACGGTACTTGCGATGACTCCGATCAACCACCCAGATAGGCTTGCCGGACAAAATCGTTTCCGGCAAGCTCACTGGCGCTTCCCTGAAGAACCACCTCTCCGGTTTCCAATACATAGCCGCGGTGCGAGATTGCCAAAGCCATAGCGGCATTTTGCTCGACCAATAGAACCGTCACACCGGACTTGTTGATAGACGCGATCGTCTCCAGGATTTGCTCGACGATCTTCGGCGCGAGTCCCATGGACGGCTCGTCGAGCAGCAGCAATTTCGGCCGGGCCACGAGTGCCCGGCCGATAGCGAGCATCTGCTGCTCCCCTCCCGAGAGTGTTCCGGCAACCTGTTGCTGTCGTTCCTTAAGCCTTGGAAAAAGTTCGAAAACGTGTTCGATTTCGGGACCTAAAGACTGTTTCGAGCGCGTATAACCCCCGATGTAAAGATTTTCCAGCACCGTGAACCGGGGAAAGATTTTTCGCCCTTCCGGTGCGTGGCCGACGCCGCGTTGGACGATCTCATGGGGATCTGCACCATTCAAGGAAACGCCTTCCAATTCGATCCCGCCGCTATGCAGCCGCAACAAACCCGAAAGCGTTTTTAACGTTGTGGTCTTGCCCGCGCCGTTGGCACCGAGCAACGTGACCAACTCGCCTTTCTCAATGGAGAAAGAAATTCCTTTCAAAGCATGGATGGCACCGTAATATACGTGCACGTCCTTAACTTTGAGCATCACCCACCCACGTCCCCCGGCCAAGGTAAGCTTCTATGACGCGCGGGTCCCGGCGCACCTCGTCGGGGTGTCCTTCGGCAATCTTTTCCCCATAATCGAGGACATGAACACGGTCTGAGATCCCCATGACCACGCGCATGTTGTGCTCGATAAGAAGCATGGCCTGGACATACCGTCCGATGAGATCCTTGAACAGCATCATCAGTGATCGCGCCTCAGTCGTGTTCATTCCCGCCGTCGGCTCATCGAGCAAAAGCACCTTCGGATCAGCGGCCAAGGCTCGGGCAATCTCAAGTCGACGCTGCTCACCGTAGGAGAGTTGGTGTGCCCATTCATTTTCTTTACCTCGGAGTCCGGTGAGGTCGACCAACTCCATTGCTTTGCGCGAGGCGTCGATTTCCTGATGGCGAAACCCCTCACTCTGGAGCAGAGTCCCCCACAGATTAGTTCTGATTCGGCAGTGCATGCCCACCAAGACATTTTCCAAAACCGTCATCCGCGCGAATAGACGGATATTTTGAAACGTTCGGCTGATACCCGCGCCGGTGATTTTGTCGGGCTTCAGCCCGACGAGCGATCTACCGCCAAAATGGATCTCTCCTTCATCCAGCCGATAAATTCCCGTGAGCGTGTGAAACAGGGTCGTCTTGCCAGCGCCGTTGGGCCCGATCAGAGCCGCGATCATTCCGTCTTCTAAAGTCAGATCCACTCGGTTGAGCGCCTGCAATCCGCCGAATCGCTTGCTGACGCCGCGCAGTTCCAGCAACGCCATATCAGTGGCCCCGCTTCCGTGGCGGCAAGACACCCTGCGGTCGAAACGCCATCATAAGAATCAAAATCAAACCGAAAACCATCCGCTCATACTTCGCCGGTTCAAACTGGGCTGGAATCTGACTCAAATCAAGATTGCCCAAAAGTGGAATCGACAACACGATCCCTGACTGGCGGACGGAATTTAGCCATAAAGAAAGACCTTTAAGAAGTTGCAGATTCAAAATCGTCACGCCGGTGGCGCCGAGAATTGCGCCAGGGATCGAGCCCATGCCGCCGAGGATCACCATGGCGAGCACTCCGATGGATTCCATGAAGGTAAAGCTCTCCGGATTGATGAATACTTGCTTGGCGGCAAACAGCACACCGACGGCCGAAGCAAAAGACGCTCCCACAGCGAGGCCAAGCAACTTCATTCGTACGACGGGAATTCCCATGGCGGCCGCCGCAATCTCGTCCTCGCGAATCGCCTTCCACGCTCGCCCAATGCGCGAATCCTCGAGCCTGCGCGAAATCAACACGGTGAGCATCACGATCAACAGGGCGATAAAATAAAAATAGAATGGATAAATCACCGCCGGCTCCGCTTTCAAACCAATAAATTCCAGGAGCGGCTGAAAAAAAAGCGGTGGCTTCTCAATCGGTGTGATGCCCCTCGGGCCGTTCGTAATGTTGATCGGTCGGTCAAAATTGTTTACCAGTGCCCGCACAACCTCGGCAAAACCCAAAGTAACAACCGCGAGATAGTCGCCACGCAGGCGCAGTACCGGCAATCCCAATAGAGCCCCCGTAAAAGCGCCCACGCCGACGCTCAGTATAAGAAAGGGAAAAAACCAACCCGATGCCAACGGAAACAAGTTGCCGGGTAGAAACTGATTCGCTTGCGGCGAGCCGAAAATCGCCCAGAGATAAGCACCGATGGCGTAGAACGCGACGAAACCCAGATTGAGCAGGCCAACGAAGCCAACCACGATATTGAGCCCTAGTGCCAAGATTACAAAAATGGCGATTTGAATGGCGATTTCGAGAAAGTATCCGTTGACAGATCCCAGCAGCGGCAACAGCACGAGCAATACCAGGGCACTTAAACATACTTTCGTGTTCTGCTCGATGGACGCATAGTAAATGACCAAAAGGGACGCTTCAAAGAACAGAAAGGCCAAAACCGACTGAGAAAAGACGAAGACTAGAGCGGCGCTCGCGATGACATACGTAGCGACTGCTAGATGGGCCAAACCAACTTTCAAGCTCCTTCCTCCCGCACCTTTTCCCCCAACAACCCCTTCGGACGAAAGATGAGAATCATAATGAGCGCGATAAAAGCAAAAACATCTTTGTATTCTGCTCCAAAATGTCCCCCTGTCAGGATCGAAAGATAGGAAGCGGCAAACGCTTCCAACATGCCTAGGACCATTCCGCCTAACATAGCGCCGGGAATGTTTCCGATGCCGCCAAGCACTGCGGCAGTAAACGCTTTGAGCCCGGGAAAAAATCCGCTGTAGGGGTTGACCAAGCTGTAGTGCAAACCAAAGAGCACGCCGGCGAGACCTCCCATCGCCCCGCCGACAAAAAAGGTCAATGCAATCACCCGGTTCACCGGAATGCCCATTAAGGACGCGGTATCCGGGTCCTGGGCGACGGCACGAATCGCCGTCCCCAGTTTCGTCCGATTGACAAAAAGATAGAGCCCTGCCAAGGTCGCCAACGCGGTGACAATCACCAGCAGCGATTTCACCGGCACCACTACATTGAATCCCAGCGGCACCGTTTTATCGAGAACATCCAAGGTGGGATAGGTGAGGTAAAAAGTATTCCGCCAAAGACTTTCGAAAAAACGGAGAGCGTCCTGCAAAAAAAACGAAGCGCCGATAGCGGAAATCAATGCAACGAGTCGTGGGCTTCCTTGAAGCGGACGATAAGCCACACGCTCCAAGGCCATCGCCGCCAAACCGCTGGCTAGCATGCCGCTAAGAATCACGAGCAACAGGACGAAGGCCGTGTGGAGCGTGGCAAAATGGCCGCCGCTTTCGAGCAGCAGAAGGATCTCTACGCCGACAAAGGCGCCAAGAACGAAGATCTCGCTATGGGCAAAATTGATAAACTCCAAAACCCCGTAAACCATCGTGTAGCCCAGAGCGATCAGAGCGTACATAAAACCCAATACGATGCCGTCCACAAGTACCTGTGGTAGAATATCGAGCGCGAGTTCCAAACTCGTCCGGTCCTCTCAAAAGTTGGTATGCTAACAAATCCTCTTCTTGGCCGCTACCGTAATGAAGCCGAAAAGTCGGAACCATTCTGCTGGTGACGCAGCGCGCTCTTCGGCCATCTTCTTGAAGAATACGCGGTAGAGTCGGTGGAATGAAAAAGATAATCTGGATCGGCGGTATCATCTTTATGGGCTTAGTGGCTGCGGTCCTTGTAGTGCCGCACTTCATCGACCTGGGCATCTTCAAGGGAAGTTATCTTCCGCTCCTCGAAGAAATCCTCCGCCGGCGCATCGACGTCGGCGAGGTGCGCCTTAGCCTCGTTCCCACTCCTTCGATTCGTCTATCGAATCTGAAAGTCTCTGACAACCCGGCTTTTCCCGGCAATACCTTTTTTGCCGCAGAGCAATTACAACTTCGGCTCAAGTTTTGGCCGCTGCTGCAAAGCCGTTTTGAGGTGACGGAATTCGTTCTCGAAAAGCCTGTTGTTAACCTACTCAAAAAGCCCGACGGCACTTTTAATTATTCGGACCTCGCGGACAAGAAAGGCTCTCTCGACAGAGCGCGAGAGACGAAGAAGCGAGGCTATGTCTCCAAACCGCTGGAAGCTGCGGTGACGCCGCTGATCATACCTGGCCGGATGCGGATCCGTGACGGCCAGCTGAATTTTCAGACCGGGGGTCAAAAGCCGCTTAAGATTAGCGGCATCGATCTGTCTCTGCAGGAATTCTCAGTCGATCGTCCATTTCCCTATCGCGCGTCGTTCAGCTTTCCCGGCTTGAAGCCCATCGCGTTGGAAGGCATGCTCGATTATCGGGAAGACCAATCGATTCTCCGGATAAATGAAACGCGTCTGAAGATTCAAGATCTCGTTTTCCCTGTGGAAGGGACTATTAGCAACCTTCTGACTGTGCCCAGCCTCAACTTGAGTCTGGGCAGCGATCGCCTCGATGCCAAGCCCATCTTCCAGATTCTCTCCGCCTGGGCTCTCACGCCAAGCGATACGGAAGTCTCGGGACCGATGGGGCTGCGCATTACCATGACCGGCCCATTGCACAGTTTGGTCACCCACGTGCGGGGACAGTTTAAGGACGCCAAAGTGCACAGCAAACGAGCCTTGAAAGGGACTTTCAGCGGCGAGGTTTTCATCAAGCTGCCGCTGAGCGGCGGAGCCACCGCCGCGCGACGTCTACAGGGCAATGGCAATCTAGTTGCTCGGGATGGCGAACTGACCAACGTGGATCTGATCAACAAAGTGCAGCGGGTAACGGGTGTTATCGGTCTATCACCAAGCGAGCGGCGACAGGCAACCACATTCAAAAATCTGGAAGCCGCATTCGCGCTGGCCGATGGCTTTGCCAATTTCAAGCGGATTTACTTGGTCAACCCACAAGTTGAAATGAACGGCAGTGGCACCATGACCCTCGAGCAACTCACCTTAAATTTCGGGATGGAAGCTGTGCTTTCAGCTCAGGCTTCGGCGCGCGCCGGCAAGGGAAAGACCGCCACTTTTTTCAAAGACAGCCAGGGGCGAATCGTCGTGCCTCTTAGGATCACGGGGCCAATCGAGAGCGCGTCGGTGGAACTCGATAGCTCGAAAATGCTTGAGCGAGGTTCCGGACAAGCCGCGGAAAAAGGCTTGGGCACTTTTTTCAAGCAGCTTTTTCGCAAGCGTTAACTCTCTCAGAGCGCGTCATCAAGCCGAGGGCGGGGCATGTTCGATGATGAGACTCTGCAGACTCTTTCCCTCTAGCGTTTGCGCTACGGAGTCGTCTACTTTCTGCAGCAATTGGTCGATGACGACTTCTTCGTCGGTTCTGACAACCGGTTTCTTCACCCCGGAATTCCTCACGCAATCCAGAATCTCTTTGATGCTGATTCTTTCCGGATCACGAGCCAGAACAAAGGTCTCTTCATTGGCCACCGGCAACACCAATCGACCATGATGAAACGTTTCCATGAAGTCTTTCACAAATCCCTCCGGAACGTAGAGTTGATTTGCCAGGGTCGTTGTGCTCAGCGGATCGAGACCGTGGTAGAAATTGCGCCCGATCAAATACATCATTTGAAGCGCCAGTTTTTCGCGCCCTGCCAGGCTGTTGGTTAAAAGCTCTCTTTCTCCCTCATAGAAGCGAATGTACTGATGAGCGTAAGCCACCTGAGCCCCAAGCAACACGATCACCCAACCCACGTGCAGCCAAAGCAGGAACAGCAGGAGTATGGCGAAGCTCGAATAGATGGCATAGTAGCGAGTCGAAGATGCGACAAAGACAGCAAATCCCCAACCCACGGTTTGCCAAAGTACCGCCGCCACCAAGCCGCCGACCAGGGCGGATGTAAGCTTCACACGCGTGTTTGGAATGAAGAAATAGAGAAAAGTAAATGCCCCCCAGAGGGTGAGATACGGTACGAATTTGAGCAATGTTAAGATGACGATTCCGAACGGCTCCAGAGAGATCATTTTTTGGACGAAGCTGTTGCTTTGCAAAGTGGCGGTGATCGTTATCGCCGCTACAACCAACACCGGACCGACCAGAACGACGCTCAGATAATCGCTGAATCTGCGCGCCAACTTTCGCGGCGCTTTAACCCGCCAGATGCGATTGAAAGCCTGTTCGATGGTTCCCATCAGCGACAGCACGGTGATAAACAGGGTCACCAAGCCGATACTGCCCAGCGCCCCCGCGCTCATCTTGTCAACGAAACCAATGAGATAAGCCGTGACTTCTTTGCCCTTATCGCCAAGCGCAGACAGCGCCTCGGCCAGAGCAGGCTCCATGCGATTGTGCACGCCAAAGCCCTTGAGGATAGAAAAAATAACAGCCAACAGCGGTGCCAGAGACAGTAGCGTCTTAAAGGCCAATGCCATGGCCTCGAGGTTCACCAAATTCTCGATGAAGTCCCGAATGACCCGGAAAACGATCTCGAGCAGCGACCGAGTCAGTCGCTTGAAGCGGGTCACTTCGGAAATCTCAGGATCCCAAATCAGATCGAAGATTTTCGTCTTGAACTGCTCAATGGGTCTTTTTTTGTCGGGGCTCATGGCGATCGTAACTTTGCAAGGAACTCCAATCAGCGGCCGACAGGCGAGAACCGATATCTGAACTCTACCAGCTTTGGCTACCTGTCACAAAGATAATTCGGAGTCTGGGCGCCCTTAGCTCTGCGTTGGCTTAAGGACAAAGGGTGTTCCGTAAGACACTCATTTGAGCGCAACGGCTATTTTCTCGAGTTCCTAAAAACGCATGCCAGCCCAAGCCCCATCAACACGCAGGGCAGCCAGACCCAGCGGAGCTCGGAAAGAAGGACGCTAACTCCCCACCAAGAAAGAAAGTGCGAAAGGCTGATGGGCGCAACCTCGATCAACTGATACCTGGCAAAATAGCGCGCGTCGGACCATGGCCAGAAAAACGCTATGCCAAGCCCGCCGTTCGTGAAGGCGTCTAGGATTCCATGAGAGGCTGTGGAAAAAAATAGAAACCAGAAAGCGATGCCGAAACCGCAGTGTAACCAACGATGCCCGCATGCGCCAAGCAACGCGACAAGAGCAGCGAAAAAAAATGAGTGACTGAAGCCTCGATGGCCGAACTCATGTTCGTAAGGGATACCGAAACTAAAAGCAACGACATCGAGATCCGGCAAGATCGATGCTGCAATACCGGCTAAAAGGAGTCGTCTCGAAACGATCTTTTTCCCAAGACCGAAGCCTAAGGCAAGTGGTACGGCTGGGTGGGAGAAAATCGTCGGCATGAGAATATCTTAAGACTACGTTACCCGGCAACATTTTCAATCCACTTCCACCTGGCTGGTCATGCGCGCGCGCAATAGCGACCAGGAAAGGCGCCAAAATAATTCCAATCACGATCAAGGTAACCCAGGCAAGTAGAGATGGACTATCGGGGTTGAGTATCCCGTAGTCCCTGACCAGAGTACCGAGCACAAGCACACTCAATAGCGGACCAAGAGCGCCCAAAGACACAAATACTGTGCGGAGACAGAGACCCACCCGACCAGCAGCAACGCCCCGGCGAATGCCTCCAGAGCGGTGATTGCCGCGAAATCACGCATCCCAGTGATAGAAAGAGTAGCCTGTTGGATTACAAGTTAACAAGACCACGGCAATGGCTCCGACCAATCGCATGAATACTCCGAACCAAGAGATTTGCCCATTTATAGCTGGATCCTTTCCCACACAAATTTATGGCTCACCTCTGCTTCCAACAATTTACTGTAAGACCCCACCGTCAGGTGATGCTCCGGCAGGACGGAAGATGTAGAATTACTGACCAGTTCAGCGCTGCTGTATGCCGTACCGGCGCGCGAAGAGATAGTAGGCGACGGCGATTGAAACGAGTATCGTCGTCCAGATCACACCGAAGGCGGCTAGCTCGCCGACCTGACCGTTCTCCCACAGCTCGTAGATTGCGACCGAAACCACCGGCGTTCGTGGACTCACGAGCAGAATGGACATGGACAGTTCCTTGGCCGAGAGCAGAAAGATAAAAACCCACCCACCCAAAAACGACGGAGTCAGCAAGGGCATCGTGATTCGCCGCATCGCGTTCAACCACGAAGCCCCGGAAGTATAGGCCGCTTCTTCCAATTCTCGGTGGAGCTGTAACAAACCGGAATGCGTGTAACGAATGCCGTAGGGAATGTAACGGGTGACGAACGCTATGAGCAGAATCCAAAGCGTACCGTAGATCGGAATCGGCACGAGCAGGTAGAATCGCATAATCGCCAAGCCCATGACGATGCCGGGAAACAGCAACGGCAGGGTGGTCAGCAGATCGAGTAACCAGCGGCCGCGCAACTTGGTGCGTACCAAGATCCACGAAGCCAACGTCGTCAGCACCATAACCGCGGTGGCGCTGCCGAGACCGAGCAGGACGCTGTTTTTAATGGAGTCGGTAATTTTCGGAAAGTGGATTGCGGTCACATAGTTCTTCAAGGTGAACTTGGATATCGCTTCCAGAGACGGCTGAATGTAAAACGGCAAAAGCGAGGCCCACAGCACAATGAGAAACGGTAGGATCAGAATCACAAAGGAATAGAGCAACAAGCCCGCCGCCGTCACGTAGCGCCACCCGCCGAGTTGAATCAAGGTGGGCCGGTAGCCTTTGCCGGTGATGGTATGGAAACGCGCCGCCTCGTGGGTTATGCGAAAATAGAAGTAGAGCGTGCACGCTACGACCAACATCAAAAGTACGGCAAAGGCGCCGGCCCTACCGTAGGTTGGTGGCATCCGTTGGGCGTCGAGCAGAATCGAAGTGGTCAAAACCCGAATATCTCCCGGCAGGCCCACCAGGGCAGGAATTTCAAATGATTCGAAGGCGCGGATAAAGATCAGCAGCAAGACGGAGAAAAATGCCGGCAGCATGAGCCGCAACGAAATCCGTCGAAGTGTCTGCCAGACTCGCGCGCCGCAGACCGCAGAGGCTTCTTCCAAAGACGGGTCCATGGAACGAAACGAGGCCGCCAGCAACAGGAAAACGAAGGGCGACCAGAGCAGCGCCTCCACGAAAACCATGCCCCACATGGAATAGACATTCACCGCCGTCCCGCTGTGATCGAAAAATCCGCGCAGCCAGGTATTCACAGGGCCGGCCTTGCCCAGAATAAGGAGCCAGCCGATGGTGTACAAGATAAACGGTGTGCCGAAGGAGGCAAAAGCGGTGAAATACCCCAAACCGCGCAGCGGCGAGTCTGTGCGGGTCACGACCCAGGCAACCAGACCTCCCAGGAGCGTGGCGAGCAACGCACTACCGACGGAAAAATAGACGGTGTTCAAAAACGGCCCGAGCACTTGCAGCTCACGAAACATGTCGCGGTAGTAGCTCAAGGTAAACTCGTCCAGTTCTCCGGTGAGCTTGGTGGTAAAGAGACTGGTCTGGATCACTGAATAGAGAGGCGGCAGAACCAGATAGGCCGTTACAATTGAGACCACAACCAAGACCCAGGTTTCCGCCTCGAAACGGGAAAAGACCTCTAGTCGAAACCCACCATGCGCTTGCCGCGCTTTGGCGGATTCTAGCGGCAGCTTGAAGGTTTCCGATGACTGTTGTTTGGCCACGGCCGTAAGCAATTCTTTATTTCAGGAACTGGTTTTGAAAATAGTCGACCCAGTCATTGCCTTGATCGTAGAGAACGTCCGGGTTGATGTAGTTGGCTTTTTTGAATCTGCCGCCGCCGGGCTTGAGGTCCGCCTGCAGAGCGGGAATTTCGGGATGCGAAGGGAGATAGTTCGATAGCTGAACGATCTTCTGCCCCTTTTTAGAGAGCAAAAAATCGAGGAACAACATCGCCGCATGCGGGCGCGGTGAATTCTTAGCCAACCCGATGGTGTTGATCGTCGCCGTGACCGGTTCCAGCGGCTGCCACTCCACGGGCGCGCCGGCACTTTTACTGATGTACGCGTGATGATTGAAGATCTGCACCGCCAACGGATATTCACCGGCGATCACCAGATCAAGAATCTGTCTGGCGCTCGCCGTGCTTTTGGCAATATTCTGACCCTTGAGCTTTTGCAGATAGGCCTTTCCTGCTTCCTGTCCCATTGTGAGAAGAATATTGCCGATAAACTGAGGAGCGCCGGAACCACGGCTGGTGGACCACATCATCTGTCCTCTCCAGCGTGGCTGAAGCAGATCTTCATAAGTCTTAGGCAGCTCGTTCGGTTTCACACTACGGGTGTTGTAACCCAGGGTCATGAAATAGATGTTGGTGCTGCCCCAGAAGCCTTTGGCGTCTTTTAGCTCCGCCGGGTACTCGGCGAGATGAGGCGAATAAAATCGCTGCATGAATCCTGCACGCTGCACCATGCTCGTCGCAGCGCTGCCGCTGACCACGTCGACATCATACCTCTTAGCCTGGTATTCGGTAAGCACCCGGCGTGCAATGTTCTCCGAATTGCCGCGGAAGAAGTCGACTTGGACGAAGGGATACTCTTTTTCAAAGCCCTCTTTGAGCGGGCGCACGACTTGATCGACAATCAGCCCTGTGTAGAACGAAACTTTCCCTTCCTTTTTGGCGCCTTCGATAAGAATCTTTTGTCGTTCGGCGGATTTCATCAATGCCACATCCTCGACACTCGCACCCCACGACAGACATGTGAAAGAAAGCGCGCCTAACGTCGCCGCAAGCAGCCAACAAAAACACCTAGCGACCAAACGGTATGTAGAAGCCGTCATCATTTTAGAAATTGATTCTGAAAATAGTCGACCCATTCATTACCCTTGTCGAACTGCAGATCCGGGGTCATATACAGCGCTTTGTTGAATCTGCCTCCACCGGGCTTTAAATCTGTCTGCTTCGCAGGTACCTTAGGATGCGCGGGCAAATAGTTAGATTGTTGAAAAACCTTCTGGCCCTTCTCCGATAAGACAAAGTCCAATAACAACATCGACGCGTGCGGGTGTGGCGTGTTCTTTGCCAAGGCGATCGTTTGGATCGTGGCGGTCACCGGCTCTATGGCAAACCAGTCCACCGGCGCACCCGCGCTTTTGCTGATATACGCATGATGGTTAAAGATATGAAGCGCGATGGGAAATTCCCCGGCAATGGTCAGGTCGAGAATTTGTCGGTTGCTCGCGGTGCTTTTGGCGATATTCTGACCCTTCAATTTCTGCAGATACGCTTTGCCTGCTTCTTGTCCCATTGAGATGAGCACGTTGCCGATGAATATCGGCGCTCCCGAGCCACGGCTGGTGGACCACATCATTTGACCTTTCCAGCGTGGATTCAGGAGATCTTGATAGGTCTTTGGAAGCTCATTGGCCTTGACCATTCTCGTATTGTAGCCAGGGGTCAAGAAGTAAAGGTTCGTTGATCCCCAATAGCCCTGCGAATCTTTGAGCTCGGCAGGATACTCGGCAAAGAATGGGGAATAAAATCTTTGCAGCAGACCCGCTCGCTGAACCATGACGGGAGACACCGTACCGTCGATAAGATCGACGTCGTACCTTTTCGCCTGGTACTCGGCGAGCATTCTGCGCACCAAGTTCTCGGCGTTGCCGCGATAAAAGTCAATTTGGATGAAAGGATACTCTTTCTCGAAAGCCTCCTTCACCGGCCGCACCACCTGATCGACGATCAAAGTGGTGTACCACATTATCTTCCCTTCCTTCTTCGCGCCCTCGATGAGGACCTTCTGCCGGTCCGCCGATTTGATCATCGCGACGTCTTCAACCGATGCTGCCACCGACTGCCGCGGACCCGTAAGGGCCGACACCGTGATAGCGAAAGCGACTGCAGCGACCCAAATTGATAAAGCTCTACTATTGAGCGTCATTCCCAGCTCTCCCTGAGTCCGCATTTGATATAGCTTGCCTTCTCCGTAACGCGAAGCTATTCCTGGAGCCTGCGCCTTGTCAAGGTTAGTGATGCCGGCTCGGAACCTATCTCAGGATCGTCTCGGCAAACTTGCCTGACGGCACTCTGACTTTGGTGTACTTGTCTTCGAGGTGATTGCGTATCCGATGATATTCCTGGACGGTGATCGAATCTTTTGCCGCGTCCACGCCGAGCTCTTTCAGCCATTTCGTGTCCACATCGAGACGCCTCGAGCCGTTTTGCATAACTTTGCCATACCAATCCTGGCCTTCTCTGCTCAAGAACCAATTGATGAAAACTTTGGTGGCATTGGGATGCGGCGGATCTTTGACGACGCCGAGCACACCGAAACTGTTGCTGGCCGGCAAGCCTTCCTTGGGTGCCGGCGCCGGCTTGATCGGCAGGCCTGCTTTGACGAACGGCTCCGCTTGGCTTCTACCGATGCCGAAAGCTATAGCGACCTTGCCCTTGGCCAGAACGTCAGCGAGTTGCCGCAAATCCCGGGTCAAGAAAAGCTCTTGTTGGACCAATTTCTTGAGAAACTCTTCGCCTTTGACTTCCCACATGAAGGACCACACCGATTGTCCGGAGCTCGGCACGCGTGGGTCGCTGAAGCCAATCTTGTCTTTCCATTTGGGCGAGAGATAGTCATCGAAGGAACGAAGTTCTTCCCGCTTCACCAAGCTCGAGTTGTACCAAATACTGTGGGTGCTCACATCCGCCAAAAAAGAATAGAGATAGCGATTCGTGCTTAGGTTATCCTCCCATATGTGGCCGCCCCA
>Ga0081455_10000551_pt1 | contig 48719 bp, 38 predicted proteins | sample TabmetS3T2R1_FD_70207 | JGI IMG/M metagenome (GOLD analysis project Ga0081455, IMG submission 70207) | Tabebuia heterophylla rhizosphere microbial communities from the University of Puerto Rico - S3T2R1 | ecosystem: Host-associated > Plants > Roots > Rhizosphere ...
CGGGGGATGGAGACCACGGTCGAAGGGGTGTCGAGGTTCTTGTAGGTCCAGAAAGCCCAGCCGATCCCGTGTGCTTCATGCAGCTTGCGGAAGCCCTCATTCCATTCGTCGGTCAGTTCGCCCGTCTCGCCCAGCAGTAGCGGCACGCCGTAAAGATTGCTGAAGTTCAGATGGCGTTGGATTGAATCGCGTCGCGTGCTGGCCCAGAACGAATGGTAGGTGTAGGCAAGATTGTCGGCGAAGGGTGGGCCGAACATGTCGAAGCTCGAGCTCCACTGTCCACCCGCCAGGAACACGATGCGGCCAGGATCGACCTCCCGGATCGCCGTTGTTACTTCCTTGTAGAATGGCTCAAGCCTGGGGTTGAGCGTGGCAACATCATGATAAGGCGCAATTGGCTCGTTCAAGACGTCATAGCCCAGGATCGCGCCATTGCCGCTGTAGCGTTGTGCGATAGCGCGCCACATCCTTATCGTGAGTGCACGATGGCGGGCGGCATAGAACATCAGCGGATAGCCTGGCCCGTCATCGTGATTGATACCGGTCTGGCCGCCAGGAGCGGCGTGCAGATCCAGGATCGCCCAAAGCCCGGCAGCACGCACCCAGTCTAGCACCCGATCGAGGAGCCTCCATCCGTCGCCCTCGATCACGCCCTCGTCAGTCATGAAAAGGCGATAGTGAAGCGGTATGCGGACGGTGTTGAAGCCAGCTTCCTTGATGAAACGGATGTCGGCCTCGGCGATATAGGTCTCGCGGAACCGCTTCCAGAACGAGGACGCCCGCTCGGGGCCCAGCAGGCGATCGAAAGCACCGAAGATCTGATGCGGCGCCTTGGCCACCTCAAACTTGAACATATAGCCCTCGGGCATCAGCCAGTTGCCGAGGTTAATGCCCTTGATGACAAGCACATTGCCGTCAGGTGCGATGAAGTTCTTGCCCTCGATGCGCACCATGGGTTCGGCCTGAGCGGGCACGGCGAACCCCAGGAGAAGCAGCACTGCAGTCAAGATGCGCATGGCCGACTATAACGCAGAAAACTACGGTGAACGTCGCCCTATGGATGCGGAATCGCTCGAGTGACAACTCTCCTGGTCACGCTAATGTCGGCAACCCATGCTTCTTGCTTCCCTGCTCGTGCCGATCGCGGTGGCGGCGGTCGTATTTCTCGTCCAGCGCCTGCGTCTTCCCGCCTTTCTTGCCGTGATGGCCGCTGTCGTGGTCTACGGTATCGCGGCCGACATGACGTTCCAGTCCGTCAGCAAGGCGTTTGGACTTGGTTTCACGGCAGCGCTGGAACAGGCAGGGCTTCCGGTCGTCGCGGGCGCATTGGTTGGTGCATTGGTGCTGCGCCAGCCACTCGGCACCGGAACGTCCGCAGTAGCTGGCGCGTTGGCTGGACTGGGCGCCTCGGCAACGGCTGGACTTGCCTTGTTGCAGCCCGCTGGCCAGGAAGCGCCGCGACGGGCGTTGGGCCTTGCTCTCACCCTGCTCGCCTTTGCTGCCATGGTAGCGCCTTCGCCGCTTGCCGTAGCCGCAAGCTCGGTAATGAAGGTTCCTAGCAGCGCGACCTTGGTCATTGCCTTGCCGGTCGCCTTCATCGCAGCCCTGCTGGGATGGTGGCATGTCGCGCGCCAAGTTCCCCCGGCCGCGGTCGCGGGTCGGGCTGATTGGACGTGGCTCGCTGTAGCCGTACCGATTGCACTTTTGATCTTGCAGTCCGTGGCGCAGATGCCAAGCGAGCCACTGGGCAAAGGCGGTGCACGCGAGTTCTACATCGGCATCAGCGCACCTTTGATGCTTGCGGCCATCACCGTCACATTGGGCGTGCTCTTCGCCGGACGATGGCAACCCTCCGCGTTGGCAGGGCGTAGCTGGGCGCCGCTGTTGCTGGCCGTCGGTGCCTCGGGCGGGCTCTCGCGGGTGTTCGACGAAACCGGCATGGCGGAGCTTCTGGCGGAGCACGCGTTGCATCCGCGATTTGGCCTGCTGACCCCTTTCCTCGCCGCAGCCATCGTCAAGACCATGCAAGGTAATTCCTTGACGGCGGTACTCACCGCATCAGGCATGGTCGAGCCCATGCTGCCCGCCCTAGGTCTCGACAGCGCTACGGGCCGCTCGCTTGCCGCTGTCGCGATCGGCGCCGGGTCGATGGCCATCTGCCATATCAACGATCCGTTCTTTTGGATCGCCGCATCGATGGGCCGGCTGACACCTGGCCGCGGACTTATCGTCATTTCGCTCGGCAGCATTGTCATGGCGGCCGGCGTGCTGGTGATGCTGGCGGTCATTAAGCAGTTCTTGTAACGAGCCCCTCCTCCCGGTTGCAGTCACCGCGATTGTCGTCGGAGTCGACGTGGTCCGGCCGACGCAAGGTCAGCGCCGCATATGACGGGATCATGGGTCGCTCTCAGCAACTCCACCCTCAACCGTCCAGATGGCTTGGCATTGACAGTGAGGCCGAGCTGAGCGTGTGTTACGGGCGGTGGCCAAGCCGATACCTGCAGCTCAACGAACAGATTGCCCTCGGCAAGGTCGTCGGACGAGGGTTCGCTTGGAGCTCGTGGCGTGATCTGAGCCAAGTCGGACATTGCGGCCTCCGGCGGTACTGGGTGCCGCAAGGTGGCCGGCGGTTGCTGTCCCCACCTTGTGCTGGGTCAAACGTGGAGGTGCTCGGTCAATCCAGCTTCACCCCCGAGGCCTTCACTGCCGGCGCCCAAAGCTTGCGGTCTTCTGCCAGGAACTGATCGAAGCCCTTGCGGCCAGGCGTCGGCATGTCGAGGCCGAGATCGTCCGCCCAACGCTTTTGAAGCTCCGGCGTTTTCAGCGCCGCAGCGATCGCCGCTTCGAGTGATGCGAGGATCGGCTCGGGCGTGCCGGCAGGCGCGCCTACGCCGTACCATGACGTAGCGACATAGCCCGGCACGGTCTCGGCGATGGCCGGGATGTCCGGCGCGGCGTTCGACCGTTCGGCCGAGGTGACGCCGAGACCCTTCAGCTTGCCGCCGCGCACCTGCGGCAACATCGACGGCATGTTCGCAAACATCATATGCACGACACCCGAGATCAGGTCGTTGTAAGCTGGACCTGCCCCTTTGTACGGCACATGCACGATGTCGACACCGGCCATCGCCTTGAACAGCTCGCCGCTCAAATGCAGCGAAGTGCCAGGACCGGACGAGGCAAAAGAGTATCTGCCGGGTTCCTTCTTGCAAAGCGCGATGAGCTCGGCGACAGACGCGACGGGCAGCGAAGGCGTGACGCCCAGCAGATTGGACAGGATCGCCAGCCGCGAGATGACGACGATGTCCTTGTCCGGATCGTAAGGCAGCCGCGTGTAGAGCATCGGATTGAGCGTGTGACTCGCCACCGAGATCAGGCCGAGCGTGTAACCGTCGGGCACCGCGCGCGCGAGCTCGACCGTCCCGATGTTGCCGCCCGCGCCGCCCTTGTTGTCGACCACGAACTGCTGCCCGAACCGACGAGAAAGTTGATCGCAGACCAGTCGGCTCACTGTGTCCGTGCCGCCACCTGGAGCAAAGGGACAGATGAACCGCACTGTCTTTGTCGGCCAAGCCGCTTGCGCGTGGGCAGCGGACCCGCGAACGATCGTCGATGCGACAAGGGCCGTCGCCAGAAGTTGGCGTCTCAACATGGTGCATGTCCTCCCTAGATCAAACGATAGCAGAGAGGACCAGCGAGCCACGCACCGTTCGGGCAGTGCGCGATCATAGATCGAAACATGGCGTGACACGCCGCTGGAGCGGCGCGCCTCCTGCGCTTAGTTTTCGGCACAATGGACGGATCCATCAGGGAGCTGCTGCGGCTGCCGGATTTCCTGCGGCTGTGGCTGGTTGGCGCCTTCGCCAATGCCATGCGCTGGCTGGAGCTCCTTGTCTCCGGCGTGTTCGCCTACGGGATGACGGGCTCGGCCTTGGCCGCGACTGGCGTCGTCGCCGCCCGCCAACTGCCTCAACTCCTCTTCGGCGCCTTCGCCGGAGCGATCTCGGAAGCGGTGAACCGCAAGCTGATCGTCATGCTGGCGCTGATCGTGCCGGCCGCAGTCTCAACCTTGCTGGCCACCCTTGCGACCACGGGCCTTCTCGAGCTCTGGCACGTGGCCCTCGGCAACTTCGTCTCGGGCACGATGTAGGCGACCGAGATGTCGACCCGGCGGCGCATGGTCGGCGAGGTGGCGGGACCGCACCGCGTCGTGCCGGCGATTGCGCTGGACTCGGCGACCAACGCCGCCACCCGCATGATCGGTCCATTGCTGGGCGGCCTGGCCTTCCAGTGGCTGGGGATGAAAGGGGCCTACACCTTGACCGCATTGGTCCAATTCGCCGGCGCCTTTGCCATGGCAGGCTTAGTCCATCCCCAGATCATACGGCGACTCGAGCTCGGTAGGATTCCCGCCGACATCGCCGAGGGCCTGGCATTCGCCAGGACCAAGCCGACGATTCTACTCGTCTACGGCATCACGATCGTCACCAATGCTTTCGCGTTTTCCTACTCAGGCCTGGTCGCGCCGCTGGGGATCGGCGCCTTCCATGTCTCGCCGATACTAGTCGGCCTACTTGCGGCGGCTGAACCGATTGGTGCCCTTCTCGGCGGCGCGCTGCTCGCCGCCGGCATCATGCGCATGGGCCCACGCCTCCTGTTCGCAGGGGGCGCGACGCTGTTCATGGCAGCGCTCATGGTCATGGCATTGTCGCCCTCCTACTGGCTTGCCTTCACAGTGCTGGTCATTGGCGGCTTCGGAACAGCCGGCTTTAGCAACATGCAGACCACCCTGATGCTGACCGAAGCGCCCCCCGATATGCGCTCTCGCCTGATGGGAATCGTTACCGTCTGTATCGGGACAGGACCCCTCGGCGTGTTAGCGGCTGGAACACTCGCGCGTGAGCTGGGGCCACGCGAAGCGGTGCTGACAATGGCTGGCCTCGGGCTTGCCGCCACGATCGCCCTCTCGGTTGCCTTGCGAAGGCGGTGACTGCGGTGTGACCAGTAGGTCTCGGCGCAAGCTCGTGCCCACCCGCGTTGCGCCAGCACGAGGAACCGCCATCGAAATCGGGCGTTGGGCCACCCAGAAGGGAGTACTGCCATGAAACGCGTGCCGATTGCCATTATTGCCAGCGTTGCCATTCTTGGCGCTTGCACCATCAAGGAGGAGAAGACGGTCCAGCAGCCCACCCCTGCAGCCTCCACCGTGGTGGCGACACCCGCACCCTCTTCTGGCTCTGTCGTCTATACGAATCCCGAGCCTGCATCCTCGACAACGACTGTCTACACCCGCTGAGCTTTGCGTCGATTCAGCCCGGGCGGTCAGGCCGTTCGCTTGAATGCCACGGCGAGCATGCGCCTTCCGTCCTGCGTGATTGTGCCGTTCGGCGCCGCCAACGGTGCCAGTGCGTGTGCGAGAGCTTCACGTGCCACAGGTCTCATCTCGGGGGGTAGATGGGCCAGCAGGTTGCCGAAGGAGCTTGCTTCGGAGAAGCGCACGACCGCTTCCGCTGAAGCGTGCACGAAAGGGCTGTCATAGAGTTCGATCGTCTTTACACCGAAGCCGGTTGCCTCAAGCAGCTCCCGCAACTCATGCTCGTCTATGCGGAAAGACAGGTCCCCGCGCGGCCGCGGATAGGCAGAGAAGGGTGGGTGTCCCAGCACCTTGCCCAGCACGCCGCGGAGCGGCGAGCGTTGTTCTTTCGCCCCGCCGCCAATGCCGATGCGACCGCCCGACTTCAGGACCCGAGCGAATTCGCGCAACGGTCCGGCTTTCTCGGGCAGCCAGTGGAGCACTGCATTCAGGCAAACGACGTCGAAGCTGCTGCTGGCAACGGCCGAGAGGTCGTAGGCATCGCCGACGCGAAACTCGAGATTGTGCCGCGCTTTGGCTTGCGCCAATTCGATGCGCAGAACCAGCGGATCGATACCGAGCACGTAGCCTGATGAACCGACAAGGTCAGCGACATGCTCGGCCAGAAGCCCAGTGCCGCACCCGATATCGAGCACCCGCTCTCCAGGCGCAATCGCCAGTGCTTCCACGAGGCGCTTGCCGGATTGGAATTGCCGGCCAAGGCTCACTCGCTCGTAGTCACGCGCCAGCTGGTCGCTATCTTCAGTGAGCAGCGGGGCTGTCTTCTGGCCTTCCTCCATCTCTGTCTCCTGCCGGCAACGCCGCAATCTTCTGCGAGTTAACCGAGTCTCGCCTGGAGGAGTCCATGAAACTCGTCTTGCTCGTGAGCCTATCGCTGCTGCTGGCCACGGCGGCGGCCCGGGCCCAGCGGCCGCCCTCGGAGAACATCGATGCCAGCAAGATGCCCGAGTCGGGTCCCGTGATCACCGGCGGTACTGGAGCGACCGTCGGTCCGAATTCCAAGAACCAGGCTGTCAATCCGATGCCTGGCTTGCCGGAGCAAGAGCTGAGCGAACGACCACCGGCCAAGACCTCGTCGGAGCTGCCCGCTCCTCCGATAGGGCCTGAACCTAAGGCACCCTCTACGCCGCGACGATGAACGGCTTGGCCTTGGCATCGTAGTCGGCATAGCCCAAGGTCGCGCGCAACTCGGGTGGCGGCAGCGCCGTTTTGGCCTCGGCCTCGCCCGCCTTCAGCGCAGCCAGACCTGCCTTCATGCCCGCCGTCGCAGGCGACAAGAGGCCAGTAGGGTACGTACCGATCTTGAAACCGAGAGTTGCCGCCTCCTTCTGAGACGGCGTCGCACGCGGTGCACCAGGCGAGAGGACTGCAAAAGACGGCCTGCCCTTCGCGGCTGCAATGGCGCGCCGAATCTCGCTTTCGTCGGCTGGGGAATCGAGGAAGAGGATGTCCGCCCCCTCCTCGACATACATCTCGATACGCGCCACGGCCTCGTCGATGCCCTGGGTTGGCCGACAATCGGTACGAGCCAGCACCAGGATGCCCGATTCCTTGGCCGCTTCGACCGCGGCGCGGATCTTCATGCGTGCTTCTCCACGCGGCAGGCAAGGTTTGCCAGCCGCCGTCAACGCGCGCGGGGTGATCTTATCCTCTATCAAGATGGCCGCGGCGCCGGCGCGGCCATAGGCCCGGACCGTACGCTGCACATTCATGGCATTGCCGTAGCCATGATCACCATCGGCCAGCACCAGCAAGTCTGGTGTTGCACCGTGAACCATGTTGAAGGAGTCGAACATCTCGCCGAAGGAGATCAGGTCAAGATCAGGCCCACCCAACCGGCTCGCAGCAACGCAGGACCCGGAGAGGAATGCCGTCTTGAAGCCCGCCGTCGCCGTCAGCTTGGCCGAAAGCCCATCCCATACAGCCGGCATGATGACGAGGCCAGGCTCGGCCAGCAAAGCGCGCAGACGGGCCGGCGCGGACAGGACAGGGGCAGTCATGAATTTTCCTCCGAAATGGCTGTTCGCTCACACGATAGCAGTCACCCGGAAGGCTTTCTCAACATTTCTCGCGGGCCGGTCGCCACTCCGGCTGGCCATGTGCTGCTACCTACGCACCGTGAGGTCATGGCCGCTGCTTTTCGGATTTCCGCTTCTGGGTCGTTCTCCCTTTCGGCTCCCGTGCGTTTAGCTGCGTGTCTGCATTCCACGCCGCCGCGAGTGTGATTCGCTTACACTGTCCGGCGCCCGCCTGCCTAGCCCTGGTTTGTCAACAGGAGGAAGGGCAGCGTCGTGCAAACGCGAGCCAGAGGTACCCGACCGTCGACGAGTCCGATCGGTCCACCGATCAACGCATCCACGATGGCTTGCCTGGGCAGGGCGCCCGGTCGCAATGCAGTATCCTGCCAAGCTTCTGCCGAGATCATCAAGCCTGTACCACGCTGCAACATGGCAAATGGGCGGCGTGGAACGGCCACCAGCAACCAATCCTCGCCCTGCGATCGGATGAAGGATACCACAGAGGAAGCACACGCGCCCTCGACCGCCACAGGCCTATAGAGGCCTTCGGCGAATAGAGCAGGCTTGCATCTCCTGAGCTCAAGAAGGCGAGCGATCAGGGCTTGCTTGATGTGGCCGTCATGCCAATGCAACGCCAAGGCGGACGGGTCGTTCTCGCCGAGCGCGGTGATCCGAGCACCGAAGTCGACAGGGCGCCGATTGTCGGGATCGACCAGGCTGAAATCCCAGAATTCGGTGCCCTGGTAGAGGTCGGGCACACCCGGTACCGAAAAACGCAACAGGCATTGCACCAGCCCGTTCACAGCGCCCGCTGGCGCGATCCGATTTATCAACCCGGCGATGTCTGCCAGAAGGCCGGGTAGCTCGGCCTCCGCTATGAGACGTCGGACAAGATCGCGTGCGCCTTCCTCGTACCTTTCGTTGACGGCCGCCCAATCGCTGGAGAGTTTGGATTCCCGCAAGGCTTTTTGTTGCCATGCCATCAGGCGGTCAGCGAATGCGGCGCGCCCGTCGCGGTCGCCAACTTCGAGATCAAGCGGCCAAGCGCCGACCACCGTCTGCAGAAGCATTGCCAGGTCGGCGGCTGAAGGCTCGCCCTGTCGACGCAGCGGCGCCAGCTGCTCGATCCAGCCGGCCAGAAGGAACGACCATTCTTCCGCCATCTCGCTCAGCACCGCCAAACGGGCTCGCACATCCTCGCCGCGCTTGTGATCATGCGTTGCGGTAGCCAGCTGCGCATGAGGGTGTGTCTTGGCCCGCTCGCTCACGCGCATGTGGAAATCATCGGAGGTTAGCGAGAAAGTTTCAGGATCGAAGCCGACATCGTTGCGTGAGAGCAGGCGACCGTAGCGATAGAACGCCGTGTCCTCCACAGACTTTGCCGCAACGGGCGCACTCAACTGCTGGAAGCGCGTCACCGCAAGCGACTTGGACCGGTCCTCGAACAGTCGCAACGCAGGATCGATCGCCCAACGGTCCGTGGCTAGACAGGTGGTGCGCGCGCCGTCAGCCGCGCGCCGCAGGACGGCGCGATCAGGAACAGAGAAAGCACCATCGACGCCGTATGTCCGATAGACAGGAAAATGCACCAGCAATTCGGCAAGCACCCGCCGCAGGGTCGGGCGTGTGAGCTCGCCGCCGGCGAACGACGTCGCGCAGGCATCGAGCTGGGCAGCGAAGCTGCGCGCCACAATCTCCCGACGCGCGGCCTGCTCTTCCAGCGAGAAGCTAGCCGTGCGGCCACTCAGCGAAGCCCATGACGCAGTCAGTAGGGCCTCGCCCGCCGCATCGTGCTGGAGCGCACTCACATCGTTCATGAAGTCGTAGCCGGTCGTGCCATCGCACGCCCAGTCGGCTGGCAGCTTCTCGCCCCTCAGCAGGATCTTCTCCACAACCAGCCAGCTATGAGGGCCGAAGCGCTCCCGTAGCCTTCTGCAGTAGGCGGCCGGATCGGTGAGACCATCGATATGATCGACGCGCAACCCGTCGATCAGCCCCTCTGCATGGAGACGCAGCGGCAAAGCATGCACCGCTTCAAAGGCTTCAGGTTCCTCCATCCGCAGGCAGACGAGTTCGTTGATGTCGAAGAAGCGCCGCCAATTGATGCGATCGGAGGCGCTGCGCCACCAGGCCAGCCGATAGTGCTGGCGCGACAACAGCTCGGTCAGTGACTCGGTATCGGCTGTGCCGTCAGCGAGCGGCAGACTGTGCGAGAAATAGTGCAAAGTATCGTCGCCGCGGACGACCTCCAGCTCGCCGGCGGCGATCGCCTCGTCGAGCGGACGGCCCAGGACGGGCAGCAAGACCTTGCCGTCAGCGTCCCAGTCTATATCGAAGAAACGGGCATGGCGGCTTGCCTGACCGTGGCGCAGCACATCAGCCCACCAGAGGTTGGCGGGATCGGCCGCCATGTGATTGGGCACGATGTCGAGCACGAGCCCAAGACCGGCTTGAGCGAGGGCTCTAGCCAGCGATCGAAGCGCGACCTCACCGCCCAGCTCGGGGTTGACCCGCGTCGGATCGATCACGTCGTAGCCGTGCAGGGAGCCCGGCCGCGCCACGCCGATCGGCGAAGCATAGAGATGGCTGACGCCAAGCCGAACGAAATAGGGCACGAGCGCTTCTGCATGCGCAAAGGTGAAGCCGCGATGGAACTGCAGCCTCACCGTAGCGCGCGGGATCATGCACGGCGCCCATCGATGATCTTGACGCGCCTCTGGACGGCCGCGTCATCAAACACGTTGTGGGCCGACAGGGCGTTGCGTCGCCGCCAGTTCGGATGCTCATCGATCGTGCCGGGCAGATTGGGCTGCTCGGCTACGCCCAGCAGATCTTCGAGCGGCGCCAACATCAGGGGCGACGGCGACTTTGCAACATAGGTCAGGGCAGCGTCGACTGCAGCGTCCGGCTGGTCGAACGGCGGCGTCGGTTGCTGCGCCGCGCTGGCCATGACGAAGCTGCGCCACAACCGATCGCGGTCTCGTTGACGGCCCTCTTCCTCGCCGGGCGTCGAGAGGCCCAGAGCTCGCCGTGTCCGGATGTCTTCTCCGCTCCACCAGCCCGCGACGGTCGGAAGGTCGTGTGTCGTGGTGGTCGCGACAGCGTCGGGCCGCCACCGTGAAGGTTTCCTGAAAGTGAGTCGCGTTCGCTCGAACCACAGCACATCCGTGCCTGCGATGCCGGCCCGGCTCAACCGGGCGCGGAACCCGGGCGGCACGGTCCCCAGGTCCTCACCGATCACGGCCGCACCATGCCGATGCGATTCGAGCGCAAGGAGACGCAAGAAATCTGCCAGCGGATAGTTGAGATAGACACCCTCCGATGCAGAGGCACCGCGCGGGATGAGCCAGAGCCTCATCAAGCCCATTACATGATCGATACGCACGCCACCGGCATGACGCACGGCGGCACGGAGAGTGGCGATAAACGGCTCGAAGCCCCGCGCCACCAAAGCATGCGGTGAAAAACCTGTGAGTCCCCAATCCTGGCCGAGCGGGTTGAATAGATCGGGCGGCGCGCCGATGCTGAGGTCCAGCAGCAGGTCGGCTTGCTGCGACCAGGCGTGGCTGCCGCCACGGTCCATGCCGATTGCAAGATCGCTGATCAATCCGATGCGCATACCCGCCACGCGCGCCGCCGTCTGCGCGACGGCGAAGGAACGGGCGGTGAGCCATTGCAGGAAGAGGTGATAGCGCACGGCGGTCTCGTCGCTGGGCCGGCGCCAGCCCGCAGGCCAATCGGTCCAGCTTCCTGGATTTTCAGCATGCAGCGCTTCGAAGAGCGCGTGCATCTGCAAGCTACGCCCACCCTCTTGCACGAAACGCTCAAAATCCGCGGCAAGCACGCTGCCAGCGGCAAGATCACGATGGGTGAAATCATCAAAGAGGCGGCGCAGCAACGCGAGCTTGGCCGCCCCCGCCGAGACCCAATCGATCAACGGTGCTTGTTCCAACGCCGCTTGCCGTTCCGCCATGCACGCGGCAACCCGTTCGGGAGGGAACACGATCGACGGAGCGGCGTAGAGCGGATTGAGGAACAGCCGGGTCGATGGTGAATATGGGCTGTACCGCTCAGGCGTCGCCGTAAACAGGCTGTGCACGGGACTGAGCGCGATCGCGTCGGCGCCCTGGGCAGCCGCGCCCACCGCAAGATCGCGCACGGCGCCCGCGTCGCCGATGCCGCCATCGCCGTCGCGGCGCAGGCTGTAAATCTGCGCCGCCACGCCCCACATGCGCTGTCCCGCGCCAATCTCCTCCAGTGTCAGGCATCGCGCCGGCGCAACCGCAAGCGTGATCTCACGATCGGCAAAACGCAGGCGGTGGTACCCCGGCATGGAAATCGGGGGCACACCGGCCGTCTTCCCGCCACGCAGGCTTACCGGAAGGACATTGCCGTCCTCCAAGACGAGCTCTGCCGGAAGACCGGAATCAGGGGGCAGCATGGGCAGGCTCGTGCGCGTGTTGACACGCGTGGTGATCAAGGGCGGAATCTCCGGCAGGCTTTCTGGATCCGGCAACGCCTTAAGCACATGGCGAAGCGTTTCGGTCCTGACGCGCTGCGATCGGCCCATTGCGTCGACCCAGTAGACGGCGAGTCCCGCTCGCTGAGCACGCTGGCGGACCGCCTCGTCGTTCATCCGGACGATTCCAGAAAGGCAACGGTCGTCCGACCTTCCAGGCGACCGCGCCGCACTTGCTCCGCCGCGCCGACCCGTGATTCGAACAGCGCGTCTCCTCTTGGCAACTCGACAGAGCAGGCGTCGCCATGCAGGTTGCTGAACAGGCTGAGCCGAGAGGCAGGCTCCAGATGCCACTGCGCCGCAACTGCTGCCACGCCCACCGGATGCGCCTTGATTGGGCGAGCGCCGGCCAGATGCGGCACAAGCGCTGCCGCGCGCAACGCCAACAGCCTCTTGTAGAAATCCCGCCACTCATCGGCCTGAGCGCCGTCGATCGCCAGACGGCTGGCCTCGAAGGTCCTGCGTGCGTTCGGATCGGGGATCGATTCCGTGGATTCCCCGTTCTGGAAGCCTTTGAACTCTGCGAACTCCCTCCGCCGGCCCTCGCGTACCGCCCTCGCCAGATCGCCGTAGTGATCGGTGAAGTAGAGGAACGGCGTGCGGCTCGCCGATTCCTCGCCCATGAAGATCAGGGGAATCTGAGGGCAGAGCAGTTGCAGGGCAATGGCGGCCTTTAACGATTCGGGATCGGCATGATCGATCAGCCGGTCACCGAACGGTCGATTGCCGATCTGGTCGTGGTTCTGCAGGAACAGCACGAAGGCGGTCGGACGCAGGTCCGCGCAAGGCGCGCCGCGTGGCCGGCCTTTGCGGTAGGACGACGGCTCTCCTTGATAGACAAAGCCTTCCGCAAGGCATCGCGCCAGCCTGTCGGCCGGTCCGTCGGCATAGTCCGCATAGTAGCCGTCGCGCTCGCCTGTCAGCAGCACATGCAGGACGTGATGGCCATCATCGTTCCACTGGGCATCGAACTGGCGGCGCAGATGGTCCGCCGCATTGCCGTCGTGCTCGAGCACGAGATGGACATGGCGCCCAGGCTCGACCGTGTGACGGACTTCAGCGGCCATCTCGTCGAGCCAGTCCGGCTCGGAGATGGCATGCACCGCGTCGAACCGCAGCCCGTCGAAACGATACTCCATCAGCCAATAGAGCGCGTTCTCCGTGAAGAAACGGCGGACCTCGGAGCGGCGAAAGTCTATGGCCGCGCCCCAGGGCGTCGCGATATCGTCGCGAAAGAAGCCGGGCGCATAGGCGGCAATGTAGTTCCCGTCCGGTCCGAAGTGGTTGTAGACGACATCGAGAAAGATCATCAGATCGTTGGCGTGCGCCGCATCGACCAACGCCTTCAGTTCCTCTGGCGTGCCATAGGCACGATCCGGAGCGAACGGGAGCACCCCGTCATAACCCCAATTGCGCGAACCGGGGAAATCGTTGATCGGCATCAGCTCCACAGCTGTGATTCCAAGATCGGCAAGCTTCGGCAAGGCCGCTTGCACGCTGGAAAAACCGCCCATGGTTCCGGCGTGCAGTTCATACAGAACCGCTTCCGGCCACGGCCTGCCGCGCCAATTCGGATGCTTCCACCGATAGGCACGTGGATCGACGACGAGGCTCGGCTCGTGGACATCCTTGTCCTGTGCCCGCGACGCAGGATCCGGCACGGCCAGCCCCGTCTCGAGTCGGTAGCGGTAGCGCGTCCCTGCACCACACTGCGCATCGATCCTGAACCAGCCATCCTCTGCCCGCGCCATCGGTTGCGTTGGCTGGCCTTCGATCTCGAGGGACACGGTACGCTGAGCCGGCGCCCAGAGTCGAAATCGCGTACGGTCGGAACCAAGTAGCGTCGCGCCGAACGGCAGATTGCGTGCGAAGGAGGTCATGAGGGCTCGTCCCCGTGAGCGCTCAAGGTCAGCACGACGCTGCGCGGTCCAACAGGGATCTCTTCTCCAGCCAAGTCCCGCTCAGGCCCATCAGGCTCGCCGCTGTCGACTAGCAGCCGTGCCGGCAGACCAGGCGGCGGCAGCCGGAAGATGTGTTTCTCGGTCGTGCCATTGAAGAACGCCGTCAGGATGGACACCTTGCCGTCGCCATTGCGGCCGGCGCGACGCAACACGAGACGCCGCTCCTCGGGATTGTTCCAGGATTCGGTCGAAACAGGCTCGCCGGAGGCATCGAACCAGGCGATATCGCGAATGCCCGGTGCAAGCTCCTCCTGGCCATGCAGGAAGCGAACGGAGCGCAGCACTGAGTGATGATGGCGTAAAGCAATGATGCGTTCGACAAATGCAGTGATTGATCGCCCTTCGGCGCCGGCGGCCAACCGCCAATCGAACCAGGAAATCTCGTTGTCCTGGCAATAGGCATTGTTGTTGCCGCGCTGGGTACGGCCAAACTCGTCGCCGCCCAGAAGCATCGGCGTACCCTGGGCCAGGAACAGCGTGGCGAGCAAGGCGCGCTGCAGCCGTCTTCTGGCGTCGAGGATGTCCGGATCGTCGGTGTGTCCCTCAACTCCCCAATTGGCGGAATAGTTCTCCGCGTGGCCGTCCTTGTTGTCCTCGCCGTTGGCCTCGTTGTGCCGCTCCGCATAGCTCACCACGTCGGCGAGCGTGAACCCATCATGCGCTGCGACGAAGTTGACCGAGGCCCAGGGCCGACGCGCCTGCTTGTCGAACAGGTCGCTCGAACCTGCCAGACGGGCGGCGAAATCTGCGCGCTGGCCAGGATCGCCTCGCCAATAACGTCGAATGCCATCACGGAATCGGTCGTTCCATTCGGCGAATCCGGGAGGGTGCTGGCCGAGCTGATAGCCACCAGGTCCGATGTCCCACGGCTCCGAGATAAGCTTCACGCGAGACAGCACAGGATCCTGCCGGATGGTGTCGAAGAAGCCGGAGCGCGCATCAAAGCCATGTGTCTCGCGCCCTAAGGTCACGCCGAGATCGAAGCGGAAACCATCGATATGGAATGACGTCACCCAGTAACGCAGCGAATCCATCACCATCTGCAGGACCCGTGGCGTTGTCAGGTTCAGCGTATTGCCGGTACCAGTGTCGTTGACGCAATAGCGAGGATTGTCGGCCACCAGGCGGTAATAGCTCGCATTGTCGAGACCGCGAAACGACAGGGTGGGGCCCATCTCGCTGCCCTCACCAGTATGGTTGTAGACGACGTCCAAGATGACCTCGAGGCCAGCAGCGTGCAGGCGACGGATCGCGATGCGCATCTCATCGGCGGTGTTGTCCGAGAGGTACCGCGACTCCGGCGCAAAGAAGGCAATGCTGTTGTATCCCCAATAATTGCGCAGCCCCTTCTGCAGCAGAGAGCGGTCCTGCACGAAAGCGTGGATAGGCAAAAGCTCGAGCGTCGTGACACCGAGTCGCCGGACGTGGTCGACAAACATAGAGTCGGAGAGCGCCGCAAAAGTGCCGCGCTCGTTTGGGCGCAAATCGTGGCGCAGCATGCTGAGACCGCGCACATGGACTTCGTAAATGACCGTGTCGGACCACGGCACGGCCGGCGGACGATCGTCCGCCCAGTTGAAGCTGTCGTCGGCCACCACCGCTTTGACCATGCCAGGCGCGCTATCGCGTCGATCGAACGACAGATCGGCGCGCGGCGAATTCACCCGATAGCCGAACAGCGCGTCTGAGCTGCGCAGCTCGCCGGCCAGCCTGCGCGCATAGGGATCGAGCAGGAGCTTGTGATGGTTGAAACGATGGCCCCGTTGCGGCTCGTAAGGACCATGGGCGCGATACCCATAGATCAGGCCGGCACGCGCATTGGGCAGGTAGCCATGCCAGACTTCGTCAGTGCATTCGGGCATCTCGAAGCGGGCGATCTCGCGTCGGCCAGACGGATCGAAGAGGCAAAGCTCCATCTTCGTCGCATTCGCGGAGAACACCGCGAAATTGGTACCAAGACCGTCCCAGGTTGCCCCCAGGGGATAGGGCGCGCCGGGCGTCAAGCGGTCGGGCCAAGCCGCCATGCTTTAGCCCTCGGCCTTCAACATCACTGTTGCAAGCGGTGGCAGTGTGAGAAAGATGGATTGGGGCTCGCCGTGCGACGGCTCGCCAAGCGTATGGACTTCGCCTTCGTTGCCTACATCGCTACCGCCGTAGAAATGCGAATCCGTGTTAGCGATCTCGCGCCAGCGACCGGCACGCGGCACACCGATGCGGTAGCCATGCCGCGGCACCGGCGTGAAGTTGCAGACGACGAGGATAGGCGCGCTGCCCTCCTCTCCCAACCGCAGAAACGCAAAGACGGAGTTGGCGCGATCGTCGCCGATCACCCATTGAAAGCCGTCGCCTCGCGAATCGCGCGCATGCAGCGCAGTTTCCGCTCCATAAAGCCGGTTGAGATCCCGGACCAGCCGCTGAACACCGGCATGCGCCACATCACCGAGCAACGGCCAGTCGACCTCGCCGTCGTGGTTCCACTCGCGCTCCTGGCCAATCTCGCTGCCCATGAACAGCAGCTTTTTGCCTGGATGGGCCCACATGAAGCCGAGATAGGCGCGCAGATTGGCAAAGCGCTGCCAATGGTCGCCAGGCATCTTGCCGAGCAGCGAGCCCTTTCCATAGACGACCTCGTCATGGGAGATCGGCAGGATGAATTTCTCGGAAAAGGCGTAGAGCAGCCCGAAAGTGATGTCGTCGTGATGATAGGCACGATGGATCGGTTCATGCTCGATGTAGCGCAAGGTGTCATGCATCCACCCCATGTTCCACTTGTAGGAAAAGCCGAGCCCGTCGGGCGAAGGCACCGTGACACCAGGCCATGCCGTCGACTCTTCCGCGACGACGATGGCGCCAGGGCAACGCTCAGCGACGACGGCATTGAGATGGCGCAGAAAACCCACCGCTTCGAGATTCTCCCGGCCGCCATAGATGTTGGGAATCCAGCCATCCGCCGGCCGGCTGTAGTCGCGATAGAGCATCGAGGCCACGGCATCGACACGAAGCCCATCGACATGATAGCGCTCCAGCCAGTGCAGCGCGCTCGCGATCAGGAAGCCCTGCACCTCGCGGCGACCGAAATTGTAGATGTAGGTGTTCCAATCTTGGTGGAAGCCTTCGCGTGGATCGAGGTGCTCATAGAGCGCTGTGCCATCGAACCGCGCCAAGCCATGCGAATCGGTCGGAAAATGAGCGGGCACCCAGTCAAGAATCAACCCGATATTCGCGGCATGCAGCGCGTCGACGAAGCGTGCAAACGATTCAGGCGAGCCGAAGCGGGCCGAGGGTGCGAACAAGCCAAGTGGTTGATACCCCCATGAGCCACCGAACGGATGCTCGGTGATCGGCAGCAGCTCGACATGAGTGAAGCCGAGCTCGGTAACGTAGGGGATGAGACGTTCGACGCCGACGTCCCATAGCGAGCTGCGCTCGCCATCTGCAGGCTGCATCCACGAGCCGATATGGACTTCGTAGATCGAGATCGGTGCCGTCGGCGACTGCCGCCTGTCGCGCTCTGCCATCCAGCGATCATCCGTCCACTTCAAGGGATATGGCGAAGCAACGACCGACGCCGTCGCCGGTGGACGCTCGGCCTGTTGCGCAACCGGATCTGCCTTGGCCGGGAGCTGCACCCCGCCGGGACCAACAATATCGAACTTGTAGAGCGCACCTTCACAAAGGCGCGGCACGAAGAGCTCCCAGACTCCGGAAGGGTAGCGTAAGCGCATGGGATGACGCCGCGCGTCCCAGGTATTGAAGTCGCCAATGACCGACACGCGCTCTGCGTTGGGCGCCCACACGGCAAAGCGAACACCGCGCACGCCATCGATGGTTACGACGTTGGCGCCCAATGCCTCGGCGAGCTTGAAATGCCGGCCCTCATTGAAGAGATGCAAGTCGAGCTCGCCCAGCACGGGATCGAATGAATAAGGATCCTCCGTCTCCTGCACCGCCTGCGGCCACTCGATGCGCAGCACGTAAGGCGAGGCATCCGACACCAGACCTTCGAATAACCCCGGCCACTGACTTTCGACGAGGTGCCCCAGCACTTGACGATCGGCACGACGTAGCACTTCGACCCCACGCGCGCCGGGAAGCATGGCGCGGACAACGCGGCCGTCTGCCCCTTCATGCGGTCCAAGCGCCCCGAAAGGATCACGATGACGTGCCGCCGCGAGCGCCTCGGCTTCGTTACGATCGAGATGGGTGGAACTCGTTGTCGCGTTCACGCTCCGCCTCTTGCCTGTTGCACAAGAAGGCGGCCGGCGATGCGAGCAAGCCCGCGCACGGGGAGAGCCAGCCAATTCGGGCGATTGGAGGCCTCATAGTTCACCTCATAGGCCGCCTTCTCGATCAGGAAGAAATCCAGAAGCTCTTTGTTGTTGATATTGGGCAGGCTGGCCGTCGCCCCGCGATAGCCGGACAGGAATGCCTTCTCGGCATCTTCCCGCAGGCGCATCACCAGGCGCTGCCGGCGTCCCTGCGAGACGCGACTGGCAATCACGTTCTTGGGGTCGGCCATGGTGGCCGCCGCATAATCGATCGAACGCAGCAGGCCCGCCACATCGCGCAACGGGCTGGACTTGCGGCGCCGTTCGGCCAGGGGCCGCGTAGGCTCCCCCTCGAAATCAATGATGTAGGCGTCGCCGCTGGCCACCAGCACCTGGCCGAGATGGAAGTCGCCATGGATGCGCGACACCAGACTGCCCACGCCGTGGCGACCAAGCTCGCGCAACGCCTGTTCCAGCGCCTCGCGATTGGCGAGCAGGGCGTTGGCCTCGCCATTCATCGATTCGTCGTCCCAGGTCTTGCGGGCCGCAACGACCTCGAATGCCTGTGCCAGGAAGCCGGCCGCTCGCTCGATCCAGGCCTCGATATCCTCGGCCGTAGCCGTGCGCGGCGCGAAGGCGGGGTCGTCGGTAGGCTGTGCCAGCACGACGTGCATGGCACCGAGCTGTCGCCCGATGGTTGTGGCCAGGGCGTGGTAGTCTCGGATGTCATCGACACGCGATTCCGCTGACGCTTCGCGCGTCGCCGTGTCGTCGAACGCCCGGTGGAACTGGCTCATCGCCCAGGCCCAAGCGTCACCCTGATTGCGCACGAAAGCCTGCGCCACGGCCAGCGAGTGACGCTCGCCTTCGCGATCGACGCGGATGACTTCGCCCAACAGGGCTGGCGCGTTGGCAAAATTGTTGGCGGTGAGGTAGCGGCTCATCTCCGCCTCGGGATGCTCGCCGGTCGAGATGTGACGGAAGATCTTGAGCATCACCGCCTCATCGACAACCAACGAGCTGTTCGACTGCTCCGCTGTCAGCCACATCACTTGTGCGTCCTCAGGCCGCTGCAACGTCTCGATCTTGTCGGCCATGGGCTCGAATACGATCTGGCCGTCTGGTGTATCGATGCGCTCGCCACTGGCCAAGGCCACAAGCATCCGACGCGCGAAGCCCGGCAGCGCAAAAGCATCCGTCAACAAGCCGACCCGCCGCCCCTTGCGCACCCGTGCCAGGGCGAGCAGCGAGGGTAACGCCGCCGTCGGCTCATCATCCCAGCACGTAGCGAGCGGCAACTGCCAGCGGCTGGTCGAGCCGTCGGTCTTGACCTCGATCTCTGCCAGCAGCACGTCGCGATCACGATCCAGCGGCGCGACATTGGCGATCTGAGCCGAGCGCAACGCCTGGTCCTTGGCGCCGAACCAGCGGCGTTTCTGCAGATACGGCGGCAGAGCCTCGCGCTCGAGCGTCGGCGCTGCGGCATTCAGCGCCTCGTCGAGACGGGTGCGCATCACGACCGTGATGTAATCAGGCAAAGGCTCGGGCGCAGGTGTATGCCAGGATGGCGCATCGCTTTCGCTCGCCAGGATGAACCAGTAGAAACCATAAGGCGGCAACGTCAGCAGATAAGAAAGCTGGCCGATCGGCGGAAAGAGCGAACCACCGTTCAGCTCGATAGGCACCCGTCCGGCGAATTCCGACAGATCGACCTCCACCGCCTGCGGTGCGCGCGAGACGTTGGCTACGCACAGAATGACCTCGCCTTCCAGCTCGCGCAGGTAGGCCAGGACCTTGCGATTCTTCGGATACAGGAAACGCAACCCGCCACGACCGAAGGCGGCGTGCTGACGCCGGACGGCGAGCATGCGACGCATCCAGTGCAGCAACGAATGGGCGTCGCGCGTCTGCGCCTCGGCATTGACCGTCTCGTAGCCATACAGCGCATCCATGATGACAGGTAGCGCCAGCGCCGCCGGGTCCGCTCGTGAGAAGCCGCCGTTTCGATCGGGCGACCATTGCATGGGCGTACGCACGCCGTCGCGATCACCCAGCCGGATATTGTCGCCCATACCCAGCTCGTCGCCGTAGTAGATGACCGGCGCACCGGGCATGGAGAACAACAGACAGTTCATGAGCTCAATGCGCCGTCGGTCGCGTTCCAGCAGCGGCGCCAGCCGGCGCCGGATGCCGAGATTCAGCCGCGCGCGTCGATCGGTAGCGTAGGTCTGCCACAGATAATCGCGCTCGGAGTCGGTGACCATCTCGAGCGTCAGCTCATCGTGATTACGCAGGAAGATCGCCCACTGGCAGTTGTCGGGAATCTGCGGCGTCTGACGCATGATATCAGTGATCGGGAAGCGGTCCTCGCGCGCCAGCGCCATGTACATCCGCGGCATCAGCGGAAAGTGGAACGCCATGTGGCATTCGTCGCCCTGGCCGAAATACTCCTTGGTGTCCTCCGGCCATTGGTTGGCCTCGGCCAGCAGCATGCGCCCCGGGAAGGACGCATCGATCTCGGCACGTATGCGCCTCAACACCTCATGCGTCTCTGGCAGGTTCTCGTTGTTGGTCCCCTCGCGCTCCACGAGATAGGGCACGGCGTCGAGCCGTAGCCCGTCGACCCCCATGTTGAGCCAGAAGCGCATGACACCCAGCACGGCCTCGAGCACGTCTGGATTGTCGAAGTTGAGATCGGGTTGATGCGGGTAGAAACGATGCCAATAGTAGGCATTCGCCACTGGATCCCACGTCCAGTTCGAGCGCTGGGTGTCGAGAAAGATGATGCGCGTACCCGTGTACTTCTGGTCGTTGTCCGACCAGACGTAGAAATCGCGCTCACGCGAGCCCGGCGGTGCCTGGCGGGCACGCTGGAACCAGGCATGCTGGTCGGAAGTATGGTTGATGACCAGCTCGGTGATGACGCGAATGCCGCGTCGATGCGCCTCGTCGATAAAGCGCTTGGCGTCGTCGAGAGAGCCGTACTCAGGGTGGACCGCGGAGTATTCCGCAATGTCATAGCCGTCGTCGAGGCGCGGCGAGGGATAGAACGGCAGCAGCCAGACCGCATTCACCCCGAGGTCGGCGATGTAGTCGAGCTTGGAGATCAGGCCTGGAAAGTCGCCGATGCCGTCGTTGTCTGAATCGAAGAACGACTTGAGGTGTAGCTGGTAGATGATCGCGTCCTTGTACCAGAGCGCATCCGTCGCGACGGGAAGCTGAGGGGCGGCCAAAGGGGCGTTCATGGTCGTGCTCCAGCAGGTGCGATACGCCAGATCGCGAAGGGCAGATCTGCCGGATCGAGACGCAAGCGCTGAACCTTACCGTGCCACACGAAGCGGTGGCCGCGCATCAAATCCTCGACCTCGACAGCGCCGTCATCGGGCATATGCCATTCCCATAGCGGCACCTCGAACGAGGCCTCATGCACGTTGTGCGGATCCAGGCTGACCGCAACGAGAATCATGTCGTCGCGCGCGGCAGTCGTCTTTCCATAAAGCATCACCTGGTCATTGAAGACGTTGTAGAAGACGACGCCGAGATGACTTTGCAACGCCGGATGGAGCCTGCGCAGGCGGTTGAGAGTCGAGATCTCACCGACGATGTTGCCCGGTGCGGCAAAGTCCCTGTGCCGGATCTCGTACTTCTCCGAGTCGAGATATTCCTCGCGCCCCGGAAGAGCCGCGCCCTCGCAAAGCTCGAAACCGGAATAGACACCCCACAGGCCCGACAAGGTGGCCGCGAGTGCCGCGCGAATGAGAAAGCCGGCGCGGCCCGAAGTCTGCAAGAAGTAAGGATTGATATCCGGCGTATTGACGAAGAAATTCGGCCGGAAGAAGTCGGTAACGTCGGTTGTCGTCAGCTCGCGCAGATAGTCCGTCAGCTCGCCCTTGGTGCTGCGCCAAGTAAAGTAGGTGTAGGACTGGGAAAAGCCGACCTTGCCCAGGCGATACATCATCGCCGGCCGGGTGAAGGCTTCGGAGAGAAACATCGTCTCGGGATGGCGTCCGCGAATATCGGCAATCATCCACTCCCAGAACGGCAGCGGCTTGGTATGTGGATTGTCGACGCGGAAGATGCGTACACCTTCACCGATCCAGTGCAGCACCACATCGCGTAGGGCTAGCCAAAGGTCGGGTATGGCACCTTCGGCATAGAAATCGACATTGACGATATCCTCATATTTCTTAGGCGGGTTCTCGGCATAGCGAATGGAGCCGTCGGCCCGGCGCCTGAACCACTCGGGATGCTCCTTGAGCCAGGGATGATCGGGCGAGCACTGGATGGCGAAATCGAGTGCGATCTCGAGCCCATGCCCTTCCGCTGCAGCGACCAGTCGGCGAAAATCGTCAGGCGTACCGAGAGCGGGAAGAATAGCGTCATGGCCACCCTCCACTCCACCAATGGCATAGGGGCTGCCGGGATCGTCCGGCCCCGCCGTCAGGGCATTGTTTCGGCCCTTGCGGTTTGTGCTGCCAATCGGATGAATGGGTGGGAAATAGAGCACATCGAAGCCCATGTCACGAACGCGTGGCAGGGCCGCAATCACATCGTCGAAAGTGCCGAGAGAACGCGGGAACAACTCATACCAGCTTGCGAACTCGGCCTGCGGCCGCTCCACCTCCAACGGGATCGCCTCATGACGGCAGGCGAAAGCGCGTTCGCTAGCCTCACCGACGATTCGTCGGGTTTCCGCACTGCTCAACAGTGCTACGCTTCGGTCGATATCGCCATCGGCCAATCCATTCAGGATTTCATCGAGCCCCAAGCGCCCTAGATGGGCCTTCGCATCTGCGATCTCGACCGAGACGTCTACGCCTGCGCGATGCTTGACCTCAAGCGCATGGCACAACGAGCCGTATTCGTCCCGCCAAGCTTCGATCGTGAAAAGGTGTCGGCCAATTCGCTTGGGCACCATGGTGGCGCGCCAACGGTCATTGACCAAAGGCACCATTGGCGCGCGCTGCCAATCCTTCTCGTCCACCGCCCGCCATAGAAGCTCTGCCGCCAGCACGTCATGCCCATCGGCGAAGATCTCCGCTTCGACGGTGATCCCGCGGCCGATGATGCGCTTGACGGCAAACGGTCCTCCCGCGACCTGAGGTGTCACTCTATCGATGACGACGGGCGAACGCGACGTCGCGGCATTGACGGCACGACGCTCTTGCCGCCTGCCTTCCCGAACGTTCCCAATGTGGCTCAGCATGACAGCCCGAACTTCGTCCGGCGCAAGCCATTCGGTAAGCGGTTCGCCATCCAGCGCGCGCGGCTCGCCGAGCCGTGCGCCCGCCGCCGGGTCGAGCGGATCGAGGCTCAGTCCGATCGGTCGGCTTTGGGACCGATCGTTGTTGATCAAGACAACAATGCCGTTGCGGGCTGCCCGCGGAGCAGAATCCAGCTTTGCCAGCACCGTAACCGGCGCCGAGGGCCCGGTTAGCCGTCGCATCGGTCCACCAGTCACTAGCTCTGCGAGCCGGTCAATCTCGTCGGTAATGGCTTTCACATCAGCTTCGAGTTCCTGTTCGAAGCCTGATGGCATCATGAAGCCGTCACCAGCTGCCGCGGCCAGGCGCAGCGCCCGCCGGCGAGTGGCGGGTTCCGCTGAGCCAAGGCGGAAGGGCGCCTCGACCAGCCCGATGACGGGGCCGACGCGGCGCAATGATTCGTATTCCTGGACATACCAGTCGGCGCGGCCATCCCACCACGGCGTCGAGGCGAAGACCCCATCGAGCTCCGTGCCGATCAGGCCTGCATGCCTCGACCAATCGAGGCCTGGAGTCCAAGCCCAGAAGTTGCACGTCGCCTGCGCGCGAGTCGCCTGGACGATACCGCGCACGGCCTCGCCGGAAAGACGCTCCAATCCGATGAGGCGGAAGCCTGCCGCCCCAGCCTGCACCAAGCGGGCTAACCGCTCCGACCACCAAGCGGCGAGTTGCTGCTCCATGTCGGCTCGTACCAGCGCGGCATGAAAGGTCCCGGGCTGGCGGGGATCCATCGCATCCGCTTGGTCACGTCGCTCGTACAAGCCGTTGGTTTTGTGGATGCTCGGGCCATCTGCCGCGAGACGGTCGAGCACGATGTCCACGAACAACTGCAGACCGTGCGTCACGCAGAACGAGGACATCTCGCGAACCGCCTCCTCGGGCGATCCGGGCAGTCCCAGCGCGGGATCCGTCGCGTCCAGATCGGCGATCAGGAAGGGGTCACGATCGGTCGCAAAAATGGGAGCGACACAGATATGGTCGAACCCCAGGTGGGCCGCCTGGCCGACGCGCGCCCTCCACTCCGCAGCTGCCTCACCATGGCCTTGCTGCAAATAATAGATTTTCGGCGCCCGTCGCCCAGCATTCTCCCCCACCGCGGTCGTCGTTTCCGCGGATGTCGTGCACCTGCCCATGACAATGCAACCAACGAGAACGTGTAAGGTTGCACTCCTTCAGGAGTGCCGTGTCAAACTCAGGAACCTACGTATCCAAAGGAAGCATAGCCGCCGGCGCCGCTCCGCAAAAGGCCAGGCCGGATATCACACCTGCAGCAACAATTTGCCTGCTACATGTCTTCCCTCGAGACGTCGGTGCATGTCGGCTGCCGTGGAGAGCGGGAAGATGCCTTCGATCGGCACCTTCAACCAACCTTCGGTGATGCCCTTGAGCACGTGAGCGATCCCCGCCTGCCACTCGGATGAGCCCTGCTCGACATGGCCCAGGTGGAGACGCGTGAAGGTCTGTGAGCGCGGCAGAATGCGTTCGCGGATGTTCTTGAAGGGCTGTCCCTCGGCTTCGCCGATACTAATCACATGGCCGAGCTTTCTCACGACATTGAAAGTGCGATCGAGCATCGTGGCACCGTACGAGTCGATGGCCAGGTCGACACCCTTGCCGCCGCTGAAGTCGAGCACAGCCCTTTCGAAATCTTCCTGACTGGTCACCACGACACGCTCGGCACCATAGGCCAGTGCTCGCTTCTCCTTGCCAGGCGTGCCGGTCGTCCCAATGACGCGCGCACCGGCATGGGCGGCGAGCTGAGTGCAGGCCAGACCCACGCCGCCGCCTATGGCATTGACCAGAACAGTGTCCCTGCGCTCCAGCCCGAAGACTGTGAACAACATGTGATAGGCCGTAAGCGCCTGTATGGGAAACGCCGCCCCGACATCGAGCGGCACGCTATCTGGCAAGCGCATGAGGCCGGCGGCTGGCGCGACACATTTCTCAGCGTAGGCCCCGCCCTTCTCGGGAAAGGCCGCAACGCGTGTGCCGACCTCGATGCCGGACACGCCAGGCCCAAGATTGGCGACGGTGCCCGAGACCTCGAAGCCCAGCACCATGGGATAGGTCATGGCATGCGGATAGATGCCCATCCGGACCTGCGTGTCAGCCCAGTTGCAGCCGGCGTAGGCGACATCAAGGAGTACCTCACCCGGTCCCGCGACCGGATCGGCTATCTCGGCTACGGTGAGCTGCTCGGGACCGCCCGTGGCATAGATCACGACAGCCTTCATTTTCTCTCCTTCCCTCGATTCACTGGAACCGTCTGCAACTTTCGTGCGACAAGGTGGCACGTCGCTTGCTCTATCGCACCCTCGAAGGGTGTTTCTGGCAGGAGCTTTACATGGATATCGGCGTCTTCATTCCGATCGGGAACAATGGCTGGCTGATCTCCACCACCTCACCGCAATATATGCCGACCTTCGATCTCAATAAGCAGATCGTGCTGAAGGCCGAGCAGTACGGTCTCGATTTTGCCCTCTCGATGATCAAGCTGCGCGGCTTCGGCGGCAAAAGCGAGTTCTGGGACCATAACCTCGAATCGTTCACGCTGATGGCCGGCCTGGCCGCGGTCACCAAGCGCATTCAACTCTATGCTTCCGTAGCGGTGCTCACCATCCCGCCAGCCATCGTGGCCCGCATGGCCTCAACCATCGATTCGATCTCGGGTGGTCGCTTCGGCGTCAACATCGTCTCCGGCTGGGCCAAGATGGAGTACGAGCAGATGGGCCTGTGGCCGGGCGAAGAGCATTTCGCTAAGCGCTACGATTACAGCACCGAGTACGTCACCATCCTGCGCGAGCTCTGGGAGAGTGGTGTCTCCAACTTCAAGGGCCAGTACTTCCAGATGTCGGACTGCAAGCTGAGCCCCCGCCCGCAGGCCGACATGAAGATCGTCTGCGCCGGCCAGAGTCCACGGGGCATGGAGTTCGGCGCGACCTACGGCAACTACAACTTCACCCTCGGCAAAGGCGTCAACACACCGACGGCGCATGCACCGACCAATGAAGCGATGGCGAAGGCTGCCGCGAAGACTGGCCGGGACGTTGGCAACTACGTGCTGATGATGGTGATCGCCGACGAGACCGACGAGGCCGCGATGACCAAGTGGAAGCTCTACAACGAGGGTGCCGACATGGGCGCGCTGTCCTGGATGGCGGGGGAGGCCAACGCCGACCCCAACGCTGCCGACGGCGGAACGGCCAAGGCAATCTCCGCCCCGGAGGGCGCCATCAACTTCAACATGGGCACCCTGGTCGGATCATATGCCTCAGTAGCGCGCATGCTCGACGAGTGCGCCACGGTGCCTGCCACCAAAGGCATCATGCTCACTTTCGACGATTTCCTGATCGGCATGGACCAGTTCGGCCAGCATATCCAGCCGCTCATGAAGTCCCGCGTCGCAAAGCTGAAGCAGGTGGCTTAGGCGAGGAGCGTTCGATGGATATCGGCGTCTTCATCCCCATTGGGAACAATGGCTGGCTGATCTCCACCACCTCACCGCAATATATGCCGACTTTCGATCTCAATAAGCAGATCGTGCTGAAGGCCGAGCAGTACGGTCTCGATTTTGCCCTCTCGATGATCAAGCTGCGCGGCTTCGGCGGCAAAAGCGAGTTCTGGGATCACAATCTCGAGTCCTTCACGCTGATGGCCGCCCTGGCAGCCGTCACCAAGCGCATCCAGCTCTACGCCTCGGTGGCGGTGCTCACCATCCCACCGGCCATCGTGGCCCGCATGGTCTCGACCATCGATTTGATCTCGGGCGGTCGCTTCGGCGTCAACATCGTCTCCGGCTGGCAGAAGGCCGAATACGAGCAGATGGGCCTGTGGCCGGGCGAAGAGCATTTCGCTAAGCGCTACGACTACAGCACCGAGTACGTCACCATCCTGCGCGAGCTCTGGGAGAATGGCGTCTCCAACTTCAAGGGCCAGTACTTCCAGATGAATGACTGTCGGCTCAGCCCGCGGCCGCAGAAGGAGGTCAAGATCGTCTGCGCTGGCCAGAGCCCGCGCGGCCTGGAGTTCTGTGCAGCCTGGGGGCACTACAATTTCGTGGCGGCCCGAGGCATCAACACGCCGACGGCGCACGCGGCCCTCAATGAGATGGCGGCGCAGGCCGCCGCCAAGGCCGGCCGCGACGTCGGCAACTACATTTTGATGATGGTGATCGCCGACGAAACAGAGGAAGCGGCCTTTGCGAAATGGAAGGTCTACAACGAAGGCACCGATTTCGAGGCGCTGAGGTGGCTGACAGGCCAGACCCACGCCGACCCCAATGTGGCGCAGAGTGGCACAGCCGCGTTGATGTCGGCCAACGGCGGCGCCGTCAATTTCAACATGGGCACGCTGATCGGCTCATACGCTTCCGTGGCGCGCATGCTCGACGAATGCGCTGCGCTCCCTGCCACCAAGGGCATCATGCTGGTCTTCGACGACTTCCTGGTCGGCGTGGACCAGTTCGGTCAGCACATCCAACCGCTGATGCAGTGCCGTCGCGCAAAGCTGGCGGCGGTAGCTTAAATCCCCTACACCGCGACGGTGAGCGCGCCGTCGATCACGAGGTTGGTGCCGGAGATGCGGCTGGCTCTCGGGCTCGCCAGGAAGACCACGCCGTCGGCGACCTCTTCGGCCGTGCCGAACTTGCCGGTCGGATTGACCTTGAGTGTCGAGGCGAACAGGTCCGGCACGTTCTTCTCGATATTCTGCCAGATGCCGCCGTCGAAATAGGTGTTGCCGGGCGAGACGCAGTTCACGCGAATCCCTTTGCCGACCAGTTGGCGGCTGAGCCCCTTCGCATAGTGGATGAGGGCCGCCTTGATCGCGCCGTACGAACCTGCCGCAAAGTCGACCTCGAAACCCGACACGCTGGAGATCAACGTGATCGACGGCGACGAAGACTTCTCGAGGAACGGCACGGCTGCGGCCACTGCGTTGACGGTGTGCATCATGTCGGTCCGGAACGACTTCTCCCACGTCTCCGGTGAATCGCCGACGGCAAGCGCGCTCACGTTGCAGACCAGCGCGTCGACGCCGCCAAGCTCATCGGCAGTCTCGGCGATCCATGCCTTCAACGCCCCGCCATCGGCCACGTCGAGTGCTTTGCCGAAGGCTTTGACGCCCTTGGCCTTCAGCGTACCCACTGCCGTCGCCACCTCGCCGGGGTTACGTGCGCAAATGGAGACGTCGGCGCCCTCCGCTGCAAAGGCTTCTGCAATGGCGCGGCCGATGCCCTTGCTGCCACCGGTGACGATCGCCCGCTTGCCTTTCAATCCGAGATCCATGTCACCCTCCCTAGAGCGGCGCCCAGTCAGATGGAACTGCGTGCGGTTCCATCTGACCGGGGAAAGCCGCTCTAAACCATAAGATTCCAGAGCACGACCTTCTGCTCGGCTGATTCCAGCCGAGCAGAACGCGCTCTAGCCGATGTCGTCGACATCATTGCGCAGCTTTATACCACCGCGGAAGCGCTCGAGATTGTCGAGGAAGATATCGAAGATCGCCTCGTTCTGCCCCAGCGAGTGGCTCGCAGTATGCGGCGAGACGATCACGTTGGGCATATCCCACAGAGGCGAAGCCGGATCGAGCGGTTCGCGCGCGAAGACATCGAGATAGGCACCAGCGAGATGGCCTCTTTGCAGGGCCGCGATCACGTCTGTCTCCACGGCGATCTCGCCGCGCGCGACATTGATAAGATGTGCGCCGGCCGGCATGGCCTCGAAAGCCGCAGCATTGGCGATACCGCGCGTGACCGGCGACACCGGACAGCACAGGATCAACCAATGGGCCTCCGGCAATACCTTGAGCAAATCGTCGTAGGAGGCGGTGCGGTCGCAAGGCTCGACAGCGTCGGCCGTGCGCCGCACGCCGACGACGCTCATGCCCAGCATCTTGAGCAGAGCGGCGATGTTGCGCCCGATCGGTCCCATGCCGACAATTACGGCACATTGGCCTTTCAAGTCGCGTGGCGAGCGCTCACCCAGGCGCGGCTCCCAGTCATGGCGACGCTGGGCGTCGGCCAATAGAGGGAAGCGACGGTTGAGCGCGATCAGCGCACCCAGGGTGCTGTGGGCCACCGTTACTGCCGTGGCACCCGACGCCGTCGTCACCTTGACGCCGCGGCTGCGCAGCTCGCGGTAGATCGGCCGCTCGGCGCCCGCCGGGTGGATTTGCAGCCATTTGAGCTGAGGCGACTTGCGCAGGACGATCTCGAAGCCTTTCAATTCCGGCGTCGGATTGTCCTTGCTCGATTTTCCAGTGACCTCCCGGGTCATGAAGGCGATATCGGCTTCGCTAGGACTGTCGGCGGCGAGCGCCTCTTCGGCAGTGAGAAAAGTGATGCCTGACGGAGAGGCGGCTTTGATCCGCGCGCCCCAGGTCTTCAAGGCGTGCGCGGACAATAACAGGGTAAGCGGAGAGGACATGGACGCGAAGATTAGACTGTTGGAGGCTCGTCACTCCAGCAGATCAAGCGGCCAGGAACTCGTTCCACTTCTCCGTATAGTATTCGAGGTTCTTCGGCCGTGTGTTCCACACGAACACGCGCTCGGCACGGTCGGCGAGCGAGCCGCCGTCGCGACCCTCACCGCCATAGACTTGCTTGACCAGCTTGGGATCGAGGTACTTCTCGTAGGTGTCGAAAGTCGAGAAATAGCCGATCTCCGACTGCCGCGCGCCCGGATAGCCCTCCGTCCAGTAGTTCAGCCATTCATAGCAGGCATCGAGGTTCCTGGTCTCGGCGGAGATGGCGTAGCCGTTGCACCAGGCTCGGTAGCCTTCCTTGGCCACGGCGTAGTGGACGGGAATGCCTTTGCTGGAAACCTCGACGACCACCGGCCACCAGGCATCGGCGATCCACACTTCTTCCGAGGCCATCAGGTTGACCAGCTCGCCGTAGGCCTTCCACATGGCGCGGAAGTGGCCCTCCTTCTTCTTCTCCTTGAGGAAGGCCACCACGGTGTCGACCTCTTTCTCGGTCATGTTGCTGATATCGGCTGGATTGAGCAGGCCAAGCGCGCGCATGCCCATGGCGGCGTTCAACATGCCCAGCCAGTCGATGCCGAACATCGCCACCTTACCGCGCCATTTGGGATTGAACAGCTCACCCCAGCTCAGCGTGTTGTTCTCGGCCGGAATCTTCGACGCGTTGTAGCCGATCGAGTCCATCTGGAAGAACATGGGCGCGAACGACACCTTGGTGCGCGCCTCGTCGAGATACATCATGCGGCCGGGATTCGCGCCGTAGCCCAAAGGTGCAGTCGGCGTCGCGCGACCATCCTTCAGAAGCGGATGCAGCTTCGACCAGTTGGGCAGGCGCGAGACATCGATCGGCTGCAGCAGCTTCTCGCTGTTGGCGTAGGCGGCAAACGGCGCATCGACCAAGACGCAATCGACCGGCGCCGTGCGCAGCCGGTCGACCCGAACCTGGGTCGAGGGATTGACGAAGGGCCTGGGCGTGATGCTAGTGCGCTTGGTGAACTCGCCGAGGATCGCCTCGCGCATGTCGTAGCTCGCACCGGCCAGGTTGATCTGCTTGGCCTGCGCGAAAGCGGGCGGAGCCAGCGCCGATGCGCCAGCGACGACAAGAAGGTTGCGGCGTCTGATCAGCATGGCCTGTCTCCTATGCGCGTGAGGACTTGGTCGATCGCCGCATGGCCCAGAAGGCAAGCGTGAAGGACGTGATGGCGATCAGGGAAAAGAAGGTCGTCGTCGTGCCGACGGCGTAGATCTCGGGCGTAAGCTGTCGATCGAGTTGCGCCATGACGGCAAGCGGAAGCGTTGCATCCGGTCCGGTCGTGAACATGCTGCGGGCGTACTCGTCGTAGCTGAGCGAGAAGCCGAACAGGCCAGCCCCGATGACGCCAGGCAGGACCAGCGGCAAGGTGATCCGCCGGAAGGCTGTCCAGCGCGAGGCCCCCAATGTCAGCGCCGCCTCCTCGACCTTCCTGTCGAAGCGCTTGAAGACGGCAAGCATCGTCAGGAAGCCGAAGGGCAAGGTCCACGACACCTGGACCAGGAAGGTCGTGGTGTCCCAGGAAAGCTCCACGCCCATCAGCCGCATCATGATGGCGAAGCCGAAGCCCACCAGGATGCCGGGCGCCATGATGCCGAGCAGCATGAGATAGAAGAACCAGCCGTTGCCGCGGAACTGCCCTCGCATGGCCTGCGCCGCCATGACCGACAGCACGATGGTGGTGGCCGAACAAGCAAGCGCCAACGCCACGGAACGCAGCAACGGCGGCTTGAAATCGTTCATCACGGTCGCCCGCCACAGCTCCTGATACCAGTGCAGCGAGGTGCCATTCATCGGGAACGTCGTGCCGCCGGTCGGGCCGCTGAAGGAAAGCAGGCCCAGCGTGAAGATCGGCAACCATTGATAGGCGAGGAAGATCAGGGTCATGGCACCCAGGACCCAGCCGGTGAGGCTGATGCGCCCCTTCCAGCCGATCATCGCTCGGCTCCCAACCTGCGAATGTCGACGACCCGGAGCGCGATGACGACGCCAACGAGCATGCAGATCATCAGCAGCACGGCCACCACCGACGCGGCGCGAATCTGCGAGCCCTCGTAGAACAGCAGCACGAGGTTGGAGAGCAGCGCATGCTTGTTGCCGCCAATGGTGGCCACGGTGGCGAAGTCGGACATGACGTTGAGGAAGACCAGGACCTGGCCGATCACCACGCCCGGCAGGGTGAGCGGAAAGACGATGCGCCAGAACACCGTGAAAGGCGGCGCCTTCAGGGTCATCGCCGCTTCCCGCCATTGCGGGGCGACGGCGTTCAGCATGTACACCACGGGCCCTGCGGCCATCATGGTGTAGAGCGACACCTGCGCCAGGGTGATACCGGTGCGGGAATAGAGGAAGGCCTCGATCGGTGACTGTGTCGCGCCGATCGCCATCAGGGCCTGGTTGATGACGCCGTTGACGCCGAGGAACGGCACCCAGGCGATGGCACGGATCAGCGTGCTGGTCCAGAACGGGATGATGAAGGCGAGGAACAGCGCCAGCCGCCAGCCCGGGCTCTTGACCTTCATCACCAGGAAATAGGCGATGCAATAGCCCAGCACGCCGGTGACCGCCATCAAGGTCGCGGTGTGCACGATGGTGCTCAGCGCCAGCTTCACGTAGGTCTGGTTGGCGAAGAAGCGAGCGTAGTTGTCGAGAGTAAGCGGGCTTGCCGTCGAGAAAGCGCGACCGCCCCAGAACGACACCCAGATCAGCAGCAGTATCGGCACCACGACAACGCCCAGCATCCAGGCTGCCGCCGGCATGGCGAGCCAGTAGCTGGCGGGCGAGCGCTCTCGGATGGTGCTCATCGATCCGCCCACCGATGCAGGACCGACGCATCAGCAAGCCAGCCCAACGTCGTCTGTTGGCCAGGCTTGATCCGAGCGGCCTGGGCACCGAACTGATCGACCTTCAGAACCTCGCCGTCCGAACGCTCGAAGACGTGGCGGCGAACGGAGCCGAAGTACTCGACGGCCGTGCAGACGGCGGAGAGCCGATTGGCATGCCCTTCGGAAACAAGATCCGTGATCTGCTCAGCACGCACCGAGAAGGACACGGTCGTTCCTGGCGTGGGCGCCGGTCCGGCAAGCGGCCGCGGCACCAGGAAGCTGCCGACCGGCATTTCCACGGTGATCGAGCCGGCCAGGACCTCCTTCACCCGGCCGCGGAAGATGTTGTTGCCCTGCACGAAGCCCGCCACAAAGGCCGTGGCCGGCCGCTGCAGGATCTCTTCCGGCGGCCCCTGCTGCTCGATGCGAGCATGGTTCATCACGACGACGAGATCGCCCAGCGAGAAGGCCTCGTTCTGATCGTGAGTCACCCAGATGAAGGAGATGCCCGTGCGCTGTTGCAGCAGCTTCAGCTCGAGCATCACGGTCTCGCGCAGGGAGTAGTCGAGCGCGCCGATCGGCTCGTCGAGCAGGAGGATGCGCGGCTCGGTGATCATGGCCCGCGCCAGGGCGACGCGCTGGCGCTGGCCGCCCGACAGGCTGGCAGGCTTGCGATCGGCAAGCGTCGCGATCTCGAATGAGGCCAGAACCTGGCGGACACGCTCTACGATCTCGGCCTTGGGTCGCTTCAGCATCTCGAGGCCGAAGCCCACCTGCTTGGCGACCGTCATGTGTGGGAAGAGCGCGAAATCCTGGAACATCATGGCGATGTCGCGCTGCCACGGCGGATCCTTGGTCACCTCCTTGCCGCCGATCAGGATGTCGCCGTCGTCCGGCTCCTCGAGGCCCGCGATGCAGCGCAAGGTCGTCGTCTTGCCGCAGCCCGAGGGACCGAGCAGGCAGACGAACTGGCCCTTGCCGACCTGCAACGAGACGCCGTCAACCGCGGTGAAGTCGCCGAAGCGCTTGCGGATGTTCCTGAGCTCGAGGTCGAGTTGCTGTGTTGTCGCCGGCGCGGCGACACGGTCCACCGGATCGTGCGCCAGCGTGTCCACTTACGCCGCCGCGGCCAGCTTTCGCCGGCTGCGCATCAGGGGCTGGATGCGCTGGCCGAACTGCTCGACGCCGATGATGAAGTCGTCGAAGGTCAACATGACACCAGCCAACCCTTCGATCCCCGACATCTCGTCCAGCATGCGCGCGACGCTGGCGTAGGAGCCGATCAGGCGCGAGCCGTTGAAGGGAAGAGGCTCACGCCGGCGGATGCGTCCAGCCGTGGAGTTGTCGGCGGCATTCTTGTCGGCGCCGGCTTGCGCGCGGCTCCACGCCAGCGCGTCGAGATCGACGCCGGCCTTGTAGTGCTCCCACTTGGCCATCGCTGCTTCGTCGGTCTCATCGGCGATGATCATGGTGAGCGCAAGCGCCCGTGTGTTCGTGCCGGCCGCCTTCGTGCTCGCTTCCAGGCGGGCTACGGTTTCGGCGCTGTCGCGCGGATCGTTCATCTCGCCCTCACCGCTGCAGAAATTGTAGGCGCAGTGTTTTGCGGCGAAGGCGACGCCGGCGTCGCTCGTGCCAGCGCAGATCAGCGGGATATGACGCGACGGCAGCGGCCCGAGCCGGCAGTCGTTCATGGTGTAGTACGTGCCCTTGAGATCCGAGCGGCCGGTCGCCCAGAGCTGCTCCATGATCGTGGCGTACTCGTCCAACAGGTCGTAGCGATGCTTGAAGTGGTCGTCGCCGGGCCACAGGCCCATCTGGTCGTACTCGGCCTTCTGCCAGCCGGTGATCAGGTTGACGCCAAAGCGACCATGCGAGATCGAATCGATGGTCATCGCCATGCGCGCAGCGACAGCGGGCGGCAAGGTGAGGACAGCGGCCGTGGCGTACAGCTCGATGCGCGTCGTCACCGCAGCAAGTCCGGCCATCAGGGTGAAGGATTCGAGATTGTCATCCCAGAAGCGCGACTTGCCGCCGAAGCCGCGCAGCTTGATCATCGACAGCGCGAAATCGAAGCCGTAGCGCTCGGCGCGCTGCACGACCTCGCGGTTGAGATCGAAGGTCGGTGTGTATTGCGGCGAGGTCGAGGAGATCAGCCAGCCGTTGTTACCGATGGGAATGAAAACACCGATCTCCATCGTGCACCCACGCGTCATGTCATTTGCGCACGGCGCAGCAACTCCCATGCCACCCGCTATGAAGCAGGATTTGTTGCAGAGCCGACGGCTTCAAGCCCGCCGCTTTGCCCGCACGGAGGCAAATTGCTCCGAAGCCGCGCGATGACACGCGGCGTCATGGCCCGCCGAGACGGACGTCAATAGAGGCAGCTCGATCTTGCACTTGGCTTCCGCGATCGGGCAGCGATCCACGAAGGCGCAGCCGGCGGTGACCAGCGCCGGGCTCGGTGGATCGCCGCGAACGACAACATGGTCCGACGCGCGGCGGCCGCTCAGGCGCGGCGCCGCCGCCAGGAGCGTGCGTGTGTAAGGGTGCATCGGCTGGTCGAAAAGCAATTTTGCTGATGCTGTCTCGACGATGCGGCCGAGATACATGATCGCCACCCGGTCGGAGAGGCGCTCGACCACGGAGAGATCGTGAGAAATGAACAGGTAGGTGAGGGAAAATCGTTTGCGCAAATCCAACAGTAAATTGAGCACCGTGGCCTGCACCGACATGTCGAGGCCCGAGGTCGGCTCATCCAGGATCAGGATGCGTGGCTGCAACAGGAGGATACGTGCAAGGGCTACGCGCCGCAGCTGGCCGCCCGAGAATTCGTGCGGATAGCGGCGTCCCCAGGCCGGATCGAGGCCGACAGCCTCCAGCATCACCGCCACGCGCTTGCGCCGCTCGCCGCGGTCGCGCACGCCTTGGATCAAGAGCCCCTCTTCCAGAGTGCGGCCGATGCTCCACCAGGGGTCAAGAGCCGCGCCGGCATCCTGATGAACGTACTGGATTGCGCCTCGCGCGCGGCGTGCCGCTTCTGGTGACAGGCGGCCCGCGGATCGGCCTTCGAGCAGGATCTTGCCCGCGCTTTCCTGCTGCAGGCCGAGAATGGTGCGGCCGAGCGTGGTCTTGCCGCAGCCGGACTCACCCACCAGCGACAGGATCTCACCTTCGTGAAGATCGAGGCTGACGCCCCTCACCGCCTGCACCGGCGGCACGGCTTTACGCAACAGGCCCTTGGTGCCGCCGAGCTCCACGGACACATCGCGCAGCGTGAGGATCGCGGTCATGCGAACTGCACGCACCGCACATCGGCGCCGCTCTTGGCCTTGCCGTGCGGTGGCGCTCCGGCACTGCACGCCGCTCGTACATCGGCGCAGCGCGGCGCGAAGCGGCAGCCGGGTGGCGGTGAGAGCGGTGATGGCACCGAGCCCGCAATACCTTGGAATGACGTCGCACGGTCGGGATGACAGGCCAGCAGCGCCCGTGTGTAAGGATGCGCCGGCGTATCGAGGATCGGCCGCACCGGCCCTGCCTCCACGGTTTGGCCAGCATAGATGACGCAGAGGTCATCGCACAGCTCGGCGACGACGCCGAAGTCGTGGGTCACGAAAAGCAGCGAGATGCCGAATTCGCTCACCAGCTCGCGCAGCAACAGCAGGATCTGATGTTGCGTGGTGACATCGAGCGCAGTGGTCGGCTCATCGGCGATCACCAGACGTGGCGAGCAGGCAAGAGCGGCAGCGATCAGCAGGCGCTGGCGCTGCCCGCCGGAGAATTGATGCGGGTAGCGCTCGAGCGCCCCTTCCGGATCAGGCACCTGCATGCGCTTCAACAAGCCGATCAGGCGGCCGACGTGGCGCTTGCGGCGCTCGGCCCCTCGACTGCCGTCATTCGGCGCATGCCAATGCATGATCTCGAGCAGTTGCGTCCCGATCTTGAACACGGGATTGAGGGCCAGCAGCGGGTCCTGCGGAATGAAGCCGATGCGGCTCGACCGAACAGTGCGCGCCAGCTCCGCTTCGCTGAAGACCAGCAGGTTCTCGCCGTCGAACCAGATCTCGCCCTGCTCGACACGCGCGGCCTTGGGCAGGATGCCCATAATGGCGCGGATGAGCGTGGACTTGCCGCAGCCGGACTCGCCGACGACGCCCAGGATGCGGCCGCGCTCCAGGCTCAGCCCGACATCGTCGAGCACCTGTGCGGTGCCTTCGTCGGTCCGGATGGACACTTTCAGGCCGCGTACGGAGAGCATCGGCATCATCGCGAGCGCCGGATGCGCGGATCGACGAGGTCGCGCAGGCCATCGCCCAGGAGGTTGAAGCCCATCACCGTGAACAGGATGGCAAGCCCCGGAAAGGTCGCATACCACCATGCTTTCGGCAGGTAGGTTCGGCTTTCGGCAATGGTGAGGCCCCAGTCAGGCGCCGGCGGCGTCGCGCCCATGCCCAGGAAGCCCAGCACCGCCGCAACCAGGATGGTGAAGCCGAGCCCGATGGTGGCGCGTACGATCACCGGCGACAGGGCGTTGGGCAGGATATGCAGGAAGACGATCCTGCCGGTGCTGGCGCCGACACCCCGCAGGGCATCGACGAACAGCGAAGCCGACAGCCGCCGGGTCTCGGCGTAGACGATGCGGGTGAAGAACGGCCAGTAGGTGAGCGACAGGGCCAGCATCGCCGTCTCGAGCGACGGCGACATCAGCTGCGCGAGAGCGAGCGCCAGCACGAGCTGCGGGATCGCCAGCACCACGTCGGTCACTCGCATGATGGTCTCCGACAACCATCCGCGGCGGAAGCCCGCGAGCAGGCCGAGCGGCACTCCGATCAGCATGGCGACCAGGACCACCGTCAAGGCGATCGCGAGCGCGCCGCGCGCGCCGAGGATCACGCGCGAGAAGATGTCCCGCCCGAGATTGTCGGTGCCGAACAGGTAGTCGGCGCTCGGCGGCCGCAATCGGCGCGTCAGGTGCGAGGCGGCCGCGTCTTCCGGAAAAGGCGCGAGAAGCGGGCCGAAGATGGCGACCAGCAGCACGACGACCACGATCGCGAGTCCCAGCATGGCCGGCACGTCGCGTGACAGCTTGGCGAGGATCGGTCTCATCCACGCTCCATCAGCCGTGGATCGAGCAAGCCGTGCAAGACATCGACCAGGATGTTCACGGCGGCATAGACCGTACCGACCAGCAGCGTCACGGCCAGCATGACCTGGCGGTCGCCGGTCAGGATCGCCTGCACGGTGTAGCTGCCGATCCCAGGCCAGTCGAAGATCGATTCGACCACGACGCCACCCGCGATAAGGCCGCCGAACAGCAGGCCGATCTGAGTCACGGTCGCGGTCACCGAATTGCGCAACACGAAGATCCAGACCAGCCGCAGCCAGCGATAGCCCATGGCGCGCTCATAGAACACGAAGTCCTGCTGCAGCGTGTCGACGACGCCGGCCCGCGTGAAGCGCACGATCGTGGCGAGGCCGCCCAGGGACAAGGTCACCGCCGGCAGCGCCAGATGCCTCACCGCGTCGACGAACGCGTCCCAGCGACCGGCGATCAGGCTGTCGATCACCAGGAAGCCGGTGACGGGATCGGGTCGCGCCATCGTCGACGCGAGGTCTCCGCGCAGCGGCAGCCACCCGAGTTGCATGGAAAATAAAAGCTGCAGCATGATGGCCACCCAGAAGGCGGCGAGTGCGATGCCGAGCACCGAGAAAATGCGCAGCAGATAGTCCGGCCAGGCGTTGTGGTTCAGCGCCGCGACGACTCCCAGCGGCACGCCGAGGAGCACTGAAAGCGCCAGGGCGCAGAAAGTGAGCTCCAGGGTCGCCGGCAGCCGCTGGGCAATGTCGAGCGCCACCGGCCGTCGGGAGAAGGCGCTTTCGCCAAAGTCCAGGCGCGCGACGTTCTCGATGTAGACGGCGAACTGCTCCCAGATCGGACGGTCGAGCCCGTATTGCTTGCGCAGGCGTTCGATCTGCTCCGGCGTCGCTGCGTCGCCCGCCATGGCCACGGCCGGATCAGATGGCACGGCATGGATCAGCAGGAACGTGACGACCAGCAGCCCCAGCAGCGAGGGCACCACGAGGGCGCAGCGCCGGAGCACGAAGCGCAGCATGTCAGCCGTCCAGGCTGATCCAACGCAGCTCCTGGCCCTGGCCGACCGTGCAGAACCGCCGGCCTTTGACCCGCTTGTTGATGCCCTGGAGCTGCATGGAGTTGTAGATCCAGATGTCCGGCGAATCAGCCATGATTCTGCGGATGGCCTGCTCGTAGAGCGGTGCGCGCTCCTCCTGCTTCACCGTCGCGCGCGCCTTGCGCAGCAGTGCGTCGACTTCGTCGTTCTTGTAGTAGGCCGAGGCCTTCCAGGTGCCGTGGAACTGACTGTCGTACATCTGGCCGACCCAGTTCTCGGGATCGACGAAGTAGGTGCTGACCCAATGCACCCACATGTCCGGCGTGGTGTCGGGCTTGGCGGCGGAAGCGGTCAGGTTCGACCACATGTTGCCTACGACCTTGAGGTTGATTCCAAGCTGCGCCAGATCGGCTTGGAAGAGCTGCGCCCCCTGCACGCTCTGCTCGTTCTCCGACTGCACATGCAGCTCGACGGGCCGCTTCATCGGCGCCCCCTCGGCCACCGCCTTGGCCATGTATTCCTTGGCCTTCTTCAGGTCGTAGGCGTAGCCTTTGACGTCCTTGGGAATGCCCCACAGGTCCTCCGGCATGGGATAGGGATCGCGCGTGGCATAACCGCCCAGGATGTCGTTGATGAAGCCCATGTAGTTGAAGGCGTGCGCGAAGCAGAGCCGAGCATTGAGATTGTTGAACGGCGGCTTGGTGTTGTTCATGCGGATGATGAAGGTCCGCATGACCACGTCCTTCTGCACATAGGCGATCTTCGACGCATTGATCGGCTCCACCTGGTCAGCCGGCAGGTTGTTGTCGGTGCAGTCGAGCGAGCCGTTCAGCAGTGCCAGCACACGCGTCGAGGTCTCCTTCGTTGGTCGATAGGCGATCTTGCGCACCGCCTTGGGGTTGTCGGCCCATCCCAGGAAGTGCCCTTCGTTGATCTCCATGTCGAGATATTCGAGCGGCCGATAGCCCGCCGGGATGATGCGATAGGCGCCCGAGCCCGCGCCATTGGAGGCGAGCCACGTCTTGCCCCAATCGCCGTCCTTCTCGTTGGCCTTGATGACACGCGGATTGACGATCGAGATCGACGGAATCGCGGCAAAGAAAGGCGCGTACGCCGTCTCGAGCTTGAAGCGCACCACGAGCGGCTCGGATGCGGTGACGTTCTCTGGCTTCAGGATCTTCAGGAAAGCGCCGGCCGGCGCGAGCGCCAACGCGAGCACGCGGCGGAAGCTGTAGACAACATCCTCGGCGGTCATCGGGCTGCCGTCGTGGAACTTGATGTTGGGCCGCAGCTTGAATTCCCAGGTAAGCCCGTCTTCCGAAACGGTGTGGCTCTCGGCCAGCCACGGCACGATCTTGGGCGGATCGCCCTGGTAGCGGTAGAGATTGTCGTAGGCGTTCAGCATCATCGACTGCATCGGCACGTCGTAGACCTGATGCGGATCGAGATTGACCGGCAGGCCGAAGCCGCTCACGAAGGTCGAAGAGTCGGTGGCTTTCGCCGGCAGCGCACCCGCGACAAGTGCTCCGGCGGCGAGACTGCCAACCTGGCGACGACCGAGCCTCATTGAGCGGCCTCGACGGATTGACTGGCCTGGAAGCGGCTGGTTGGCCGCGGCAGGCCGAGATTCTCGCGCAAGGTCATGGCTTCGTACTCCGTCCGGAAGAGGCCGCGGCGCTGCAGCTCGGGGATCACCAGGTCGACGAAATCATTGAGCGATCCCGGCAGCCAGGCTGGCATGACATTGAAGCCGTCGGCCGCGCCGTTCTTGAACCAATGCTCCATCACGTCAGCCACATGCTCGGGCGTTCCGATCACCAGCGCATGGCCGCGCGGACCTGCGTTCAGCAGGCAAAGCTCCCACAAGGTGAGCCCATCGCGTCGCGCCGCTTCCAGGAGCAGGCGTTGGCGGCTGAGCGGGCCGTTGGTGTCGGCCATCTCGGGCACCGGGCCGTGCAGCGGATATTTATCAAGGCCAAAGACGCCGATCGTGGACTCCAGGATCGCGAGCCCGACGCTCGGCTGGATCAGCGATTGCAGGTAGTCGAACTTCTCCTTGGCCTCCGTCTCGGTGGGCGCGACGACGGGATAGAAACCCGGCATGACCTTCACTTCGTCGGGTGTGCGGCCGAACTTGGTCAGGCGCGCCATGACATCGGCATAGAATTCCTTGGCCTGCTCGAACGTGGTCTGCGCCGTGAACACCAGTTCCGCCAAGCGCGCGGCAACATCGCGGCCGGTGCCGGAGGCGCCTGCCTGCACCAGCACGGGCCGGCCCTGCGGCGAGCAGGGCACGCTGAGCGGCCCACGGACCTGGAAGTTCTTGCCCTTGTGGTTCAGCGCGCGGACCTTCGACGGATCGAAGAAGACGCCCGACTCCTTGTCGCGGATGAAGGCGTCGTCGTCCCAGGTATCCCACAGCCCCGTCACGACCTCGGCGAACTCGACGGCGCGGTCGTAGCGGTCGGCATGGGAGAGGTGCTGCTCGCGGCTATAATTGAGCGCGTCGGCCTCGTTGTTGGACGTGACCAGATTCCAGCCGGCGCGTCCGCCGCTGATCTGATCGAGCGAGGCGAACTGGCGGGCGAGCGTATACGGCTCGTTGAACGTCGTCGTCGACGTGGCCACGAGGCCGAGATTCTTCGTCACCGCCGCCAGGGCCGACAGGATCGTCATCGGCTCGAAGCGGACGACCTTGCCCATCCGGCCACGCGCTTCGGAGTTGGCGGAAAGATTGACCGAAGCGCTGTCGGCCAGAAACAGAAGGTCGAACTTGCCGCGCTCGGCGGTCTGCGCCACCTCGACGGCTTGGGCGAAGCTCGCGCCCGACTCGGCGTGCGCTTCAGGATGACGCCAGGCGGCGACGTGCTGGCCGGTCTCGTGAACAAACGCCCCGAGATGCATCATGCGACGGTGTTTCATGGTGCCTCGCTGTCCAAAGGAAACGCGGACAGTGTAAAAGGCGACGCAAGTCCTGTGCCAGGGAGGCGGCCAATGCTGACTTTATACTTTTCGCCCGGATCGAGCTCGATGGCGGCCCATATCGCACTCCACGAGGTCGATGCGACGTTCGACGCCAAGCCCGTGTCGTTCGCCACGAAGGAGCATCACGGGCCGGCGTTCCGCGCCATCAACCCGGAAGGCAAGGTCCCGACTCTGTTGATCGACGGCCGCGTGCTGACCGAGGTGGCGGGCATCTTGTTCTATCTCGCCAGGCGATTTCCGGCGGCCGGCCTTTTGCCGGAAGGTGACATCGAGGCTGAAGCTCAGGTGGTGTCGTGGATGTCGTTCATCGCCTCGAGCATCCACCCCGCGCGCCGCCAAGGACTGGAGCACGCCCGATCCGTCTACAAGCTTGCCGACCGGCGACTCGGCGACAACGAATGGGCGGTTGGTGGACGCTATTCGATCGCCGACATCCACCTGTTCCGCCTGTTCTGGCGCTTCCGCGGCTCGCTCAATCCTGAGCCCGGCGACTTCCCCAACATCGAGCGGCACTACGAGCGCATGATGGCGCGACCTGCTGTCAGGAAGACGATCGAGGTCGAATCCAAGATCGGCTACGAGCTGCCAGCCTGACCAAATGGCTCACTGCCCCTGGACAGGAACCATACGGCGCACTACCTTGTCTTGCAAGGTACTGTGTAATAAGCGATAGAGGAGTGCTTGTCGGTTGTCGGACTCTCTGCAGGTGCAGCTCAGGAAAGGCGTCCTGGACATGTGCGTTCTCGCCATGCTGGCGCGCGGTGACGGCTACGCCTATGACATCGCCAGCCGTCTCGCTGAACTGATCGGCATGGGCGAAGGCACGATCTATCCTCTGATGCGGCGCATGCAGGCCGATGGCCTGGTCAGGACCTATCTCGCGGAGTCGAGCAGCGGCCCTCCGCGCAAGTACTACCAGCTCACCCGAGCGGGTCACACCGCGCTCGCGGCCCAGAAGGCCGAATGGAGCGGCTTCGTAACCGCCGTGGCCAAGATTCTATCGGATTCCAAGCTGGCGGCGCCCGCCGCCGGGATCGCAGGAGTGGTCAAATGACCAAAGCCGAGTTCCTCGACACGTTGCGCCGTCGCCTTACCGGATTGCCACCGGCGGAGATCGACGAATTGGTCTCCGACTATGCCACTCACTTTGCCGACGGCATCGCCGCCGGCCGCAGCGAGGCCGAGATCGCTGCGGCACTCGGCGATCCCATGCGACTCGCTCGCGAGCTGCGCGCCGAGGCCGGCTTCCGGCGCTGGGAGGAGGCGCATACGCCGGCCAACTTCTTCGGCGTCCTGTTCGGCTTCCTGGCGCTGATCGCGGTGGACTTCGTCTTCCTGCTGCCGCTGCTGGGAGGTCTGGCGCTGTTCGCGCTCCTTGCCGGCATCGCGCTGCTCGCCCTCTGCGTCGTCGGCCTGATCCTGATGATGAAGCTGTTCCAGCTGGATCACGGCCTTTCCCTTCATTACCTGTCGCGAATCCTGACAGGACTCGGGCTGCTGGGATTGGGGGTCGGCGGCGGCGCCCTGCTGGCATTGGCAATCGACTACGTAGTGGGCCTGCTCGGCAAGTTCGCCCGCCTGCACTACAGCCTGCTGAAGCAGGCCGATCAGGCAACCTGACCGGACGCACAGGAGAGCCGCATGACCAGGAGCCTCGGCTGGATTGCCGCCATCGGTCTCAGCATCGGAGTGGTTTCGCTTTCGCTTGCCTACGTCATGGGCGGCCGGGACCTCGACCATGTCATGGGCCGCAGCATCTTCGCCCAGTCCTGCGACAGGCCGACCAAAGCCGATACGAGTCCGTCCGAACGTCGCCTGGCATGGGCCGGTGACACGGTCGACATCGCCCTGCCTGCTACAGTGCGGTTCCGCGGCGGCGAGGGCTCCGACATTGTCGTGCGCGGAGCGTCCGACCTGATCGCCCATGTCGAGGTGCGCGGCAACAGGATCATTCTCGATTGCCGCGGCGGGACGCGCGATGTCGAGATCACCCTGCCGGGGACCGCCTTTCGTCGAATCAGCCTTTCGGGATCGGCCACGCTCGCCATGGAGAACCTGAGCCAGCGGAAGCTTGCCGTGAGCATCAGCGGCAGCGGCAGCCTGAACGGCCAGGGGACGGTCGATCGCCTGTCGGTCACGGTTGCGGGCTCGGGCAACGCCAAGCTGGCGGACGTCGACACAAGACAGCTCGCCGTCAAGATCTCGGGCAGCGGCAATGTCGACGCCGCACCCAAGGACAAGGCCGATATCAATATAGCGGGCTCAGGCAACGTTCGTCTGTTCAGCCGGCCGCCGCGCCTGAAGAGCCACATCGCGGGCTCCGGCCGCGTCATTCAAGCCCCCGTCCAAGCGGCGGAGAGCACGAAGTAGGCTCAGCGTGCGCGGCTGAGGATCCGCCACACCTTCTCCGGTGTCACCGGCATGTCGATGTGGGTGACACCCACTTCCGACAGGGCATCGACGATGGCGTTCATCACCGACGGCAGCGCCCCGGCGCAGCCGGCCTCGCCACATCCTTTGACGCCGAGCCGATTGGTCTTGCACGGCACCGAATGGCTCTCGATCGAGAAACCCGGCGCATCAGCGGCGCGCGGCAGGGCATAGTCCATGTACGAACCCGCGACCGGCTGGCCCTGCTGGTCGTAGACCGTGCGTTCCATCAGCGCCTGGCCGATGCCCTGCACTACGCCGCCATGCGCCTGGCCCGCCACCAGCATCGGATTGATGACCGTGCCGAAGTCATTGACCATGAAGTAGCGCACCACCTCGATCTGTCCTGTGTCGCGATCGATCTCGACCTCGGCGATGTGGCAGCCATTGGGAAACGAGAAGGGTGGATTGTCCGAGATGTGGCTGACGTCGAGCGACTGCGGCACATCCGGCGGCAGCTTCAGCCCAGCGCGCAGCTTGTCGGCAAGCTCGAGGATGCTGATGCCCCGATCGGTCCCGGCGATGACGAAACGGCCGCGCGCGAACTCGATGTCGACAGCCGATGCTTCGAGCACGTGTGCCGCGATCTGCTTGCCCTGCTCGATCAGCTTGTCGCCGGCCTCGAGGAAGGCCTGGCTGCCGACCAGCGCCGACTTCGAGCCGCCGGTGCCGCCGCCAACCTTGAGCTGGTCGGAGTCGCCCTGCAGCAGGCGAAAGCGCTCGAAGGGAATGCCGAGCTGCTCGCCCAGCACCTGGGCGAACGGCGTCGCATGTCCCTGGCCATAGTCGAGCGTGCCGCTCAACATGGTGATGGTGCCGTCGGCCTCGAAGCGGATGCCGCCGTACTCCTTGGCCGGCGGCCCCGTGACCTCGAGATAGGCGCCGATACCGCGGCCGCGCAGTCTGTTGCGCGCCGCACTCTCCTGCTTGCGCTTGTCGAAGCCCTGCCAGTCGGCGGCCGCGAGCGCCTTGTCGAGGATGGCGGTGAACTCTCCCGAATCGTAGTTCATGCCCGACGGCGCCTTGTAGGGCAGCTGCGAAGGAGCAATGTGATTGCGGCGGCGCAACTCGACGCGGTCGATGCCCATCTCGCGCGCCGCCGTATCGATCAGGCGCTCCATGAAATAGTTGGCTTCGGGCCTACCGGCGCCACGATAGGCGCCGACCGGCGTGGTGTTGGTGAACACAATCTTGGAGTTCACCTCCATCGCCGGCGTAGCGTACACGTCGATGACGTTCTTCACTGCGTTGGTGGTCGCCTGCAATGGCGGATAGATGTAGGCACCGGCATTGCCATAACCGGTGAGCCGAACCGCCAGGAACCTGCCGTCCCTGTCGAGCGCCAGCTCGGCGATGCGCTGGTGGTCACGACCGTGATGGTCGCTCAAGAAGCTCTCGGAGCGGTCGTCGGTCCATTTCACCGGCCGGCCGAGCCGCTTGCTCGCCAGCAGCAACGGCCCGTACTCGGGATAAGGCTGCGCCTTCATGCCGAACGAGCCGCCGACATTGCCGGTCAGCACGCGGACCTTGTCCGGCGGCACATTCAGCACGTCGCGGGCGAGCCCGCCGCGCATGCCCATCACGCCTTGGCAGCCGACATGCAAGGTCCAGCGCTCGCTCTTGGGATCGTAGGAGCCGATCGCCGAGCGCGGCTCCATGGCGCTGACGACGACGCGGTTGGACTCGATCTCCAGCCGGGTGACGTGGGCCGCTTCGGCGAACGCCTTCTTGACCGCCTCGGCGTCGCCATAGTGGAAATCGAGCGGGACGTTGCCCGGCACGTCGGCATGGAGCTGCGGCGCGCCATCCTTCACCGCGTCGGCTGGCCGGGTGACGGCAGGCAGCTCCTCGATGTCGAGCACGACGGCTTCGGCAGCATCCTTGGCCTGCGAGCGGGTCTCGGCGACAACGCACGCCACCGCCTCGCCGACAAAACGCACGCGATCCGTTGCGAGGCTTGGCCGCGGCGGCGTCTTCATCGGCGAACCGTCGCGCTGGGGGATGTTGATCGCACATTTGAGCGGCCCGAAGCCCGCCGTGGCGAGGTCGGCATGGGTGAGGATGGCCAGCACGCCCGGCATCGCCGATGCGGCCTTGGTGTCGATGCCTCTCAGGATGCCGTGCGCAATGGGGCTGCGCACCATCACGGCATAGGCCTGACCCGACAGGTTGACGTCGTCCGTGTAGCGCCCCTGGCCGCGCAGGAGTGTCGGATCCTCCTTGCGCGACACCGGCTGGCCGACACCGAACTTCATCAAGGCAAGACTGGTATCGTCGAACGAGTCCATGGCAACGCTCTTCGTACTGGAGCGCGGACCTCCTGGTCCGCTCATGCTTATGAGGCGGACCAGGAGATCCGCGCTCCGTTATGACAGAGGCCTACTTCAACGGCGAATAGTTCGTCGGCATCAGCAGGGTCGAATGCATCTCGGCGAGCAGCGGCGGGCCCTTGGCGAGATAGGCCTGCCAGTCGGGATCCTTCATCGCCGCCGCGCGCGCCTCGAAGCGCTCCTGCAGGTTCTTGTAGCGCCACAGATGGATCCACTCGTTGGGCTGCGGCAGCTCGCCGGTCCAGGCGCCCCAGATCGGCGAGTATTTGTCGCGTGCCTTGCGCACGGCCTTGAAGTTCTCGGCATATTGCTGGGCGCCGCCCAGCACAGTGCGATAGATGCGCAGCTCGTAGACGTTGCCGGTGGTGCCATCGGACGGAAGGATGTCGACCACCGGGTTCATCACCCGCAGGTCCTGACGCAGGATCCACGGCCGGATCGTCGCCACGTATTTCCCGGTCCAGTCCTTGTTCTTGGCCAGCTCGCCACGCAGCCGCTCGCGCTCGTTGAGGCTGTCGTACTTCCACAGGTGCCAGATCTGGTTCAGGGCGCCGAACTCGGCCGTCCAGTAGCCGTGGTTCACGCCATAATCGTTGCCGCGCACCGGACGACCGATCGTCTCGGCGGCCTTCAGGTACTCCGGCATCTTGCCGGGCACCAACGTGTAACAGCGAAGCTCGTAGACCATAGCGTCTCCCCTCAAGGATGCGGGTTCTTAGGAGGGTGCGCGCGCACCGCTTCCTCATTGATGTCGGCGCCCCAGCCCGGTCGGGTGGGCACGATCAATTCGCCATTCTGGATGACCGGTGGATGCGTGACCAGATCGTCTTTCCAGGGCACGTCGTCGATATCGATTTCCATGATACGGAAATTGGGCATGGCGGCGCAGAGGTTGGCGCTCATCAGCGTCGACATGTGGCCGTAGAAGTTGTGCGGTGCGCAGTTGATCTCATAGGCTTCCGCCATGGCCGCGATCTTGAGCGACTCCACTAGCCCGTTCCACGGCACGTCGATGATCGACACGTCCATCGAGCGGTTCTCGAAGAACGGCCGGAACTGCCGCCGGCCGAACAGCGATTCGCAGGACGCGATCGGCATGGCGGCGCGGTCTCGGATCAGGCGCAGGCCCTCGGGATCGTAGGAATCGATCTCCAGCCAGAAGAGATTGTAGGGCTCACAGACCCGCGCGACCTTGATGTAGCCCTCGGTCTTGAAGTTGAAATTGCTGTCGAGCAGGATGCCCATGTCGTGGCCCGCCCCTTCGCGGAACGCCGCCAGGCCGTCGGCAATCGCGGCGAGAACGGCGCCATCGGGATTGAGCTCCGGATAGCCGGGTCCACGGGCGAAGCCCGGCTGGTGCATGTAGGGCGGGTTCTGGTCGAAGCGGAAGATATTGGTCTTGAGAGCCTTGAAGCCGCGCTCCTTCACATGCTTGCCGAGCTTCACCAGGTCCGGCAGCGAGCGCACCGGCTCGACGCCCATCATCTCGGCATTGCGAAAGCGGTAGGAGCCGCAGTGCGACCAGTAGAGCGGCAGGCGATCGCGCACCGGACCGCCGAACAAGGCGTAGACCGGCACGCCGAGCGCCTTGGCCTTGACGTCGAGCAGCGCATTCTCGATCGCCGCCATGGCTTGCTGGTTCAAGCCGCCCGGCGCCTGGCGGGTGATGGCGTATTCCCTCGTCATGATACGCTCGATCGGGCGCGGATCCTGGCCGATCAGGCCCTCGGCCATGCGGCGGATCACGGCCGTGAGGCCGGCGCTGCCATAACCCTCGTTGTATTCCGACCAGCCGACCAGCCCGTCGTCCGTGCTGATCTTGAGGAACGAGAAGTCACGCCAGCCGGCGTTGCAGTGCAGATCCTCTATCTTGGCGATTTTCATGGTGTTTCCTCTCCAGGGATCGCCAGCATAGACTAGCCGCCCTGCGTTACAGAGCTTCGGGTGGCGTAAGGTAGAGTTGCGTTTTTGGGTCCCGATCAACGGACCGATCATCTTCGCGATCGAGCCGTTCAATGAAGCACTGAACAGACAAGCAATCGACCATGCAGGGAGCCGTCCCATGAAACGCCGTCATCTGCTTGCGGCCGGTATCGGCACGCT